>Ga0207695_10004862_pt1 | contig 18136 bp, 13 predicted proteins | sample KBSC54metaG_FD_184354 | JGI IMG/M metagenome (GOLD analysis project Ga0207695, IMG submission 184354) | Corn rhizosphere microbial communities from Kellogg Biological Station, Michigan, USA - KBS C5-4 metaG (SPAdes) (version 2) | ecosystem: Host-associated > Plants > Roots > Rhizosphere > Soil... | reverse complement strand
GCCGAAGCGACGGCTTTCGTCGAGCAGCTGGCGGAGGGTCGTCCTGGCGTTCACATAGGCCCGGACGCGCCGGCCGTGCGCCTCGACCTCCCTCATCTCAAAGGGCGCGCCGGGGGCTGTCAGGACGGAGTAGGTCTCCGCAATGCTGAGCGCGGGCCAAGGCTGTCCTATTTCGCTCACCTGATCCTCGTCGGGGCTCGCCAGGGCGTGGCGGGAGTGCTCCTGTCTCCTTAACGCCGAAGACAGATTGCATTCAACCTTCCGCCCGAGACATACTCACATTGGCGCCCGAACCCCAATCACAGGTATATTGCATACAATGACTAGGCCGCACCTGATTTTTTCCGTCGTGGCGACGGCGAAAGCGAAGCTGGCGCAACCTGTCACCGCGGCCTGACCTCGATGCGTCGCCCTCCCACAACTCCGCTGGAAGGTATCAGGGTCGTCGACCTCACGAGCGTGATCATGGGGCCGTTCGCCACACACATCCTCGCCGACCTCGGCGCGGACGTGATCAAGGTGGAGAGTCCCCACGGCGACTCGTTGCGCACCTACGCGCCGCAACACCACCGCTCGATGTCGGGCAGCTTTCTGAATCTCAATCGCAACAAGCGCAGCGTCTGTCTCGATCTGAAGGCGCCTGGGGGCCGCGCGGCCCTTGACCGCCTCGTGAAGGAGGCCGACGTCCTCGTGCACAATCTTCGCCCCGGCCCCATCGGGCGCCTCGGCTACGATTACGAGCGCGTCCGCGAGCTGAACGCCGACATCATCTACTGCGGAGCCTACGGCTTCGGCTCGGCCGGACCTTATTCGGAGAAGCCGGCGTACGACGATATTATTCAGGCGGGCTCCGGCATCGCAGCCCTCTCGGCTGTCGCACAGGGCGAACCCAGATACGCGCCCACCGTGATCTGCGACAAGCTCGCCGGCCAGGCGATCGCCTATGCAATCTTGGCGGGCCTGCTGCAACGCGAGCGCGGCGGCGGCGGGCAGGCCATCGAAGTGCCGATGTTCGAAACATCCATCGAGTTCAATCTCATGGAACACATGGGCGGCTTCGCGTTCGAGCCGCCCCTGGGGCCACCCGGATTTGCGCGTGTCCTCAGCCCCGAACGAAAACCCTACCGGACCCGAGACGGCCACATCTGCCTGTTGCCCTATTCCGACCGTAACTGGCGCGACCTCTACGCCTTTACCGGCCGGCGGGAGTTCGAGGGCGATGCCCGGTTCGCCAGTCTGGCAAACCGCGTCCAGCATATCGCGGTGCTCTATCGGATGCTGGAGCAAGAGGCGGCCAAGCGCACCACGGCGGAGTGGCTGACCTTCTGCGATGGCGCGGGAATACCGTGCATGCCGGTGCGCAAGCTCGAGGATCTGCCGGCGGACCCTCACGTGCGGGCCGTTGGCCTGTTTTCGACGGCCATCCATCCCACCGAAGGGCCCTACCGCGTGGTCCGCCGACCGGTCTCGTTCTCCAACGCGCCGTTCGAAATCGGCCTCCACGCCCCCAATCTCGGCGAGCACACCGCCGAGGTGCTCGGCGAGGCTGGCCTGACGAAAGCTGAGATCGAGGCGGTGCTCAGCGAGACCGCTGAGGCCGAGCGCGTGTCCGCCGAACCAACCGAATGAGGAGGGTGCAGCTTGCTCAAGATCGACCGCCCTTATCCTGTGGAGCCCGGCGAAATCCCCGACCCGGACCGGCTTGGCAGGTATCTTCAGGGCGCGATCAAGGGCCTCGGATGCCCGATCGAGTTCTTCAAATTCCAGGCCGGAAACTCCAACCTGACCTATCTCGTGCGGGGTGGCGGACGAGAACTCGTCCTCAAGCGCGAGCCCCCCGGCGCCAAGGCCAAGTCTGCGCACGATATGCGGCGCGAGCACCGCGTCATCTCGGCGGTTCACGACGTCTATCCCCTCGCGCCGCAGCCGCTTCTCCTGTGCGAGGATCCGGAGGTGATCGGCGGCACCTTCTTCGTGATGGAACGGGTGCCGGGCGTCATCGTGCGCCAGACGAGTGCGGCGGAGCTCAGCGACGCGCAGGCTGGCGCGCAATTCCAGCGACTCATCATCGCGCTGGCCGAGCTGCACAGCGTCTCAATCGAAGCCGAACCGCTCGCTTCGCTTGGCCGACCGGCCGGCTATCGTCTTCGTCAGGTGCAGGGCTGGATCAATCGGCTCGCCGACGCCCGAACGCAGGAAACCCCGGACACGGGGGACCTGGAGACCTGGCTGCTCGCAAACCAGCCCGAGGAGCATGAGCGCGCGGCCCTGGTGCACAATGACTTCAAGCTGGACAACCTCGCGTGGGACTCTGCCGATCCCACCCGCCTGGTGGCCGTGCTCGACTGGGAGATGGCTACGCTGGGCGATCCGCTCATGGATCTGGGCGTCACCTTGAGCTTCTGGGCGCAGGAGGACGATCCGCCCGGCTTCCGTGCTTTGCGTTCGATGCCGAGCGACCGTCCGGGCGTGCCCGGCCGCGAGGTTGCCTGGCTCCGCTACCTCGAGCGCCGTTCGGAACGCTCGCAGGCGCTGGCCTACTATCTGACCTTCGCTTTCTATCGACGCGCCGTGATCGAGCAGCAGAAGTTTGCGCGGTACCGGAGCGGTCAGAGCGCTGACCCGCGGTTCGCCGAGCTCAATGGCGACGTGATCGTGCTGCTCGATATGGCTCGCCGTCAGATGGCCCCTGAAGGTTCCGAAAGCCAATCCTCCTCCCCTGAGGACGCCTGGAGGGCGTCCGAGTCCGGACGCCCTCCATCTTCTTCCGCTTCCCCGCGGCCGTGACGAACGCCCTCGCGCGGCGGCGCCGATGGGCGACGCCGGGCCACGCAGGACTTCGCGGTATCTCGGTTGCCCGGCGCGATGATCGTCGAGGGCAGCTACGAGCTAGCCGGTCCACATCTCGCGCGTGCCCGCGGGGACGCGATAGGCGCCGTCGAGGCGCAGGACGAACCCATTCAGCATCCGGTTTTCGAAGATATGGCGGACCATGGCGGCGAATTCGCTGGGATTGCCGGGCCTGGCCGGGAACTGCACCTGTTGCTCCAGCCACTGCACCATCTCCCCGCGGGCAGACCCGCCAGCGCGGAACATCGGCGTTTCGAAAATTCCGGGCGCGATGGTCATGACGCGGATCCCAAATGGGGAAAACTCGCGCGCCAGCGGTAGGGTCATGGCGTTGATCCCGCCCTTCGCAGCGGCGTAGCCGGCGGTGCCCTGCTGACCCTCCAGGGAGACGATCGAGGACACATTGATCAACACGCCGCGCTCGCCGTCCTCGTCCGGCTCGAGATCCAGCATCGCTTCTGCGATCTGGCTGCACATGATGAAGGAGCCCAGGGTGTTCACCTCGAGCGCGCGCCGAAACCGCTCAACGCCCACGTTCCTGCCGGGCCCGACGCACAGTCCCGAGCCGCTGACGCCCGCGGGGTTCACCAGTCCCCTGATGCCGCCGATTTCGGACCGGAGCGAGGCGAGCGCACGCTCGACGCCGGCCTCGTCGCTCACGTCGGCCTGTTGGAAGGCGCCGTCCCAGGCCCCACGCCCCGCGATGTCGATGACCCCGACGCGCGCCCCCGCCTCGCGCAGAAGCTGGGCGGATGCAAGGCCGAGGCCTGACGCGCCGCCGGTGACCACGATACCGCTGCCGGTGAGCTTCATGGGCACTCCTCGGCCGGGCGATCCGGGCGGGTTCGTCGAGAAGCGACGTCCCCGCCCGTCCGCCTCGGACATTACTAGAACCGCATCTCCGCCTTGACGCCGATGGTCCGCTTGCTCTCGATCGCGGGGATATTCGAGTACCCGATCGTGGAAAGCGGCTTGCTGTTCGCCGTTCCGGTGTCGAGGGGCGTCTTGAAGATCCCGGTGACGAAGTACTTGTCGAGCAGGTTGCGGGCGAAGGCGCTGAGCTTCCAATGGCCGTCATGCGGCCCGAAGCTCACGTTGAGGCCGAGGATGCCATACGCGGGCACGATCGTGTTGGGATCGGCCACGACGGTGTAGTTCTTGCTTTGCCAGTGGTAGTTGCCGTTCACCTCGACGTCGTAGTCGCCGGTCACGGGATGCACCCAGTCGAAGCCCAGCGTGGCGATGTACTCAGGCGCATACGGAAGCGGGTAGCCTGTGGCATCGAACTGCAGGACGCCCGGGAACGCCGGGTTGGTCACCGTACACTTGCCGGGGGTCGTCGCCGGGTTCGTGAACGCGTCGTTGCATGGGATGGCGAACTGCGTGAACTCGGTGTGCTGATAAGCGAACGCAGCGTTGAGCGTCAGTTCCTCCGTCGCGCGAAGCGTCGCCTCCGCCTCGGCGCCGCTCGTCTTCAGCCCGCCGGCGTTGGTCGTCACATAGCTGCGATTGCCCGGGTTCGACGGGTCCGTGTAGAGCGCCTGGCCCTGGAAGTTCGAATACTTGGTGTAGAACACGTCGGCCGCCGCATAGAGCCGATTGTCGAAGAAGGCGCCCTTCACGCCCACTTCGTAATCGCGAGACGTTTCAGAATTCACGCCGACCAGCGGCAGGCCGCGAGGATAGGAGATGGACGGCCCCTTATAGCCGGTCGCGTAGGTGGCGTAGACGTCTATCGTGGGGGTGAAATAGTACTGGACCGTCACCTTGCCCGACACGTTGCTGTCGCTGATGCTCTTGCTCAGCACAGGCGAGGGCAGTCCCACGGCGGGCTTGCACGGGGCCCCGAAGGCGAAGGTGATCTGGCAAATCCCTCCAGCGTCGAGAGCAAAATTGTTCAGTTTGTTCCGGTCATGCGTGTAGCGAAGCCCGCCCGTGATGCGCAGGGCGTCCGTCGCGTGCCAGGTGACCTGTCCATAAGCGGCGGTGCTGGTGGTGTAGCTGTGATCGACGGAGACGCAGCACGGGGTTGGCCCGCCCACGCCGCTCGTAAGAAGGATCGGTGAGCTCGGAGGCAAGAAGCCGAACGTGCCCGCCTGCAAGCCCGGATAATTCACGTCGGTGTGGTAATAGAAGAGCCCCGTTGTGTAATCGAATGGGCCCGTCTTGCCGTCGAGACGGAACTCCTGCGTGAATTCCTTCTCGTCGAATTCATTGTGGTTTACCGACAGGATCGGCAAATCGGATGAATCGACTTCGACGTCTTCCTTGATCCTGATCTTCTGGTAGGCCGTGATCGACCTTAGTGTCCCGAAGCCTAGATCGTACGAAATGTTCGCCGAGGCCGTGCGTGCGTATTGGTGCACCCCGAGCTTGCCGTCCCACGCCCCGCTGAGGTTCGTGGGGCTGGCGACCACCCCGAACTTGGCATCTTCGGCGCAGGGGCTGAACTTGCCGAAGCCGCTGCCGCAGCTGCGCAAGGTCCAGATCCCGTTGCCGGTGTCGCGGTCCTGAACGTAGGAGCCGATCAGGTAGACTTCGGTCTTGTCGTTCGGACGCCACAGCAGCTTCGCCCGAACGCCCGAGTTGTCGTACCCGCTGACGTCCTCGTGCGTGTAGAGATTGTGCACGAAGCCGTCGCGGCTGTAGCCGAAGCCGGAGAGCCGGAACGCCGCTGTCGAGCCCAGCGGAGCATTGACGTCGGCCGTAAGCTTGACCTCGTTATCGGTGCCGTATGACGCGCTGGCGTCACCCGAGACCACACCGAGCTGCGGCTTCTTCGTAACCACCTGGAGCACGCCGGCCGAGCTGTTCTTGCCGAACAGGGTACCTTGCGGACCGCGCAGGATCTCGACCCGGTCGATATCAGTGAGCGCCTGGTAAGATGGCCCCGCGAAGCTGATTTCCGGCAGTCCATAGACGACGTCATCGACGACCACCGACACGCTTTGTTCGATAGAGGCGGTCACGGACTGGGTGCCGACGCCCCGAATCTCGAAGCCGCCACCGAAGTTCGTGTTGTAGGTGACCGAAGGTGCGACGAACTGCAGGTCCGTAAGGTCGCTGTAGTTGGCGGCCTGGATCTTCTGGCCGCTCACCACGGCTACCGAGACCGGCACGTCGACCAGGTTCTGCTCTTTGCGCTGGGCGGTGACGATCAGCTCGCTGATTTCGGGACTTGCATCGGCGGTCGCCGCAGCCGCTTCCGCGCGATGGGCGCTGCTGCCCCACATGCCCAGGGCGAGCAATATTGCAGAGGACGCCATGAACTGCGTGGGCCGAATGGCGCGGGCTCGCGCGGTCGCCGCGCGCGCTTCGTATGGCATCGGTTTCCTTCCCCGTCTCGCGCCGGACACTGCGTGGTGCGCCGAAGGCGGCTTTTTCTTTGAGACTCGAACGCAATAGCCTTCAGCAGGAGCCGGACGATGCCATGCACGAGATATGGATGCAATATGTCTCTTGTGGGCAAGAACCCTTCCGAGATTTCCATCGCTCGCATTTCATTCGAGTGTAACAATTATAACTATTATACAATAACATAGCGAAAAATTGGCCAGTGCGTCCGTGGGTCAGGCCGGCTCGGGCCATGTATGCAAAACTCGCCTGGCGGTAGGTGATCGGGATGGTTCCTCGCCAGGCGGGTAGCCCCGCGCGGCGGCCAGGGAGCGCCTTCGGGGGAGAAGGCTGCAATTCAGTCTTTTCGGGCGAACAGGTAACTCGACAAGCTGAATGTGTGCTGTTCCAGCCACGAGACGAGACTGTTTCGCGGCCGCAATCCGCCCCTGGGCGCCTTCAGGGTGTCCGCCGGCAAAGCGCCCACACAATTTCCGTGCAGGAAGATGTTCCGGCCGCTGAGCCGGGTCATCAGCTCCTGGTCGCGCGCCTGGGCCTCCGGCGTCACCTCCACATAATTCGCGCCTCGCGCGCGTGCGGCCCGCATCACCCGCGCGATATGGAACGCCGAGGCCTCCATCATGCGGATGAAGGACAGGCTGATCACGCTGTAGGGACCGAAGGTCAGAAAGAAATTGGGAAACCCGGTAATCGAAACGCCTTTGAACGCCTGGCGGCCGTGCGTCTCCCAGTAGTCCTCCAGCTCCTCGTCGGACTTGCCAAAGACTGGGATTGTCGGCTGGGTGTGCCGTTCCCCTCGTCTGAATCCGGTCGCCAGGATGATGGCGTCGACCTTGCGCTCCCTCCCATCGGCGGTGATGACCGAGTCTTCGGTGATCCGAGCGATCCGGTCGGCGATGAGGTCTACGTTGGGCCGCCTGAAGGCCTTGTAGAACTTGTTGCTCCAGGTGGGCCGGCGGCAGCCGAAGTCGAAGGCGGGGATCATCTTCGCCTGCATGTCCGGATCGGGAAGTTCCCTGCGCACGTGCTCGACGCACATCCTTTCCAAGCGTTTGGCGAGCCATCTGAAGCGCGGGTGATCGGTCAGGATGCCGTAGAGCGGAATGTCGATGACCAGGAATGCGAGCTGCCGTAAGGCGTAGGCGAAGCCGGGAATGTGCTTCAGCGCCCATTTCATGCGCGGACTTAGCGGCTTGTCGGGCTTGGGCAGCACCCAGGTGGGGGTGCGCTGATAGACGTCGAGCCTGTCGACCAGCTCCGCCACCTCGGGGATGATCTGCACGCCCGTGGCGCCATTGCCGATCACGGCTGCGGTCTTGCCCTTGAAGTCGTAGGTGTGATCCCAGGCCGTGGAGTGGAAGACCTTTCCTCTGAACCGCTCGACGCCCTCGATGTCCGGCAGGTTCGGCGTCGAAAACAGGCCGGTCGCGACGGTGACATAGCGGGACACGAAGCGACGCCCATCCGCCAGCTCGGTGATCCAGACGTTTGCATCGGCGTCATAGCGGCACGCGGTGACGACGGAATCACAGCGGATCTTCTCGTTGAGCCGGTACTTGGTGGCGATCATCTTGCAGTAGGAGAAGAGCTCCGACTGCGGAGCGTAGAAGGTCGACCAGTCGAACAGCGGCTCGAACGAGAAAGAGTAATAGATGGTGGGAAGATCGACGGTGCAGCCAAGATAGGTGTTGTCGCGCCACGTCCCCCCCAGGCTATGCGACCGGTCCAGAAGGATGACGTCGTCAAAGCCGCTCTTCTGAAGGTAGACCGCTACGGCCAGGCCCGAGAGGCCGGCTCCGACGATGAGAAATTCGCAATCCAGTTGCGGATGACGCCGGTGCGGCGTCGCACCTTCAGGCCTTGCTGCCGCTGCGTTCTTTCGTTCGCGCACCTCCGACATCTACGAAAGCCATCCAGCCGTCACAGGATCACGCGGACAGCTGCGGAGATCTTCTCCTTTGTCGGATAAAGCAGCTTCTCCAGGTTGGCGTTGTACGGGATCTGGATCGAAGGCGTGGCGACGCGTTGGATCGGCTTGCGGAGGCTTTCGAAGCCTTCCTCGACCACCACGGCGGCGACCTCCGAAGCGACGCTGCCCACCTTGTGGGAATTGTCCGCGATGACCAGGCGCCCGGTCTTGGCCACCGAGGTCAGGATGGTCTCCTTGTCCATCGGGACAATCGTCCGCAGATCGATCACCTCGGCCTCGACGCCCTCCTTGGCGAGCGCCTGCGCGGCGGCCAAGGCTGGCGGCAGGCACCCCGCGATGGAGACGATCGTCACATCCGAGCCGGGCCGCTTGATGTCTGCCTTGCCAATCGGGATCAGGAAGTCCTCATCGGCCGGGACGTCCTCTTTCTTCGCCCACAAGGTGATGTCCTCGAAGAAGACGACGGGATCATCGTCGCGGATCGCCGACTTCAGCAGGCCCTTCGCGTCAGTCGCGGTCGCCGGCGCCAGCACCTTCAGGCCGGGAACGTTCATGAAAAGGGGATATGGCCGGTCGGCATGCTGCGCGGCGGTGCGATTGTTGTAGAAGGTGCTGGCCCGCACCACGAGGGGGACCTTGAGCTGACCCCCGGTCATGAAGCGCAGCTTGGCGGCCTGGTTGATGATCTGGTCGGACGCCAGATAGGCGAAGCTCGCGATCGTGAGGTCGACAATCGGCCTCAGGCCCGTCAGCGCCGCGCCAACGCCGACGCCGGTAAAGCTGGCCTCCGATAGGGGCGTATTGCGCACCCTTGGCCCTTTGAATTCTTCGCAGAGGCCCTGCGCCCCGTAGACCGCGATATCTTCACCCATGAGGATGACGCGCTCGTCGCGGCGCATCTCCTCGCGCATCGCCTCGACGATGGCTTCCAGGTACGACAACTTTTTGGTCGAGTTGCGCACGTCAAATCCCCTCGTGCTGAACGGGGAAATTGATCGGGTTGCTGTACATGGAATCCAGCATGTCCTGCAGCTCGGGCTCGGGACTGTCCTTGGCGAACTGAACGGCGTCTTCGATCGTCTTGGCGACGGCCGCCTCGATGGCGTCCACGTCCGAATGAAGGCCTCGGGAAACCAGGATGTCGCGGTAGAGCGCGACCGGATCGCGCTCGCGCCTGTGGTAGGCGATCTCTTCCTCGCTTCGATAGGCGAAAGGGATCGGCAGACGGTTGGAGTGTTCGTCAAAGCGATAGGTCTTGGCTTCGATCAGCGTCGGGCCAACGCCAGATCGGGCCTGTTCGACGGCCGCGTTGGTCACCTCGTAGACCGCCTCGGCGTCCTGGCCGTCCACGATCACGCCGGGGATGCCGTAGCCATCCGCCCGGCGGGCGACGTCAGGCTGCCCGTGCGACGTCGCCACCGGAGTGGTGACGGCGTAGCCGTTGTTTTCGCAGAAGTAGATCACCGGCAGTTTCCAGATCGAGGCCATGTTGAGGCTCTCGTGAAAGGTTCCCTCGTTCACGGCGCCGTCGCCGAAGAAGCAGAGTGCGACTTGGTCGGTGCGCCGGACCTGGATGCTGAGACCGGCGCCCGTCGCGAGAGGAATGCCGCCGCCAACGATCGCGGACTCACAGATCAGGCCCTTGCTGGTGTCGGTCAGATGCATCGATCCGCCGAGGCCCTTGCAGATGCCCGTCCGCTTTGCGTAGAGCTCCGCCATCAGCGGCGCGATTTCGGCGCCCTTGCCGATAGGATGACCATGTGAGCGGTGCGTTCCGGTCACGTAGTCGTCGTCGCGCAAGGCCATGCAGGCGCCGACCACCGCACCTTCGTGACCGATGCTCATGTGCCCCATCGGGTAATTCGCGATGAGGCTCTCCTCGAACCTGCGGACCCGAAGCATCCGGGTGAAGAGTTCCAGCTGGCGTGCCTGGTCGAGCGACATTCTCAGGCTTCCTCTATCGTCGCGATTTCGACGTCCACCTCGACCATTTCGCCGACCTCGACGACAATGCTTGCCAGCACTCCGGTGATCGGCGCCTCGATGTCCAGGGTCGACTTGGCGGTCTCCATCTCGGCGATCGGCTCACCCTGCTCCACCCGGTCCCCGACCCCCTTGAACCAGTTGGTGATCGTCGCTTCCGTGACTCCCATTCCCGCGCGGGGAAGAAGCACGCTGGTCGCCATGAAGATGACTCCGTCTGCGAGTGAAGCGGCGTCCGGTGCTCAATGCACCGGAGACGATGACTAGGCCGGGGTTGAGGCTGCGTATTCGCGGCGATAGGCGAAGTCGTTCGGGTTGATGTACATCCAGTATTGCGCGATCAGCCCGTCGTCGTTGAACCGGAAGATCGAGGCGCCCGGCGCGACCACAGCCTTTCCGTTGAACGATCCGCGGATCGTCCAGTTGATGCACGCCATGGGCGGATCGATGATCATCTGGTCGAAGTCGCGGTGGTAATCCTTCAGCGCTCCGAACCCGAGGCGCTCGTTCTCGCGCTCGGCTGCCCGATCGGGCACCACCACGCCGGCTCGCCAGCCGTGAACGTCGGGGGCCATCAACTTGTCGATCCGCGCGCTGGTCGCCTCCACGGTCGAGTTGGGCCTGTCGTTTTCCGCAGCGTTCAATTGGTGGAGAACGCTCGCGATATGATCTCGGCTCACCATGCTCTGCTCCATGCGTCTCGTGTTGCCCAGGACCACGGACCCTGAAAGATGACGCCGTACCGGCGCCTCCTCATCGCGTCTCGAAGTCCTGCATGCGGGGCCTGGTCATCTCCTCGACGAACCGGCCGTATGAGAACGTCCACGAGGCCGGCACGCCCTCCTTGTCGAGGTACCAGCTGTCGCAGCCTGTGACCCATACGGTCTTCTTGGCTGCGGCCCGGCGCTCATCTTCAAAGCGCCTCAAGGCCTCGTGCGTGACGCTGACCTCCCGGTATTTACGGAGAAGAAGTCCGTCGATCAGCTGAAGGACATACGCCAGCTGTCGTTCGCAGGTCTCGATGGCCGAGAAGTTGCCGACCGGACTGTTCGGCCCGTTCAGGAAGAAGAGGTTCGGGAAGTCAGGCACCGACACGGCGAGGTAGGCGATCGGGGAGGTCGCCCAGAGGCCGTCAAGGTCCGCGCCGTTTCGGCCGAACACCTTGGCTGGGCGGATGAACCGGTCGGTGCGGAAGCCTGTGGCGAGCACGAGCACGTCGAGGTCGTGGAGCACCCCATCGGCCGTGCGCACGCCTTCCGGCTCGATCCGCTCGATCGCGGAGGTCACCAGATTGGCGTTCGGATGCTGGATCGCCTCGTAGAAGTCGTTGGAGATCACCAGGCGCTTGCAGGCCGCTCGGTAATTGGGCGTGAGGCGGCGGCGGAGCTCGGGGTCGCGCACCGTCTGGAGGTTCTCCCGGCACAGACGCTCGATCTCGGCCAGCTGGGGAGAATCGACGTCAATCACCGCCGCGGCATAGCCGTCGACGCTTCGCGAGCGGTACTGCTGCACAAGCTCTTCTAGCGCTACGGGATCAGCGCGGAACCGCGCCTTTTCCTCCTCGCTGTATGCAGGGTTGGGGCGTGGCATCACCCACTGCGCAGTCCTTTGGAACAGGTCGAACCGCGAGGCCCGCGGCGCCAGGGCGACCGTCAACTGGGCGGCGGTCGAGCCTGTGCCCACCACGCCTATGCGGTGGCCGTCGAGCGGAACGCTGTGATCCCACTGCGATGAGTGGAACACAGGGCCTTTGAACGTTTCGACGCCTTCGAAGTGCGGGATGTTCGGATGGTGCAAGATGCCCGATGCGGTGATCACCACGTCGAAACGGTCGCGATGGCCGGTGGCGGTCGTAACCTCCCATTCCCCATTCAGGTACTCGACGCGGACAACCTCCTGGCCGAACCGGACGAGTGGAAGAACGCCATAGCTCTGCGCCACCCTCGTGAAATAGGCGTGAAGCTCCGGCCCCGGCGCCAGGGTCTGGTTCCATTCGGGGTTGCGGGCGAACGAGTAGGTGTACCAGTGCGCCGGCACATCGCAGGCCAGGCCGGGATAGGTGTTGTCCCGCCACGTGCCGCCGACCTGATCGGCCTTTTCGTATAGGACACAGTCGATGCCGCGCTCATGAAGCTTAGCTCCGGCCAGGATTCCGGCCATCCCCGCCCCGATCACGGCGACGCGAATTGCTCGCACCTCTGCTGCAGACGATGCAGCCGCCGCGCTCGCTGAAGCGTCATCCAACGCCTATACTCCTCCTCCCCGCACTCGATGGCGGGCATCACGGTGCTAGCCCATGGCCGGCACGCGCGCAACTATTGCATGCAATTCCGGATCCGGGCGAGACGTCGTGGCGCGGGTTGCGCAGCGCTCGGCAGGGGACGGCGCGATCGATAGACGCCGATGAGCACCGATCTGGCTTCGTTGCGAGGCTGGGCTATGCGCGGCCGGCCCCAGCCTGCATTCCTGTACCGCCGATCGCTGGGGGCGAGCGCCACAATTCGTGGGGGATCACTGTGGCCCCGCCGACGCCCGGGCGGACGCAGGCGCGCAGACGACGCGCCGGGTGCTGGCGGTTGGAACTCGCGAATGGCCCTGTTCGCGGCCTGAGTTTGCGGACATCTTCGCGGACTTTCGCAGCTGGGCATGTGCGCGCGCTACGAGAAGCGATTGTCAGCGAATCTCAAAATTTGTATGCAATTGCGGATGCGGGGCCAAACTGGTCAAAGGGCGGATCTCCATCGGACGTCCAACGGCGGCTGGGTCCTGTCGCCAGGCCGAGCTTCTATCTGCGCCCGCCCGGGAATCCGTCCGGACCGGCATTATCCCACGTTGATCTCAACACGACAGGGAAGCCCCTCATGCTAGAAACCGTCGCCCGTAAATCCATAGCCTCGCAGTCCGCCGCCGCGCTGATTTCGGCCGGCGAAGCCGCCGCCCGCGATCTCGGGGTGCCGATGGTGATCGCGATCGTCGATGAGTCCGGCGTGCTCAAGGCGATGAGCCGGATGGACGGCGCCGCCCTGCTGAGCGTCGGTCTCGCCCAGGACAAGGCCTACACCGCCGTCTCCTTCGGCATCGCCACCCACGAGTGGTTCGAGTTCGTGAAGAACGATCCTCCGCTGCTCCATGGCATCATCAAGACGCCGCGGCTGGTAGTGTTCGGCGGTGGCTATCCGATCAAGATCGACGGCCAGGTGGTCGGCGGTATCGGGGTCAGCGGGGGCCACTACGAACAAGACATGAAGGTCGCGAGCGTAGCGCTTGCGGCGCTCGGGCTGAGCTAAGGCGCGCCTGTCCTGCGGGCCTCGCGGGGCGGTGCTCAATTTCCAGCGGACAAGGGAACAACGAGGATGACGAAGAAGCGCGCTGGCGGCGAGTTGGTCGCCGAAACGCTGGCGGGTCTCGGGGTGACCGAGATATTCGCCCTGCACGGCAGCCACCTGGACCCGCTGTTCATCGCGTGCGCCGACTACGGGATTCGGCTGACGGATACCCGCCATGAGGCGGCCGCTGGCCATGCCGCGGACGCCTACGCCCGATCGTCCAATGGCCGCCTGGGGGTCTGCGCCAGCACCGCCGGGCCCGGCTTCACGAACACGCTCACCGCCATTACCAACGCCTACCTCGACAAGATTCCGGTGCTGTTCATCTCCGGCGCGGCGCCGATGCGCGATGACGAAGCCAACACCCTCCAAGGCGGCTTCGACGCGGTGGCGATGGCCAGGCCCGTGACAAAGTGGGCCCATCGGATCACCGAGGTCGACCGCATCGCCGAATTCACTCGGCGGGCGGCCGAGATCGCCCTGGCCGGGCCGCCGGGGCCAGTCTTCCTGGAGATCCCGATCGACGTGATCTTCATGCCGACCACTCAGGTCGTCCCGCCGCCGCCGCAAAGACCCGCGCCGCCGGCTCCGTCGCGCGAGACGGTGGACGAGCTGATCGCGGTGCTGCGCAAGAGTGAGCGGCCGGTGATCATCGCAGGCGGGGGCGCGGTGCTGAGCGACGCCGGGGCGCGCCTGAAGGCGTTCGCCGAGCTGACTGGAATTCCGGTCGTGGCGAGCCAGAAGGCGCTGGGCGTCCTGCCCGACGACCATCCCTATTACGGCGGCGCAGCCGGCGTTCTGGCGAGCGCGGCGGGGGCAGGGGCGGCGGCCGATACGGTTCTGCTGATGGGCGCGCGAATGGGCATGTTCCTGGGCGGAGCGATGGGCGCCATCATTCCGGCCGACGCCTTCGTCGCCCAGATCGAGGTGGACCCCCAAGAGATCGGCCGCGTGCGCCTGAGCGAGATGCCGATCGTCGCCGACTGCGGCGCGACGCTGGACGCTCTGCTGGCCGCAGCGGCCGACCAGTCATGGACCAAGCGGGACGCCTGGGCGGCGCAACTGCGAAGCCTGCGTCAGGCGCCGCATCGAGCTTTCGTTAACACCTCGCCCCAGAGCCGTCCGGGCGCCATCCATCCCTACTTTGCGGTCAAGGCGGTGCTCGACGCCTTGCCGGCGGAGGTGACCCTGGTGGCCGATGGCGGCGAAGCCGGCAACTGGGTGGGAGACCAGGCGCGGTCGATCGGGGCCGGGCAGTTTCTGCGCTGCGGTTACCTGGGGTGCCTGGGCGTGAGCTCCGGGTTCGCCATCGGGGCTGCGCGCGCCCATCCGGAACGGCCGGTGGTGTGTTTCGCGGGCGACGGCGGGGCCGGGTTCAACATCCAGGAATTCGACACCATGGCGCGGCACAAGCTGCCGATCCTGACTGTCGTGCTCAACAATGCGGAATGGGGCATGTCGCGCAACGCCCAGAGCCTGCTCTATGGCAAGAATCAGGAAGCGATCGTCGCCCTGGCGGACGTGGCTTACGACGTAGTCGCCAGCGGCTTCGGAGTGCCGGGTAAGCGCATCGACACCTATGAGGATCTCGGGCCCGCCGTGTCCGAGGCGCTGAAGTCCGGCCTGCCGGCCTGCATCAACGTGATCATCGACGCCGGAGTCCCGCACCCGCGCACCCGGGCGATGGTGGGCAACGTAGGCAGCGGAGACGAAATTCCGATCCCCTATTACGCCAATATTCCGACGCAGAAGGCCACGGCCTAACCGGTTCGCGCGAGGGGTGGACTCCCTTCGCGCACCGCCCAGCCGCGGCTCGATTGTTTCGCCGGGCCCGCACCGAGCGTCGGGGCCAGTGGTTCCGAGATCTGGACGTTGGGACGGCCTCGGAACCTAGCCCTGACTTCTGACGTGGCCTGCTGATCGACGGTCAGGGGCGGCTGCGAGCCCGGAGTTAATTTTTCAGCTCCGCGCGGACCAGGCGACCCGGCAGCGTGCCGGTCGCCTCACCGTTCCGATAGGTCACCTGGCCAGCCACTATCGTCGCCACGTATCCGCGCGCCCTCTGGAGGAAGCGTTTCGCTCCGCCGGGCAGGTCGTAGGTGATCTCCGGCCGTTCGCACTGCAGGCGCGAGAAGTCGATCACATTGATATCCGCCCGAAGGCCCGGCGCGATCACCCCGCGGTCGTGCAGGCCCACCGCCCGCGCGCCGTCCGACGTCAGTCGCTTCACCAGCCATGACACATCGAACCGCCCCGTTGGCCGGTCACGGCCCCAGTGTGTCAGCAGATACGTCGGCTGCGAGCCATCGCTGATCAGGCCCACGTGGGCGCCGCCGTCACTCAGGCTGATTAGAGTGTGCTCCGCAGCGATCATCTCCCTGCAATCGTCAAGGTTGTACCGTGCGTAATTCAGGGCCGTCACCAGGAACAGATCGCGCCCGTCTCCGGCCGTCATGAGGTCGTAAGCCAACTCATACGGGCTGACGCCTTCGCGCGCCGCGCGATTGAAGATCGAGTCCCGTTCGTCCGGTTCGTAGTCGGGCGTGGCGCCAAGCGGGAACATCATCCTGAAATTGACGTAGTGCTTCTCTGCCGGCTTCGGCGGCTCCATGGCGGCGGCCTGCGCCAACACCGCCGATCGCACCGCGGGTTCGCGCGCCTTCGCCAGTCGCTCGTCGAACGGCAGGTCGGAGAGCTGACTCCATGCTGGCACATGGCTGAACGGCGTGGCGTTTCCCTCGAGCCCGAGCAGGAGGCCGATAGGCCTGGGCGCGATCTGCGCGGCCATGGGCAAACCTTCGCGGTTGGCCTGATGGATCCATTCCAGGAGGTTGCGCCACATGTCTGGCTTGCTGTGACGCTGCACCACCGCGAGCGACAGCGGCCGCCCGCTCTTCTTCACGATCCGCTTCAGCATCTCGAACTGCGGCGCCGGTTCCTGCGTGTCGAAGTCGGCCACCACCTCGATCACGCCGGCGCCGGCGTCGGCGAGCCCCATCGCAATCTCGGTCAGCTCCTCCTCGCTGGCGCGCAGCGTGAAGGTCGGGTCGCCCTTTACCGTCTGGTGGTTCAGGGAGCGCGAGGTGGAGAACCCCAACGCGCCGGCGCGGATGGCCTCCGTAGTGAGCCGGCGCATCTCGGCCATGTCGTCCTTGGTGGCCGGCTCCAACCGCGCCGCCCGCTCCCCCATGACATAGAGTCGAAGCGCCGCGTGCGGCACCTGGGCGCACAGGTCCATGTCGCGCGGTTTGCTCTCCAGCACATTGAGGTAATCGACGAAGCTCTCCCAGGTCCAAGCGATTCCTTCGTGCAGCACCAGGCCGGGGATATCCTCCACGCCCTCCATCAGTTCGATCAACTTATCGCGCTGGCTGGCCCGCACCGGCGCGAAGCCGACCCCGCAATTGCCCATCACCGCCGTGGTCACGCCATGCCAGCTTGAAGGCTGCAACTGACTGTCCCAGGTAGCCTGACCGTCGTAATGAGTGTGGATGTCTACGAAGCCCGGGGTCACCAGAAGACCGCGGGCATCCATTTCCTCGGCACCGGGCTCCGCGACCTGGCCTACCGCGACGATCCGTCCGTCGCTGATCGCCACGTCGGCGACACGCAGCGGCGCGCCGGTTCCATCAGCGACATTCCCACCGCGGATCACGCAATCATAGGTCATCGGCCGGGTCTCTCTGTACGTCCATATTGCATACAATAAGGCCGGGAACACGGCGGCTGAAGTCGTCGCCGTGCAACCGGCAGCAGCTCGCGTGCTCTGAGCGCCGACGCGCCTCCTATAGCACTTGAGAGGCGGACGGCAAAAGCGCCACCACGTCAGTATTGCATCCATTCGTCTTTCTGGGTCGGCTCAGGTCTCGTCCGCCGTGTCGCGCACCAGCGTGCGGGCGGCCGCCGCGAAAGCCGCCGCCCCCAGCGGTCCGGCGATCAGACTTGCCAGGATCGCGTCGCGCAGACCTTCGCCCGACCCCAGCCGCGGTCCCAGGGTATCGCTCAGCATGCCGGTCGCGACGGGGGCTATGCCCTGCCCGATCCCGGAGGCGATGAAGGTCGTCACGGCCAGAGCGGTGGCCCGGGCATGTTGCCCCGCCACCCGCTGCAGGACCAGCGATCCCGGACCTGCGAACAGATTGAGAAAGAACGTCGCCACGGCGGACAGTAGCAGCGAAAGGACCGCGCTCCGCACGGTGAACATCGCTACATAGCCGGCCGTAGCCATCAGCATGCCTACCGCTGAGATCCACACCAGGGCGCGCGGGTCGCGGGCGCCGAGCCGGTCGCCAAGGACTCCGCCGGCGATGGCGCCGGCCGCCCCGCCCAGCGATCCGAACAGTCCCAGGCCGAGGCCGATCACGGCCAGCGGCGCGATGTCCAGGCTCGCTCCCAGCCGCGTCAGATCCGCGCCATGCACCCGCAGATAGAACGAGCCGGCGAACACCGTAGTCGTATAGGCCAGCACCGCCACGGAGCCGAAGCCTAGGGACACGAGCAGGAAGGCGGGCTTTCTTAGCAACCCGGCCAGCACCTTCCGCACCGGCTCGGTCGCCGGCCGGGCGCCAGGGACCCGATGACGTCGGGGATCCGCCAGAGTCCCCAGCACCGTCCCGCCGATGATCAGGCCGGGCAAGCCGGCCAACGCCAAGGTCCACCGCCAGCCGAGCCAGGCCCCCAGGAAGCCTCCCAT
>Ga0207695_10004861_pt1 | contig 18136 bp, 18 predicted proteins | sample KBSC54metaG_FD_184354 | JGI IMG/M metagenome (GOLD analysis project Ga0207695, IMG submission 184354) | Corn rhizosphere microbial communities from Kellogg Biological Station, Michigan, USA - KBS C5-4 metaG (SPAdes) (version 2) | ecosystem: Host-associated > Plants > Roots > Rhizosphere > Soil... | reverse complement strand
AACGGGGTCAGACCCGGTTCATTCACGGCTCAGGCGACGGTGGCCGAGCGGATCGCGTCGATCAGCTCGTCGAGCCCGACGCCCTTCTTGAGGCAGTTGGCCGCGCCGGCGTTCAGGGCGGCGTCGATCATCTGCGGCTCGTCGTAGGCCGAGAGCACGACGACCGGCATCGCCCAGTCGGCGGCGGCGATCTGCTCGGTCGCCTCGATCCCGTCGACGTTCGGCATCCGCATGTCCATGACGACGACGTCCGGCAGCATCTTCTCGGCCACGGAGACGGCCTCGGCGCCGTCCGAGGCCTCGCCGACGACGGTCATCCCGGCCTCCTCGAGCGCGTCGCGGAGCACCCCGCGCAGGAGGGCGTTGTCCTCGGCGATCAGGATCCGGATGCCGTTCGCCTCCATTCCGCCGAAGAGTACCCGGCCGGGTCAACTTGTGTGCGTCCGTCCTAGAGGTAGAGCGAATCGGTTGCGGCCTCTGCTCGGGCGGCGGCCTCGGCCGGTTCGGCCCCCTGTGCCCGCGCGAGCACGTAGGCCGCGGCGAACGAGTCGCCCGCGCCGGTCGGATCGGCGTACGTCCCCGCCCCGGTGCCGGCCACCCGCATGAGCCCGGCGGCCGTCACCGTGACGACGCCCTCGCCGCCCATCGTCACGCACACCTCGGGCGCGCCGAGGCCGAGCAGGGCGTCGGCGTCGAGCCGCCCGCCGGCCGCGGCGACCGCCTCGCGCTGGTTCAACTTCAGGATCGCGACTCCGGCGATCGACTCGGGCGGGAACGGCCGCAACCGCACCGGCCCGGGCTCGGCGCCCCGCGCCGGCCCCTGGCCGTCGAGGCAGAGCCGGTGCCCGGCGGCGGCGAGCGCGGCGATGGTCTCGGGCGGGAAGTCCGAGCCGCCCTGCGAGCCCAGGTGCAGCCACTCGCAGCCCGCCACCGCCGGCAGCACGTAGGCCTGCACGTCGCCGGCCGAGAACGGCAGCCCGAACTGCGCCAGCACCTGGCGGGTACCGTCGCGGTGGTCGAGGCGCGACTCGTAGGCCGGCCCGCCCGGGATGACGACGGCGCCGCCGGGGTCGGCCCCGCGTGTGACGACCACGTGCTCCGCCCCGGCGGCCTCAAGCGCCCGCCGGGCGTAGAGCGGCGAGCCACCGAGCCGCCGGCTCTCGCCGCCGTCGGCGCCGACCACCGTGTCGATCACCGTATGGCCGACGAGGCCGATCTTCACGGCGTGGGCGCGGCCCCCACCGGCAGCTCGAGCCGGACGGCCGACCACTCGCCGGGGCTGCGGTCGAGGGTGATGGCCGCACCGATCTGGGTCGCCCGTTCCTGCATCATGCGGATGCCGATCCCGCCGACCGGCTTCGCCGGCAGCGTCCCGCCGGTGTCCTGGACGGCCAGGGAGATGACCCCCTCGCCGTGCTCGAGGCTGATCGACACCGGAGGGCGGCCGTGCCGCGCGGCGTTGATGGCCGCCTCGCGGGCGATCTGGAAGATGGCCGTGTCGCGCTCGACGTCGCCCTGCCAGCCGGACGCCGGCCGGATGAAGCTCGCGTCGACGCCGTACTCCTCGTGCACCGTTTCGGCCAGCGATCCGAGCGCCTGGATCAGCCCCAGCTGCTCCATCACCACCGGATGCAGGCGGGCGACGGTGCGGCGGAGGTCGTCGGCGGCGTCCGACGCCACGTCCTCGAGGCGGGCGAGTACCTCGGTGGCGCGGTCGACGTCGCCGGTGCGGATCGCGTCGGCGATCACGTCGCACATCAGCCGCACGGCGGTCATCGTCTGCTGCGGCCCGTCGTGCAGCCGCAGCGCCAGCGCCGCCCGCTCGTCGTCGAGGGTGCGCAGCATCGTGTCGAAGAGCTCGCTCTGCTCGCGGTTTCGCTCGGCCAGCGCGTGGGTCGTGCGCAGGGCCCGGTCGATCGCGAACCAGGCCACGGCGACGGCCGCCAGCATGAGGGCGCCGTGCAGCCAGGTGGACGCCGTGAGCACGACCAGGGCCACGACCGCCGCGGCCGCGGCGGCAGCGACTCCCGCCGTGAGGAGGCGCTCAGTCGATGAACTCATAGCGGAGCGCGAGCGCCACCGCCTGAGTGCGGGTGTCGGCTTCCAGCTTGGTCATCGCGTTGCGGACGTGCGTGCGCACCGTCTCGGGGCTGATGAACAGCCGCTGGGCTATCTCCGGGTTGGAGTAGCCGTTTGCCAGCAGTCCAAGGATCTCGCGCTCGCGGCCGGACAGGGCAGGCAGGCGCTCGGTCGCCTTCGGGGCCACGAGCTCCGAGGCGAGGGTCGGGTCGACGTAGGCGCCGCCCTCCGCCACCCGCTTGACCGCGCGCACGATGTCGTCCGGCGGCGCATCCTTGAGCACGTACCCGCGGGCGCCGCAATCCAGTCCCTCGGCCAGGAGCCCGCGCTCGCCGTGGGCCGTGTAAAGGATGACCGCGATATCGGGGTGGGCGGCGATGATCTTGCGGGTCGCCTCGAAGCCGTCCATACCGTCCATGCGGACGTCCATGACGATCACGTCGGGCCGGCGCTTGTCCGCCATCTCGATGGCGCCGTCGCCGGAGCCGCTCTCGCCGATCACGGAGATCTCCCGGTCGCGCGTGAGGATCATCTTGACCCCCTCACGGACCGCGGCGTGGTCGTCCACGACGAGGCAGCGCACCTGGCTGCGATCGGCGGACGGTCCGTTGCCGGTGTCGCTCGCGCCCATGACCCGCGGAATCATTGCACTTCCGGACGAAAAAAGGAAACCCCGCCGGGCAATACAATGGCCGCATGTCGACCGCGCGGCGCACGGCGCTGGTCTCGCTCGTCGCAGCCGTCGTCCTGGTGGTGGTGAAGGCAGCGGTCGGGTTTGCCAGCGGCAGCCTCGGGGTGCTCGCCGAGGCCGCCCATTCCGGCATCGACGCCGTGGCCGCCGTGCTCACGCTCTACGCCGTCGGCGTGGCCGAGCGGCCGCCCGATCAGGAGCACCCGTACGGCCACGGCAAGGCCCAGCACCTGGCCGCCCTGGCCGAGGCCGCCTTCCTCGCCGGCGCCGCGGCCTGGATCGCCGTCGAGGCCGTGGTGCGGCTCGGCTCGGGCACGTCGCCCGTGGACGCCCGGCCCTACGTCTTCGCGGTGATGGCCTTCGTGCTGGTCGTCGACGCCGCCCGGGCGACGCTGTCGCTGCGGGAGGGGCGGCGGGGGCGAAACGCCGCGCTGATCGCGAACGCGTGGCACTTCGGCAGCGACTTCATCGGCACGCTGGCGGTGCTGGCCGGCCTCGGCCTGGCGGCGCTCGGCGTCCCCGACGGCGACTCGGTCGCCGCCATCTTCGTGGCGGCCATCGTGCTCGTCGCCGCCGTCCGGCTGGCAGCCGGCAATGTCGACGTCCTCATGGACCGGGCACCGTCCGGCCAGGCCGGCATCGTCGAGCGGGCGGTGCGGAGCGTGGCCGGCGTGGCGGACGTACGCTCCGTCCGGGTCCGCGAGGCGGGCGGCGAGAGCTTCGCCGACGTCGTGATCGGCGTCTCCCGGCTCGAGAGCCTCGAGCAGATGCACGACACGTCCGACCGGGTCGAGCACGCCGTCCGCGAGTCGCTCGGCCGCGCCCAGGTGCAGGTGCACGTCGAGCCGGCGGCGCTGGCCGAGGAGCGGCCCAACGAGCGCGTGGCCGCCGCGGCGTTGCGCGTGCCCGGCGTCGTCGAGGCGCACAACATCACCGTCCTCGAGGACGCGGTCGGGCGCGCAGTCACGCTGCACGTGCGGCTGCCCGAGGACACCACCCTGCGCCGGGCCGCCGCCGCCATCGAGCGGCTCAAGCGCGAGATCCTGGCCGAGGTCGGGATCGCCCGCGTCTACGCCCACGTCGAGCCGTCGGCGCCTGACGCCCAACCCGCCCACGACGTGAGCGACACCGAGCCCGACCTGCATGACCGCGCCGCCGCTGCCGTGGCCTCGGTCGCGGGGACGACGGGCGAGGTCGTCGTCTACCGCCAGGGCCGGCGGCTGCTCGTGGTCACCTCGCTCACCGCCGACCCGAGCCTCACGGTGCGCGACGGGCACGCGCTGGCGAGCCGCGTCGAGGACGCCGTGCGCGACGAGCTGGACGCAGTGGACGACGTGATCGTCGAGGTCCGCTAGCCCTCTCGGCTGGATCATCGGTCGTCCGTGCCGCCGGCGGACCGCCCGCGCCGCCCTTAAGGAGGGGGCTCGTGGGGGAACCCTGGGTTCCCCCACGGTTAAAGGCGCCGGGGCCCCATGGCAGGTGGGGTGGGGCCCCGGCGAATCGCGCCCGAAGGCGCGAATCTTGGCTATCCGCTCTGCGCCCCCAGGGTGACGGGGACGGTCATCCGCGTCCCCTTGCGGATGATCACCAGGCTGACGTGGGCGCCCGGCTTCATGCCGGCGACCGCCTGGGCCAGGTCGGAGAAATGGACGATCCTGTGGCTGTCGATCGAGACGATCACGTCGCCGCCGACGGTCAGCGTGCGGCCGTCGATCGTCGCCGTGGCGGAGCCGCCGCGCAGGCCGGCATGGGCCGCGGGCGATCCCGGCCGCACCTTGCCGACGAGGACGCCGGTCGACACGGGCAGGTTGAGCACATGGGCGAGCGATGCCGTCACCTGCGTGCCCTCGATGCCGAGGTAGGTGTGGACGGCGCGGCCGCTCCTCATGATCTGGCGGGCGACGTTTCGGGCGATGTCGATCGGCACCGCGAACCCGATGCCGATGTTGCCGCTCGTCGGGTTGTTCGTCCCCGTCAGGATCTGGTTCGTGATACCGACCACCTGGCCGTACCGGTCGATCAACGGGCCGCCGGAGTTGCCGTGGTTGATGGCGGCGTCGGTCTGGATCGCGTTGTAGATCTTGTAGCCCGGCTTCAGCGAGTTGATCTGCCGCGCCTTCGCCGAGACGATCCCCTCGGTGATGCTGCGGTACTCGCCGAGCGGGTTGCCGATCGCGACCACCGGGTCGCCCACCTGCACGGAGCGCACGCTCCCCAGCGGGAGCGGGTCGAGGGCCGAGCTCGGCGCGGTCGGCACGTCGAGGACGGCGACGTCGTCGATCAGGTCGACCCCGACGACGTCGGCCTTGTAGGTGCCGCCCTTGCGGAAGCCGACCGTGACGGTGCGGGCGCCCGCCACGACGTGCGCGTTCGTGAGGATGTGGCCGCGGTGGTCGATCACGAAGCCCGAGCCGAGGGCGCGGGCGCGCTCCTTCCGGCTGGGCGCGAACGGGTCGAGCGGGTCGGCGACCGTCCGCACCATGGTCGCGTTCACGACGACGACGCCGGCGGCGTCCCGGCGATAGATCTGGGCGGCGTTCAACGCGCTCGTCGTCGACGAGACGTTGATCGGCGCGTGGACCGCGGCCACGCGGCGGACGGTGGTCGTCGTCGAGGCGCTGCCGACGCCGGCGCGTCCGAGGGCGACGGCGCTTGCGCCCCCCACCGCGGCGGCGGCGACCATGAGCACCCCCTGTCGCACGTAGGCCGTCATCACCCCCGAGTTGTATGCGGGGCGAATTGGCCGGGAATTTGCCAGCTACCGGGGCACGACGGTGCGCCCGGACTGGGCCTCGAGCCGGCCCGCGATCCAGGCGGCGAGCGCGACGAGGCCGAGCAGCGCGAGGTGCTCGAGCAGGATGCGCGGCGAGCGCACGGCGGCCGAACCGGCGCTCCAGTCGTCGGCCAGGTGGGCGAGCACGGCGATGGTGCCGGCGACTCCGATCACGCCTGGCCACAGCCGCGAGGACGCCCCCTCGAGATACTGCGCCACCCGGCCCGCGGCGAGCACAAAAGCCAGGATCACCGCGAGGCCGATGCCGTGCCCGAAGGCCGACGTCTGGCGATCCGCGCTCGATGGATGCTGCTGCCAGACGTACGCCAGGTGGGCCAGGACGACGATCATGGCCGGGACGGCCGCGGCGGCCGCATAGGTGCGCACGGTTGAGGCCCGCATCCGCGGTTATCGTAGCGGCGGGATGCGCGTACGCCTGATCGTCAACGCGGCCGCGACGGGAGTACGCGGCCCGGTGCTGGACGCCGTCATCGCAGCCCTCCGCGACGCGGCGGAGCTCGAGGTCGTGACCACGGAGTACGCCGGCCATGCCACCGAGCTGGCCGCGGCGGCGACCGAGGACGCGGTGGTCGCCCTCGGCGGCGACGGCACCTACAACGAGATCGCGAACGGGCTGCCGCAGGGGTCGCTCATGGGCGTGCTGCCGGCGGGCGCGTCGTCGGTGTTCGCCCGCCACCTCGGCTATGTGAACGACCCGGCCGCCGCCGCCCGCCAGCTGGCCGACGCGCTCCGGGCCGGCTCGACCCGGTCGATCGGTCTCGGCGTCGCCGACGGGCGTGTCTTCACCTTCGCGGCCGGTCTCGGGCTCGACGCCGAGGCGACGGCGATCGTCGACCGGACCCGGCACGAGCGGCCGGGGAACGAGCGCCCCGGCGACCTGCAGGTGCTCGCGACGGCGCTGCGCGTGCTCCGCGCCGAGGGGTTCGCGCTCCACGAGCGCATGACTCTGACTGTCGCCGGCGGGATCTCGCACCGCTGCTCCTACCTGGCCGTCGCCAACCAGCACCCGTACACGTTCCTCGGCCCGATTCCGGTGCGGGCGACGCCGAAGGCGGATTTCGAGCACGGCCTCGACGCCGTGTTCACCCGCGAGCTGCGCGGCCGCCAGCTGTGGCGCCTGCCGGTCTACGCGCTGATCTGGCCCCGCCACGCCCGTCACGGCAGCCGCCACGTCGGCTATCTGCATGACCTCCACGCGTTCACCGTCACGTGCGACGAGCCGACCGCGTTCCAGATCGACGGCGAGTACGTCGGCCACCGCGAGCGGGTCGAGTTCAGCTACCGGCCGGATGCGATCCGCGTTGTCGTGCCGGCGCACTAGATGGCTGACTCCACACCCCCGCGCGCCTCGACGTCAGGCTGCTGGCGGGGGCTCGGGTCGTTGGTGGGCTGCGGCTTGCGAACCGTCGCATCGCTTCGTCCTCGGTCGCGCCCATAGGGGTCAGCCTATGAACGCTCCCTGCGTCCTTGCGCTGCTCGGTTCGCAGCCGCCCAGGCCACACGGGGGCATGGAGTCAACCATCTCCCGGCACGCGATTATCATTCGCCGGCCAATGGACCATGTGATCGCCATCAGCCAGGGCCTCGGGCTGGCGGCAGCGGCCGGGCTGCTCTCCGCCGCGCCGCTCGCGCTCGCGGCCAGCGCCGCCACCCAGGGGTGGCTGGAATCGCCGATCGCGATCGCCGACGACGCGGTGACGGTGGCCGTGTGCTGGGCGCTCGTCGCGATCGAGCTCGTCGCGGACGCCGTCTGGCCGGGCGCGCAGGCGGGGGCGAGGCTGGGGCGCCGGATCGTCGCCGGCGGGCTCGCGTTCGAGCTGGCGGCGGGCGGGGACATCCCCTACGTCGGGCTGGTGCTCGGCGCGCTCGTGGCCGGTGCCGTCGGGCTCGCGATGCGACGCCTGCGCGCGGGCGCCGTCAAGGCGGGCGGCGACGTCCGCGGGACGGCGCTCGTCGAGGACGGCGCCGGCATCGGCGCGGCGCTCGTGGCGCTGATCCCCTTCGTGGGCTACCTGATGACCGCCGCCGCGGGCTGGCTCCTGCTGCGCCAGCGCCGCCGCGAGGATCAGAAGTTCCGCGGCCTGCGCGTGCTTCGATGACCGCCCCCGCAGGCTCCGCCACCCGCAAGAAGCTGATCCTGGCGGTGGTCGACGGCCTCGGCCCGGAGCTGCTCGACCGGGCGATCGCCGCCGGCCGGGCGCCGACGATGGCCAGGCTGGCAGCCGCCGGCGAGCGCCGCGACGACTGCGTCTCCACGTTCCCGTCGCTCACGCCCGTCTGCCTGGCGGCGCTCCTCACCGGCGAGCACCCGGCCGGGTCGCACATCCCCGGGATGACCTGGTACCACCGCGGCGAGCGGCGCCTGGTCGAGTACGGCTCGTCGTTCGCCGCCACCCTGGCCGAAGGCACCCGCCAGATGGTCGACGACATCCTCGTGAACATGAACCTCGTGCACCTGTCGCGCAACACCACGACGATCTTCGAGTTCCTCGAGGACGCCGGATACGTCACGGCGGGCGTGAACACCTACGTGTGCCGGGGTCGCGTCCGCCATCCGATCACGCGGCCGGTCGCCCGCAGCCTGGCCCGCCGCATCGGCATCGTCGACGCCGTCTACGGCCCCCGCCGCTACTTCCTGGGCGAGCTCTTCTTCACCGACCAGACCGGCGCCCCGCGCAACTTCGGCGGCGGGATCGACCGCCACGGCGGCGCAGTCGGCCGCTGGCTGGTCACCCGGGACGGCTTCGACTTCCTCTTCTTCTACCTGTACGAGACCGACGCGGCCCAGCACCGCGGCGGCGACGTGATCGGGGCCGTCGAGGTCGCCGACGGCGGCCTCGGGCTGTTGGTGGAGGCGGCCGGCGGGCTCGACCGGTTCCTCGATCGCTACGCCGTGATCGTGGTCGCCGACCACTCCCAGAGCCCCGTGCTCCACGCCGCCGACGCGGCCGGGCCGCTCGAGGGCATGGAGCTCTTCCGCTCCAGCCGCCGCTCCGACCCCGACAGCTGCGAGCTGGCCGTCACGGCGTCGAACCGGGCGGCGATGGTCTACCGGCTCGGCCGGGCCCGCGAGCCGAACGGGCGCATCGCCGAGCGGATGCTCGAGCAGCCGGCCGCCGAGCTGGCCATGTACGCGGACGACGGCTGGATGCACGTGCGCCGCGGCGGCGGTGAGCTGCGCTTCCGCCGTGGCCCCGGAGAGACGGACGCGCGCGGCCGAAGCTACATCGTGGAGGGCGACGCCGACCTGCTGCATCCGCAGCTGCACCCGAACGCGCTCGAGCGCGTCGAGGGGGCGCTCCTGTGCCCGGCCGCGGGCGAGGTGATCGTCTCGGCGGCGCCCGGCTGGGAGTTCGCCGACTCGGGCGGCGCCCACCATGTCGGCGGCGGCAGTCACGGCTCCCTGCGGGCCGAGGACTCGATCGTCCCGCTGATCACCGCCGGCTTCGACGGAGGCCCTCCGCTGGGCGGCGCGCCGTCGATCACGGACATGGCGCCGCTGGCCGCCCGCCACTTCGGCGTCTCCCGGCCTGTGCGCCAGGCGGCGTCCGCGCTCGCGGGCGTCCGATAGCATCCGCGGGATGGAGGAGGGAGTCGAGTCCGCCGCGGTTCGCGCCCGGGGACACGCGCGGCGGTTCAACCTCGCCGTCCGCCACCCGGACAACTGGATGCAGGTGCTGCGCTTCTGCATCGTCGGGGGGATGGGCTACGTGGTGAACCTGGTCGCGTTCCTGATCGCCGACCGGCGCATGCCGTACACGCTCGCGTTCGTGCTCGCGTTCATCCTGGCCGCGACCAGCAACTTCGTCTGGAACCGGCTGTGGACGTTCCGCGTCTCACACGGCGTGCCCCACCACCAGTACGTGCGCTTCCTGACCGTCAGCGCGATGGCGCTCTGCCTCGACCTGGGTGTCCTGCGCGCGCTCGTGGAGGCGGGCGGGATGGCGAAGGTGACCGCCGCCGCGATCGCCATCCTGGTTGCGACGCCGGTCAGCTTCCTTGGCAACAAGCTCTGGACGTTTCAGTAGCGCCGCGGCCCTGGCTGCGGCGGCGCTGCTCCTGTCCGCCGCTCCCGCCCAGGCCGCCGCGCACCTGACCCGCCACCAGGCGATCGTCGTCGCCCGGGCGCAGCCGCAGGCAGCCTCGCTCCTGGCGAAGAACCCCGGCGCCCACTGGGAGGCGACCTTCGACGCCCCCAACCACAATTGGGTCGTGCTGCTCGAGCCGCGCGGCGCCCACAACGTGCTCGCGGCGTTCACGATCGACGACCGCAACGCCAAGGTGCTCCACGTCCGGGTCGTCTCGCGCGTCGGCGCGCCGCGGCTGAACTCGGTGCAGGCGGCGATCATCGCCTTTCGCCAGCCCCAGGTCCGGGCGTGGCTGTCCCACTACAAGAACGTCAGCCACACGTCGGTGCTGGGCGACCACCGGGTCTGGACGGTCGACTACTACGCCGGCGGCGGCCAGGTCGCCGAGGTGCACATCGCCGACTACACCGAGGATCCGTACGAGGTGTGGACGGGGCCGCAGGTGGAGTGGCAGCTGGCCCGCGGCCAGCCGTCGGCCTACGGGCGCAAGGCCAACGCCGCCTACGTGCTGTGGCCCCTGTGCGGCCTGTTTCTGGCGGGGCTGATCGACTGGCGCCGGCCGATCTCGATGCGGACGCTCGACCTGGCCGTCGTGCTCTCGTTCGTCGGGTCGCTGTGGGAGTTCAACAAGGGCGACGTCTTCCTGTCGACGCCGCTGATCTACCCGCCGATGATCTACCTCGTCGCCCGCATGGTGTGGATCGGCTGGCGGCGGGCGCCGCGCACCTTCGCGATCGGCGACCGCCACCTGCTCGTCCTGGTCGGCCTGCTGTTCGCGTTGATGGGCTTCCGGCTCGGCCTGAACAACCAGGACTCGAACGTGATCGACGTCGGCTACGCGGGCGTGGCCGGCGCGTCGCGGCTGATGGACGGCGTCCTGCCCTACGGGCACATGCCGAACAGCGACGGCAAGGCGTGCGGCGGGCGCTACTTCAACGGCGATCCGATCGGCCACATCCAGACGGACGGCCGCTGCGAGTCGCCGATCGAGAGCGGCGACACCTACGGCCCGACCGTGTACATCGCCTACGTGCCCGCCGTCGCGGCGATGGGATGGAGCGGCAAGTGGGACCACCTGCCGGCGGCGCACGTGGCCGCGTCGGCGTTCGACATCCTGGCCGTCGCCGGGCTCTTCGCGGCCGGCTGGCAGCTGGGGTCGCGCCGGCTGGGCGTGGCGCTCGCGTTCGCCTGGGCGGCAAATCCCTTCACGCTCTACTCGCTGAACATGAACTCGAACGACGCGCTGGTGGGGGCCCTCCTGGCCTGGACGTTCGCGCTGCTCGCCAGGCCCGCCGCCCGCGGGGCGGTGCTCGCCGCCGCCGCGCTGACCAAGTTCGCGCCGCTTGCGATCGTGCCGCTCTTCGCGTCGCTGCGGAACAAGACGGCGACGTTCATCGGGTTCGGCGTCTCGGCGCTCGTCCTGTTCTCGATATTGGCGCTCGACTCCGACGGCATCGCGCTCTTCTGGCACCGCACGATCGACTACCAGCTCGGCAGGGTGACGCCCATGGCGATCTGGACGCTCGGCCTCTACCACCCCGGCTGGTACGACCTGCGCCTGCCGCAGCACATCTTCCAGATCGCCGCCGGTATCGGCATCGTCGCCCTGGCGTTCTTCCCCCGCCGGCGGCGCAAGGACGCGGCGGCGGTGGCGGCGCTCTCCGGCGCCGTCATCCTGGTCGCGCAGATGGCGGCGAGCTACTGGTTCTACCCGTACATCTGCTGGTGGCTGCCCGTCGTCATGATCGCGCTCCTCGTGCCGCGGGAGGCACAGGAGCCGGGGCCGGTCCCGGAGCCGTTCGCCGCCGAGCCGATCCCGGCGGCGTAGCCGCTACTCGGCGATGCGGATGGCCTCGATGGACGAGGCCCGGCCGCCGCCGTCGCACTCGATCACGACGCCCTCCAGCCGCACGCCGCCGTCGGCAGGCTCGAAGCGCACCGGCATCTGCGTCGTGAAGCGGCGCAGGACGAGGTCGGTGCGCACGCCGATCACGGAGTCGTGCGGGCCGGTCATCCCGGCGTCGGTGATGTAGGCCGTGCCGCCCGAAAGGACGTGGGCGTCGCTCGTCTGGACGTGCGTGTGGGTGCCGATCACGGCCGTGACCCGGCCGTCCAGGAACCGCCCCATCGCCACCTTCTCGCTGGTCGCCTCGGCGTGGAAGTCGACCAGCACGAGGCCGGCCTCCTGACGGGCCTCGGCGACGATGTCCTCGGCGACCGCGAACGGGCTCACCGCCGGGTCGAGGAAGAGCTTGCCGAGCAGGTTGATGACCGCCACGGGCGTCCCGTCGGCGGCATTGGCGACGCACCAGCCCCTGCCGGGCGCGGCCGTCGGGTAGTTGGCCGGGCGGACGATGCGCGGGTCCATGCCCAGGTGTGGATAGACCTCGCGCTGGCGGAAGGCGTGGTTCCCCAGCGTGATCACGTCGACCCCGGCCGCGTGCAGGCGCCGGGCCAGCCGGCTGGTGATGCCGGTGCCGTCGGCCAGGTTCTCGCCGTTCGCGACCACGAAGCCGATGTCGCGCTCCGCCCGCAGGCGGGGGACGTGCTGCTCGATCACGCGCCGCCCCGGCGTTGCGAAGGCGTCGGCAATGAACAGGATCTTCACGTGTCCACTAGCTCTGCGTGGGGACGAGAAGCCGATGCGCCGCGCCGAGACCTTCTGTGGCTCGTGGGGGAACCATGGGTTCTCCCACGTTAAAGAAATACGCCGTTGGTGGCCGGCGCAGGCCCGACCTCGATGTGGACGTGGTTGCCCGCGTCCGAGGTGAACTTGGCCAGCTCCTGGGTCAGCACCTTGGAGAGGTCGACGACGCTGCCGAGCTTCGTCTTCGCCGCCGACACGGTCGTCCCGACGACGATCCCCGGCGCGGGGGCGACGTTCGTCAGTGTGACGACGTCGGCCGGCGTCGAGGTCGGCTGGATCTCGATCACGCTGCCGTGGGCGCGGCCGTCGATCACGTAGGGCCGGATGCTGGCGATGGTGCCGTCGACGGGCGAGTACACGTCAGTGCCGGCCACCGCGCCGACGTCGACCGAGCCCGTGCTCGGCCCCTGGCCGGCGTCGTCCACGTAGTAGGACGGGCCGCCGCCGCCGTCGGGCGCGCCGGTGAGCATCTTCGCGATCGTGTTCAGGATCCCGGCGTTCTTCTGCGAGCCGAGCGGCACGAGCGGGACGACGTTCTGGGTGCCGACGCCGTGGTAGACGATCGCGGTGATCCGGCGGTGGTTGATCGGCACGTCGAGCACCAGGTTGCCCGGCGCGGTGGCCATGCCGAGCGGCGCCGGCGGCGCGTTCGGCGCCAGCTGCGACGACGGCACCACGCTCGCGATCGCGGCCGGCGAGTTCGTCGACGAGCCGGAGCGAAGCGCCGTCGCCACGATCGTGACGACGATCAGCAGCACGACGGCGAGCGCAACCCTGCGGCGGGTGCGGCGGCGGTCGGCGCGACGACGCGGATACCGGCGGCGGTGCCTCGAGGTCACGCACGCCAGGGTAGCGGATCCGGCCCCCGTGGCGGGCGCCCAGCCGGAGCCTCCGGCCGAGCCCGGCCGCGCGGATTGCCCTGGATCCGCGGCTGTTACGATGGCCGCAATGCCTCCCAACGGCCCGGGGAACATCGTGATCCCGCGGTGGATCCAGCTCGTGGGCCTGCCGCTCGTCGTGGTGGGCACGTGGCTGTTCGTGTCGGCCGTCAACGGGGCGGTGTTCGTGTTCGTGGTGGCGGCGCTGATCGCGATCCTCCTGAACCCGATCGTGCGCGCCTTCTGCGCGGTGCGCATCCCGCGCGGCCTCTCCGTCCTTCTGGTCTACGTGTGCTTCGCCGTCGCGATCGGCGGCATCAGCGTGATCGCCGGGACGGTCATCGCGCGCGAGGTGCAGTCGGTCGCAAACCGGGTGAACGACCAGTTCCGCGAGGACTCCCGCGGCGTCACGCCCGCCGACCGCAAGCTGCACGATCTCCAGCACTGGATCAACACGTCGAGCCCGGTGAAGGTGAACGTGCTGAAGCCGGGCGAGCGGCTGCTGCACCACGTCGACGTGTCCCACCTGCAGCGCTACTCCGGCCGGGCGGTGTCGGAGGTGCAGTCGCTCCTGATCACCGTCTTCGAGAGCCTCTTCAACCTGGTGCTGGTGATCGTGATCTCGGTCTACATGCTCCTGGACGCGCCGCGGTTATCACGGTTCCTGCGCCGGGTCTTCCCCGGCTCCGACCCCGACGACGACCTGGTCACGCGGGTCGAGCGGGCGCTGCTCGCCTACATCCGCGGCCAGACGATGGTGTCGCTCGCGGTCGGGATCTCGGTCTTCATCGGCCTCGAGATCCTCGGCCTGACGGGGATCTTCCCGGCCGGCTCGACCTACGCGCTCGCCTTCGCCGGCTGGGCGGCGGTCGTCGAGATCATCCCGTACCTCGGCCCGTGGCTGGGCGCGCTGGCCCCGGCCGCGGTCGCCGCGACCGAGTCGCTGACGGCCGTGATCGGCGTCGCGGTGCTCTTCCTCTTCATTCACCAGATCGAGGGCCACGTCATCGTGCCCAAGCTGATGGGCGGCGCGGTCAAGGTGCATCCGCTGGTCGTGATCTTCGCCCTGCTCGCCGCCGGCGAGCTCTACGGCCTGGCGGGCGTGTTCCTGGCGATGCCGCTCGTCGCCATCGGCCGCGAGATCGCCGCGTTCCTTCTCGAGCGGATCAGCCTCGAGCCGTGGCGGGGCGGCCCGATCCCGGTCGAGGTCGACGTGGAGCCCGGCGGCGGCGAGGTCGAGCCGGAGCATCCGCCGCCCGTGAGCACTAGGTCGTCCTAGACGGTGTCCGGGCGGTCGTGGTTCGAGGGCGCCAGGTCGGCGGCCTGCTCGAACGCCTCCATCGCGGCCTCGGTGCGGCCGGCCTTGCGCAGGAACTTGCCGTACCAGCGGTAGGCGCGGCCGAGCTCGCAGTGCCAGCCGTTCTGGCGCTTGAGCGCGTCGATGGCCGCGGCGTAGGCCTTCTCCGCCCGGTCGGCGCGGCCGGTCTCGTCGTAGCTTCGGGCCAGGACGAGGTAGCTCTCGCCGAGCTGCCCGGGGACGGACAGGTTGCCGAGGAGCTCGATCGCCTCGCGGGCGAGGTCGGCTGCGCCCGCGGGGTCGCCCTGCTGAAGCGCGCGCCGGGCCTCCTCGACTCGCACGAAGCCCTCGTCCATCCCGCTCATGCGGTCGCCGTAGGCGCGCCGGGCGGCGACCAGCTCGCGGCCGGCCGCGTCGGCCTGCCCGTCGTCGAGCAGGATGTGGGCGTAGAGGAGATGGGACATGCCCTGGTCCCATTCGTTGCCGGTCTCGTCGGCGACCGCGACGCCGCGGCGGGCATACTCGACGGCGAGCGGCGTCTGCCCGGTGGCGGCGTAAAGGCGGGCGAGCGCGCGGTAGGCGGTCGACCGGGTGGCCTTGTCGATCTCCTCGGCGTCCTCGCGCAGCGCACCCGTGAGGACGGCGGTGGCGTGGCCGTAGTCGCCCGTGTCCGCGTAGGCGTAGCTCAAAAAGACGGTGTAGCCGACCATCTTGGCCGCGTCCGTCTCCGGCCGGTCGCGCATGCGCGCCAGGCACTCCTCCAGGATCTCGATCGAGCGGGGCAGGTTCGTGCCCTCGCCGTGGAGCCGGGCCAGCTCGCGAAACAGCTCGAAGCGCTCCTCGGGGTCGGCCTCTCCGCCGGCCCGCTCGAGCGCCTCCTCGAGGAGCTCGATCGCGCGCTCGAAGCGGCCCCGGCGCGATGCGATCAGGCCCAGCCCCTCGAGGGCGCGCGAGCCGGAGTCACGGTCGTCAAGGGCTTCGGCGGTGCGCAGCGTGCGCAGGAGCAGCTCCTCGGCCTCGTCGAGGCGGTCGAGCGCGACCAGCATCATCGCCTCGGACACCTGTTGGCGCGGAACCGCGGCGGGGTCTTCGATGTCCGTCAAGAGATCCGCTCCGGGGAGCGCCTCAGATGTCGGAGGGCAGCCTGATGTCGGCGGTCGGCAGCGGCGCCAGGGCGTCCTGGTTGGACGGCGCCAGATCGGCCGCGAGCTCGAACGCCTCGAGGGCCGCCTCGGCCCGGCCGAGCCGCTTCAGGAACTTGCCGTAGTGGCGGTAGGCCCGCGCCAGCGCCGGGGCGCTGTCGGGCTGGCGCTGGAGGGAGGCGATCGCCGCCGCGTAGGCCGTGTCGGCCCGCTCCACCTCGCCCAGCTCGTCCTGCACCCGGGCCAGCACGAGATGGGCCTCGCCGACGCGCCCGTCGGCCGCCGCCCCCTCGAGCACCGTGACCGCCTCGGTCGCGTGGCGGACGGCGTCCTCGCCGCGCCCGGCCTGGAGGGCGTGGCGGGCCTCCTCGACGAGCAGTCGGCCCCGCTCGACGGGCTCGGCCGCCGGCCCGAACACCTCGCGGGCGGCGCGCAGGTGCGTGCCCGCCGCGGCGGTGTCGCCCTGGTCGAGCAGCCGCTGCGCGTAGGTGAGGTGGGCCTCGCCCAGCGCGCGGTTGTCGTCGGCCAGCTCGTAGAGCGCGAGGGCGCGGTCGGAGAAGCGGATCGCCTGGTCGAGGGCGCCGGCCGCGGCATGGCTGCGGGAGATCGCGTACTGGCTGGCGGCCCGTGACGCCAGGTCGACGCTCTGGGCGCGGTCGGCCAGCGCCTCGGCGAGCGCGCTCGCGGACCGGGCGAACGCCCCGGCCTCGGCGTAGGCCTCGCTCAGCCAGAGCGAGTAGCGCACGACCTTCGCCCCGTCGGCGGTGCCGTCGCGGCCGAGCCGGGCGATGCAGTCCTGGATCAGCGCGAGCGCCCGGGCGACGTCGCCGGAGCGGCGGTAGATCTCCTGCAAGCGGCAGTAGAGCTGCACCCGCTGGGCGGGGTCAGGCGGCGTGCCGACCTCGAGCGCCTGCTCGAGCAGCCGGCGGGCCTCGCGGTCGTCGCCGCGCTCGGCCGCCAGCACGCCGAGGCCCTCGCAGGCCTCGCTCATGCGCTCGCCGTCGCCGTTCACCTCGGCCTCCCGCAGCACGCCGCGCAGGAGCTCCTCGGACTCCTCGAGCCGGCCCATGCGGCCGAGCACCATCGCGTCGAGCAGCTCGAGCGAGCGCGGCCGCTGCTGCGGCGCCGTCTCGCCGGTCAGCTCCTCCGTGCTGACGCCGAGCCGGCGGGCGATCTCCATGAGCACGCGTGGGCTGGGACGGCGGTCGCCGGCCTCGATCCTGGCCAGGTAGCTGTACGAGCAGCCCTCGAACGAGAGGTCGCGCTGGGTCATCCCGCGCTTGCGCCGCAGGTGGCGGACGCGCGCGCCGAGCTTGCGCAGCGCCTCGTTGGAGTACTCGCCCTCGTGGAGCTGCGAGACGTCCATGTCTTGACCTTCGCCAGACTCCAGCCAGTCCATTCTTGGCAATCCTACTGCACCCGCCCGTATGCGGCAAGAAGCGAGGGGTGCAGGACTACACTCATCGCATGCCGTTTCCCACCACGCGCCTGCGCCGGCTGAGGCGGACGTCCGGCATCCGGCAGATGGTGCGCGAGACGCGGCTGACCCCGTCCGATCTGATCCAGCCGCTGTTCGTCCGCCACGGAGGCGGCGAGTCGACGCCGATCGAGTCGATGCCCGGCCAGAGCCACCACGGCATCGACGGGCTGGTGGAGACGGCGGCCGAGGTGCACGCCGCGGGCATCCCGGCGGTGCTGATCTTCGGCCTCCCCGCCCGCAAGGACGAGGCCGGCAGCGAGGCCTACGACCCGGAGGGGATCGTCCAGCTCGGCGTCCGCGCGATCAAGGCGGAGGTGCCCGAGCTCACGGTCATCACCGACGTGTGCCTGTGCCAGTACACCTCGCACGGCCACTGCGGCGTCCTGCGCGACGGGGTCATCGAGAACGACATCAGCCTGGAGCTGCTGGCCGATACGGCGGTCTCCCACGCCGCGGCGGGCGCCGACATGGTCGCGCCCTCCGACATGATGGACGGCCGCGTCGGCGCGATCCGCTCGTCGCTCGACAACGACGGCCTGACCGACACCGCGATCATGGCCTACAGCGCCAAGTTCGCCTCGGCGTTCTACGGCCCGTTCCGCGATGCCGCCCACTCGACGCCCTCCGAGGGCGACCGCAAGGGCTACCAGATGGATCCGGGCAACGGCAACGAGGCCGTCCGCGAGGCGCTGCTCGACATCGAGGAGGGCGCCGACCTCGTCATGGTGAAGCCGGCGCTGCCCTACCTCGACGTCCTCCGCCGGCTGCGGTCGGAGACGCTCGTCCCCCTCGCGGCCTACCAGGTCAGCGGCGAGTACGCGATGCTCGAGGCGGCCGCCGCCCGCGGGCTCGTCGACCGCCGCGCCGCCGCGCTCGAGGCGCTCACCGGCATTCGCCGTGCCGGCGCCGACCTCGTGATCACGTATTACGCCGCCGAGGCGGCGAGGTGGCTGTCCTAGCCGAGACGCAGTCGGCGCGGCTCTTCGAGGAGGCCCGCCGGCTCATGCCCGGCGGTGTCTCGAGCCCGGTGCGGGCGATGC
>Ga0207695_10004860_pt1 | contig 18139 bp, 15 predicted proteins | sample KBSC54metaG_FD_184354 | JGI IMG/M metagenome (GOLD analysis project Ga0207695, IMG submission 184354) | Corn rhizosphere microbial communities from Kellogg Biological Station, Michigan, USA - KBS C5-4 metaG (SPAdes) (version 2) | ecosystem: Host-associated > Plants > Roots > Rhizosphere > Soil... | reverse complement strand
ACCCGCCTGGCCTCGGCCACCGACCGCCCCGAGAAGTTCATCGGCCTGCACTTCATGAATCCGGCGCCGATCATGAAGCTGGTGGAGATCATCCGCGGCATCGCCACCGACGCCGAGACCTACGACGCCGCCGTCGCCTTCGCCCAGTCGCTCGGCAAGAGCACGGCGAATTCCGAGGATTTCCCCGCCTTCATCGTCAATCGCATCCTGGTGCCGATGATCAACGAGGCGATCTACACGCTCTATGAAGGCGTCGGCACGGTGGAGGCGATCGACACCGCCATGCGGCTGGGCGCCAACCATCCGATGGGCCCGCTCGAGCTCGGCGACTTCATCGGCCTCGACACGGTGCTGTCGATCATGAACGTGCTTTACGAGGGCCTGTCGGATTCCAAGTACCGGCCCTGCCCGCTGCTCGTGAAGTACGTCGAGGCCGGCTGGCTCGGCCGCAAGGCCGGCCGCGGCTTCTACGACTACCGCGGCGAAACGCCGGTGCCGACGCGCTAGCGGCTGCGGCCTTAATCCATTCGACTTCCGCAGATTCCGCATCCGATACTCGAAGGGTGATTCGGGATGGCGGGACCATGCGGCGTCTCACGCTTGCGCTACTCGTTGCGACCTACCTGTGCCTTTCGCTGATCCTGGCGCTGACGCTGTGGCGGTACGGCGGCGGCTGGGGCGCGGGCGTGGCCGCGCTGGTCGGCGGACTGGGCCTCTGTTTCGCCTTCCACGGCCTGATCGAGCGGACGTTGGAGACCGGCGCGGTGCGCGGCGAGATCGAGGCGGTGCGAGAGGCCCACAAGATCCTCATCGACCAGGTGGAGCTGCTCGACCAGCGGGTCACCGAAGTCGCCGAGACGGTGGCCGGCGAAGCCATGCGCCGCTCGCAGGCGCTCGCCGACGAGGTCCACATGCTGGAGGACCTGGTGGAGCGCATGGCGCGGCAGCTGGCGGAGCACGGCGGCGCCGCGGTGTTCGGCCATCCCACCGGCGAGACGCCCAGGCCCTCGGGCGCGCTGTTCGAGACGGTGCGGGCCGCGCTCACCGACAACCGCGTCGACCTCTACCTGCAGCCGATCCTCGCCCTGCCGCAGCGCAAGATCGTCTTCTACGAGAGCTTCTCGCGGCTGCGCGACGAGAGCGGGCGCGTGCTGATGCCGGCCGAGTACCTGGCGGTCGCCGAACCGGCGGGCCTGGTCACCGCCATCGACAACCTGCTGCTGTTCCGCTGCGTGCAGATCGTGCGCCGCCTCGCCAAGCAGGACCGCAAGATCGGCATCTTCTGCAATGTCTCGATGGCGAGCCTGGCGGACGAGAGCTTCTTCCCGCAGTTCCTGGATCTGCTGAGCGCCAACCGCGACCTCGCCGGCGCGCTGATCTTCGAGCTCGGCCAGAAGGCCTTCGAGGCCCGCGGCTCGATCGAGGCGCGCAACATGGCCAAGCTCGCCGACCTCGGGTTCCGCTTCTCGGTGGACAAGGTGGGCGACCTCGACTTCGACCTGCAGGACCTCGCCCGCTCGGACGTGAAGTTCATCAAGGTCGCCGCCGAGCACCTCCTGGAGGAGCTCACCGAGGTGGACGGCCGGCTGGTCCTGCGCTCCTTGCCCGACCTGGCGGCGGAGGATTTCGCCGCGCTCACCCGCCGCTATGGCATCGAGGTGATCGGCGAGAAGGTGGAGAGCGAGCGCCAGGTGGTCGACGTCCTCGATCTCGGCATCGCCTATGGGCAGGGCCACCTGTTCGGCGAGCCGCGGGCGATCAAGGAAGCCGTCCTCGCCGAAGCCGACCCGCCCTCCGCGTACCTGCGCCCGCAGTTCCAGCGCCGCGCCGTCGCCGGGGCCGCCTAGCCGCCCTTCCAGCGAGAGATTGACCGGCTCGTGCGCGCCGGTTAGCCCGCCCCATGACCTCCCCGAAACTCGTGGCCGGCCTCGCGGCGCTGGCGGACCGCTATGACGTGCTGCTCTGCGACGTCTGGGGGGTGATCCACAACGGGCGGGAGGCGTTCCCGGTCGCCTGCGAGGCGCTGGCCCGTTATCGCGCGCAGGGCGGTGAGGTGGTGCTGGTCTCCAACTCGCCGCGGCCGAACGCCCAGGTGATCGCCCAGATGGACGCGCTCGGCGTGCCGCGGGAGGCCTGGTCGCTGATCGTCACCTCGGGCGACGCCACCCGCAAGCTGCTCGCGCAGCGTGCGCCGGGCCCGGCCTGGAAGCTCGGGCCCGAGCGCGACGATCCCCTGTATGACGGCCTCGGCCTCGCGTTCGCGGCCCTGGACCAGGCGCGGTTCATCGCCTGCACCGGTCCGTTCGACGACGAGCGGGAGACGCCGGAGGACTATCGCGAGCGGTTCCTGGCGGCGATCGCCCGCGGCCTGCCGATGATCTGCGCCAATCCCGACATCGTCGTGCAGCGGGGCGAGAAGCTGATCTACTGCGGCGGCGCGCTCGCCCAGCTCTACGAGGCCCTCGACGGCCAGGTGTTCATGGCCGGCAAGCCGCATGCGGCGATCTACGAGCTGGCGCTGGCCAGGGCCGCCGAGCGGCGGGGCGGCCCGATCGAGCGGGGCCGCGTGCTCTGCGTCGGCGACGGCCCGCGCACGGACCTCCGCGGCGCCAATGCGCAGGGCCTGGATGCGCTGTTCATCGCCAACGGCATCCACGGGCCGGAAATCCTGGCGAGCGGCGGCATCGATCCGGCGATGATCGACCACGTGTTCGAGACCGAGGGGGTGGCCGCCGCCTACGCCATGGCCGACCTGGTCTGGTGAGCGGCGCGCATCGTCGCTAAGTGAGACACGGCCGGGAGGACGGACGAAGCGTGCAGCAGGGATTCTACTTCGACGAGCTCAGCCTCGGCCAGTCGGCGGAGCTGACCCGCACCGTCGGCGCGCGCGACCTCGAGGCCTTCGCCGAGGTCTCCGGCGACACCAACCCGGTGCACCTGGACGACGCCTACGCCCGCACCACCACCTTCGGCGGCCGCATCGCCCACGGCATGCTGTCGGCCGCCTTCATCTCCGCGGTGCTGGGGACCAAGCTGCCAGGGCCCGGCGCGATCTACCTGTCGCAGAGCCTGCGCTTCCGTCGGCCGGTGCGGATCGGCGACGAGGTGACCGCCCGCGCCATCGTCAAGGCGCTCGACGCCAAGCGCGGGCACGTGACGCTGGAGACGGTCTGCCTGGTCTCCGGCAAGGCGGTGCTGGAGGGCGAGGCCCTGGTCCTGGCCCCGAAGCGCGCATGAGCCGCGTCCGCGTCATCCACGGCTGGAAGAACCTGGCCGCATCGGACCGCGGCGCGGCGGTGGCCATGGGCAACTTCGACGGCATCCACCGCGGCCACCAGAAGGTCATCGCGCTCGCCGCCGAAGCGGCCCGCGAGCTCGCCTGCCCGCTGGGCGTGATCACCCTCGACCCGCACCCCCGCGTCTACCATCGCCCGCACGAGCCCGCCTTCCAGCTGATGAAGCGCGACCAGCAGGCCCGCGCGCTTGAGGCCCTGGGCGTCGACATCCTCTACGTGCTGCCCTACGGCGAGCTCGCCGAGGTGAGCGACCGCGACTTCGCCGCGCGCGTGCTGCACGAGGGCCTGGGCGTGCGTCACGTGGCGCTGGGCTTCGACAACTCCTACGGCAAGGACCGCACCGGCACGCCCGAGAGCATGCGCCAGTACGGCAAGGAGCTCGGCTTCGGGGTCTCGGTGGCGGCCGAGGTGACCGACGTCCACGGCGAGAAGTTCTCCTCCACCGCGGTGCGCGAGGCGCTGCGCGAGGGCCGACCGGACGAGGCCGCGCGGATCCTCGGTCGCCCGTTCGCCATCGAGGGCGAGGTGCAGCGCGGCCGCCAGCTCGGCCGCAAGCTCGGCTACCCCACCGCCAACGTCGGGCTCGACGACTACGTGGTCCCGAAGTTCGGAGTCTACGCCACCCGCACACGGCTGCCGGACGGCCGCAAGCTGCCGGGCGTCGCCAACATCGGCGTCAACCCGACCGTCGATGGCGTGATCGAGCCGCGCCTGGAGGTCTGGCTGTTCGACTTCGACGAGGACATCTACGACCAGGTGATCGAGACCGACCTCGCGCACTTCCTCCGCCCCGAGCTGAAGTTCGACAGCCTCGACGCCATGGTCGTCCAGATCGACGCCGACGTCCGCGAGGCCAAGGCGAAGCTGGGCGTCTGAGCCGAAGCACCGCATGCTCGGATCGAGCGATTCGCCTCGGCGGAGTTCATGCGAACCATCTTCCTTGTCGGCACGGCCTATTCCGGCTCGACCGCGCTCAGCCGCGAGTTCGCCCGCGACCCGCGGATCGACATGATGGGCGAGCTCGACCGGCTGTCCGTGTTCCAGCCGTGGTCGGGCCATGTCGACGAGCACCTGGAAAACCGTTGCCGCGTCTGCTTCGTGGGCGACCGCGCCGACGACTGCCCGGTGTTCAACAGCGAGCTCCAAGCCGAAGCGAGCCGAGGCTCCCTCAGCGAGCGCTATGCCGCAGTTCGCCGTCGCTTCCCCGCCGAGATTGCGCTCGATGGTTCGAAGAATCCGAACTGGATGCGCAGCGTCGTCGCGGAGAGCCCTCAGGTGCAAGCCGCGGCGATCATCCTAACCCGCTTGCCATGGGCGTTCGCCCACAGCGTCCGCGACGCGGACGGCCTCGACCTGGTGCAGGGCGCAGCCCGGTGGCGGGAGGCCTATCAAAGCGCACTGCGCATCGTGGCCGACCTCGGAATCCCGTCCGTGGTAATCCGGTACGAGGATTTCCTGATGAACCGCGCCGATAGCGAAGCCGCAGTGAGCCGGCTGCTCGGTTTCCGGCCAGAGCGCACCCGTCCAGCCGCCGTCGGCGTGCACCATGCGATAGGAGGCAATCTCGGCGGCTTCGTGGGCATGCAGGGGGTGGATGAACGAGCGCTCGAGAAATCAATCTCGGGCGAGGCGCGCGCCGGGAACTACGAAAACCCCAACGACGCCTTCAAGGTGCAGAATCCGGGTCTCCGCACCCACGAACTGGTGCTCACCGAGCGCTGGCGCGGCGAGCTCACGGTTGCAGAGTTCTCGGCCGTGCTGCACGTGCCTGGCGTCTGGGAAACCGGCCGGCTCCTCGGCTACGACCTGCTCTATCACCTCACCCGCTGAGCGATGCGCACCGTCTTCATTCTCGGGACGGCGTTCTGCGGATCGACAGCCGTTGCCCGGGAACTCGCGCGCGACCCGCGAATCGACACCATGGGGGAGATTGACCGCCTCTCCCCCTTTCGGGCCTGGTCGGGCCAGGCGCCGGATCGGGTGCTGGATGTCTGCCGGATCTGCGGCATGGCGGGCCGTGAACACGACTGCCCGGTCTTCGATCAAAGCCTTATTGCAGAAGCAACCGAGGCCGGTTTGGGCGGCTACGCCGCCGTGCGCAGGCGCTTCGCCGCGCCCGTTGCGCTCGATGGGTCCAAGAATCCGTGGTGGATGCGCCAGGTCGTCCTGTCCACGCCCGGCCTCGATCCCGCGGCCATCATCCTCGCGCGCCTGCCTTGGGCCTATGCCTATAGTGACAGCCAGGCGGGCGGATACGATCTCACACGGGCGGTCGTGGCCTGGCGGGACGTTTATGACGGCGCGCTCCAGATCACCGCGGACCTCGGCGTTCCGTCGCTGGTGATCCGCTACGAGGATTTCATTCTGAACCGCTCGGCCGGAAACGCGGCCGTGTCGCGCCTGTTCGGGTTCACGCCCGAAACCACCCGGCCGGCGGCGGTCGGCCTGCACCACGCCATTGGCGGAAATCTGGGCGCCTTCCTTGGCATGAGCGGCATCGACGAGACCGCGGTGCGCGCCACCCAGGTCGACGAGCGCGAGGCGTTCAAGCTGGAGGCCGAGCACCTCCGCTCTAAGGAGCTGGCCCTGGTGGAGCGCTGGCGCGGCGAGCTGACCGCCGGGGACTTCTCGCAGGTCTTGAGCGTACCCGGCGTGTCTGAGACAGCCGGGCTGCTCGGCTACGACCTCGTCCGCCACCTCACCCGCCGAGCCGGCGGCCGGCCTACGCCGCCGCGACCGCCTGGGGCTCGGCCGCCGCGCGCGCCCGTTCGGCGATCGGGCGGAACACCACCACCAGCACCAGGTCCTCGCCGGCGTCCGGCGGCGGAGGGACCATGATGAAGGCCTCCTCGCCGGTCATCTGCATCAGCCCGCCGGGGCCGCCGCCGACGCCCTCGAACACCGGCTGGGCGGGAATGGTCGAGGCGCCCTCGCGCTCGGTGGCCCACAGGCTCGCCGCCCTGGCGAAGCCGATCTCCTGCACCTGCACGAAGTCGTAGAGCTTGCCGAACTGCAGGCCGATGGCGTAGCGCGACCGGCCGATCGGGATGCAGGCGGTGTAGTAGCCGGCGTGCGTCGGCATGGCCTCGATGCGCTGCAGGTCCACGTGCTGGCCGTCGGCCGCCATGATCGGCAGCTCGATCACGTGGTCGGAGAAGTCCTTCTGCCGCAGGTCCAGCCCGAAGCGCGACTGGGCGAGCAGCGTCAGGCTGAGCGGCAGGCCCTGGCCGCGCAGCTCGGCCGAGAGGTACATCCGCCGCGACTTGCCCATGTAGAAAAGGCCGAGCCGGCGAAGCCCCGCCTCGGCCTGGGCGGGGTCGAACAGCTCCAGCGTCTCGTCGCTGCCGAGGTTCACGTCGTGCTGGAACTCGCCCAGCACCGCGAGCTCCTCCGGCAGCGGCAGGAACAGCAGCCGCGCCAGGGCGGCGACGGCGGCGCGGCGCTGGGCGGCCTCGTCGGCCGAGGCCGGCGGGCGGTGCATCGCCTCAGGCCCGGCGGCCACGAACCGTAGGGCGGCCGCCTGCACGCGCTCGCGCACCGCGCTCTGGGCGGCCTTGATGTCATTGCGCCGCCGGACCGGACCCGCCGCATCGTAGTCGATCACCGAGCCTTGCGAGGCGGTGCAGAGCTGCTCCAGGACCGCGACGTAGGCGGTGAGCGCGTTCAGCGTCCAGGTGTCGTAGTTGCGCTTGTCGATGAAGCCGCGCTTGTCGAGACTGGAGACCTCGCTCTCGGAGAGCAGCAGGTAACGGCCGGCCACGTGCACGCCGAGCTCGCGGCGCAGCAGGGCGTCGATGTTGTTCTGGACCGTGCCGTTATAGCCGAGGTCGACCAGCATCAGGGTGTCGCCGGGCTTCGGGTCCGCCACCCGGCGCAGATAGTCGACCAGCCGCCCCGCGAACGCCTGGGAGCGGGCCTTCACGCGCCCCAGGACCCGCGGCTTCCTGGCCTCGCTGTAGAACCGCGACCGGCGGGTCTCGATCGGGCCGCGGCCGATCGCCTGGGCGGCCTCCTCCGGCGTGAACAGCAGCTGCTTGGCGATGTACTCCGGCGCGTCGGTCTCCAGGTGCTTCTCGGCATAGGCGATCACCGCCTCGTCCGAGGCGAAGGCGGCGGCCTGCGAGGTGAAGCGGCTGATCTCGGCGGCGAGCGCGCGCGGCGCGCCGGCCTCGTAGGCGCGCATCGGCAGGTAGCCGTCGCGCATCAGGAAGACCGGCAGCACGCGGCCGCCCCGCTGCTTCTCCAGCAGGCCCGCCTCGGCCTCGATCCAGCGGGCGAAGGCGGCGAGGATCGGACCCAGCACGGCGTAGCCCAGCGCCTCGGTCGCATCGGCGCGGTCGCGGTGGACGGCGAGCTGCGCGCGGTGCGGCTGCAGGACGGGCTGGCGCATCTCGGGCGCGCCGCCGATCAGCCGGTCGGCCGCCGCCTCCAGGCGCAGCCGCTGGACGTCGGAGGCGTCGAACTGCTCCAGATGCGCCGCGACGATGCCCAGCGCCTGCGGGGCGGTGAGGTCGGCGCCCTTGTTGTCGCCGATGTGCAGGATGTGATCGGGCGCGACGGCGAGGGCCTTCAGCACGTCCTTGAACAGGCCGCCTGCCTTCGGGCGGCCGTATTGCGACGAGCAGAACACCCGGTCGATCAGGCCGGCCACGTCTTCGCCCGCGGCCCGCGCGATCAGCTCGCGCAGCATGGCCTCGTCCAGGTAGGTGTCGCTGACGATCATCACCTCGAGGCCCGCGGCCTTGGCGCGGCGCATCAGCTCGACGGTGGGCCGGAAGGCGAAGCAGTGGCGCGCCTCGGCGTCGAGCTCCGCCTGGATCAGCCGCGCCTGCGCCGCCGGGTCGCCCGGCGCGGCGCAGGCGTAGATGTCGGCGATGCCCACCTCGTCGCGGCCCAGGCACTTGGCGCGGCGGCGGGCTGCGGCCTCGGCGATCATCCGCTGGATCGGGCTGCAGCCGTGCGCCTCCAGTTCGGCGAACACGTCGGTGGGCTTGTGGGTGTTGCGCCAGATCAGCGTGTCGAAGCAGTCCAGCGACAGGATCTCGGCCTGCGGCGCAAGCGCCAGGGCCTCCGGCAGGTCGGAGGGCTTGATCGACAGGTCCATGGCCTCTCCGCACGAGAGAAATCGCTTCGGCCGGAGAGTGGGTTTGAACGGCTAACCTATGGTTAATCGGAGGTTGCGCCGGCGGCTGCGGGCCGCAGTCCGGGCCCGCGGGTCTTGGGTTCGGCCGCGGCCTCTGTTAGAGCCTCAGCCCATGACTTCGGTCCGGAAAGCGCTGCGAATTACGCGCCCGGCGTGACGCCGCCGGACGACATCGTTCCAGCGCGCGCCGGGTTCATCCCGCCACAACCCTCCGGATCACCTGGGACCACCATGGCCGACGACGCCGAAAAACCCCCTTTGCAAGAAAAAGAAGGGCGCGACTATCGCGCCACCATCTTCCTTCCCGACACGCCGTTTCCGATGCGCGCGGGCCTGCCGCAGAAGGAGCCGCAGATCCTTGAGCGCTGGGCGGAGATGGACCTCTACCACGCCATGCGCCGGGCGCGGCAGGCGGACGCCGCGCCGCTGTTCGTGCTGCACGACGGGCCGCCCTACGCCAACGGGGCGATCCACATCGGCCACTCGCTGCAGAAGACGCTGAAGGACTTCGTGGTGCGCTCGCGCTTCGCGCTCGGCTACGACGTCGACTACCTGCCCGGCTGGGACTGCCATGGCCTGCCGATCGAGTGGAAGGTCGAGGAGGAGTTCAGGGCCAGGGGCCGGCGCAAGGACGAGGTCTCCAAGGCCGAGTTCCGCGCCCGCTGCCGCGAGTACGCCGAGCACTGGATCGGCGTGCAGATGGCGGGGTTCAAACGGCTGGGCGTCATCGGCGACTGGGAGCACCGCTATTCGACGATGGACTTCTCGAGCGAGGCCGCGATCGTCGCCGAGTTCCACAAGTTCGTCGCCTCGGGCCAGCTCTACCGCGGCTCGAAGCCGGTGATGTGGAGCCCCGTCGAGCGCACGGCCCTGGCCGACGCCGAGGTCGAGTACCACGACCACGTCTCGCCGACGATCTGGGTGAAGTTCCCGGTGGTGGAAGGCTCCAGCGCCGTGCGCAACGCCTCGGTGGTCATCTGGACCACCACGCCCTGGACCATCCCCGCCAACCGGGCGATTTCCTATAATCCCGACATCGCCTACGCCGTCTACGAGGTCGAGGCGATGGAAACGGGGCTCGCCTTCGAGCCCTGGGCCAAGTCGGGCGACCGGCTGATCCTCGCCGAGCGGCTGGCGTCCGAGGTGATGGCGGCGGCCAGGGTCGCCCAGTACCGCCGCGTCGAAGCCGTCGACTGCGAGGGCATGGTCTGCGCCCACCCGCTGGCCGGCCTCGACAGCCACTACGGCTTCCCCGTCCCCCTGCTGGCCGGCGAGCACGTGACCGAGGACGCCGGGACCGGCTTCGTCCACACTGCGCCGGGACATGGCGCGGACGACTACGCCGTCTGGCTGGCGCACGGCCATCGCGAAATCCCCGACACCGTCGATCCGGACGGCGCCTACTATCCGCAGGTGGCCCTGTTCGCGGGTCTCAAGGTGCTGGAGACCGAGGGCAGGCATGCCGGTCGATTTGGGCCCGCCAACGACGCGGTGATCGGCAAGCTGATCGAGGCCGGCAAGCTGCTGGCCCGCGGCCGCATCGAGCACACCTATCCGCACTCCTGGCGCTCCAAGGCGCCGGTGATCTTCCGCAACACGCCGCAGTGGTTCATCCGCATCGACGAGCCGCTCGACGATGCGGTCCACGGCGGCCGCACCCTGCGCGAGACGGCGCTGGACTCCATCGACGCCACCGCCTTCTTCCCGGAGGCTGGGCGCAACCGCATCCGCGCCATGGTCGAGGGCCGCCCCGACTGGCTGATCAGCCGGCAACGCGCCTGGGGCTCGCCGCTCGCCATGTTCGTCGACAAGGAGACCGGCCAGCCGCTGCACGATCCCGACGTCAACCGCCGCATCGTCGAGGCGATCGCGGCGGAAGGCGCCGACGCCTGGTTCACCCGCGCGCCCTCGGAATTCCTCGGCAACCGGGATGTCCGCCGCTACGAGAAGGTCGAGGACATCCTCGACGTCTGGTTCGACTCCGGCGCGACGCACGCCTTCGTGCTGGAAGGGCGGTCCAACACCCGCTGGCCCGCCGACCTCTATCTGGAAGGCTCCGACCAGCACCGCGGCTGGTTCCAGTCCTCGCTGCTGGAGAGCTCCGGCACCCGCGGCCGGGCGCCCTACGAGGCGATCCTGACCCACGGCTTCACCGTCACCGAAGCCGGGGAGAAGATGTCGAAGTCGCTCGGCAACGCCGTCGAGCCGATGGAGGTGATCAAGGAGAGCGGGGCCGAGATCCTCAGGCTCTGGGCGGCCCTGGTCGACTACACGGAGGACCAGCGGATCGGGAAGACGATCCTGCAGACCACGGCGGACGCCTACCGGAAGCTCCGCAACACGATCCGCTATCTGCTGGGCGCGCTGGGCGGGTTCGCCGACGCCGAGCGGCTGGAGCCGGGCGAGATGCCGCCGCTGGAGCGATTCATCCTGCATCGGCTGTGGGAGCTCGATGGCCAGGTGCGCCAAGCCTACGAGGTCTATGCTTTCCAGGACGTCAGCCACGCCCTTCTGGCCTTCTGCCAGGACGAGCTCTCGGCGCTGTTCTTCGACGTCCGCCGCGACGCCCTCTACTGCGACCGTCCCGACAGCCTGCGCCGGCGCGCGGTGCGCACGGTGATGGATGCGGTGTTCGAGCGGCTGACCATCTGGCTCAGCCCGCTCCTGCCGTTCACCATGGAGGAGGCCTGGACGACGCGCTTCCCCGACGCCGGGTCCAACTGCCTGCGAGTGTTCCCTGAGACGCCCGCCGGGTGGCGCGACGGCGCCGAGGCCGAGCGCTGGACCAAGGTGCAGAAGGTCACCGCCGTGGTGAACGGCGCGCTCGAGATCGAACGCCGCGAAAAGCGCATCGGCGCCTCGCTGGAGGCTGCGCCGCGCGTCAGCATCGCCGCACCGGAGCTGCTCGCCGCGTTCGAAGGGCTGGATGCGGCCGAGGTGTTCCGCACCAGCGGCGCGAGCCTGGCCGCGGGCGAGGGTCCGCCCGCGGCGTTCCGCCTGGCCGAGGTCGCCGGCGTCGCGGTCGAGCCGCAGCTCGCGCCCGGCTGCAAGTGCGCCCGCTGCTGGCGGGTGCTGCCGGAGGTCTCCGCGCCCAGGCTGCTTTGCCTGCGCTGCGAGGACGCGGTGGAGGCCTTCGATCGGGCGAATCCCGAAGCCCGCGTCACCGCATGAACCGAACCGTGACAAGGTCCGGCTGGTCGGCCTACGCGCTCGCCTGCGCGGTCATCATCATCGACCAGGCCGTGAAGTACTGGATCCTGACCGGGCTCGGCCTGCAGCCGGGCGAGACGCGGCCGGTGCTCGGGCCCTTGCACCTGACGCTGGTCGCCAATCGCGGCGTCTCGTTCGGCTTCCTGCGCGCCGACCAGGACTTCGCGCGCTGGGGACTGGTGGCCTTCTCGCTGATCGTCGCGGCGCTGATCGTCTGGTGGGCGAGGCGGGCGCATCGTGGGCTGCAGGCGATCGGCTACGGGCTGATCGCAGGCGGCGCGATCGGCAACGCCATCGACCGCGCCCGCTTCGGCGCGGTGGTCGACTTCATCGACGTGCAGCGCATCGGCTTCTTCCCCTGGGTGTTCAACGTGGCCGACAGCGCGATCACGATCGGGGTCATCGCCCTGCTGCTCGACAGCCTGCGGCGAGAACACGCCGACTGAAGCCGTTGGCCTCGATGTCGCTTTGGTTTATCCACGGGCGTGTGGCCGGGGGCGGCCTAGGAATGGTTGGAAGTTGATGAGCGTCAGCAGAGTGATCGCCGCCTCGGCGCTGTTCGCAGCCTTCGGCCTGGCCGGCTGCCAGTCCACCGCCCAGGCGCTCGGAATGGCGAAGGTGACCCCCGACGAATTCCGGGTGGTGACCAAGGCGCCCCTGGTGGTGCCGCCGGACTATTCGCTGCGCCCGCCCGCGCCGGGCGAACCGCGGCCGCAGGAGCTGCAGCCCGAGAGCGCCGCGCGGCTGGCGCTGCTGGGCGAGCGGGAGGCCGAGCAGCGCTCGCAGGGCGAGAAGCTGCTGGTCGCCAAGGCCGGCGCCGAAAAAGCCGACCCCTTGATCCGCTATGTGGTCGACGATGAGTTCGGCGACATCGCCCACAAGGAGAAGAGCTTCGCCGACCGGGTGATGTTCTGGCGTGGCGGCGGCGACAAGACCACCGCGGCGGAAAAGGCGGCTGAGACCCCGGCCCCGGTCGACCCCGCGCAGGAGGCCGCCCGCATCGCCAAGCTCACCGGCGGCAAGCCGGTGGTCATCGCCCGCGAAGGCCCGCGCAAGATCAAGCTTCCGGGACTGTAAGACAGCCTCCCCCTGCGAGGAGGTGAGGAACTCTGAGCCTCAATCCTCTCCCGGCGTCTTCACCGTGAAACCCGCCGTGCGGAGGCGGTCGAGGACGCCGCCCTGGCTCAGCAACGGCCGCAGGCGGACGACGGCGATGGCGTGGCCGGGAGTCTTCAGCGCAGCTTCGATCTCCGCGGCCTCGTCGGCCTTGGTGCGCTCGTCGAAGGCGGCCGCGCCTGGCACCAGGGCGATGCACCGCTCGTAGGTCCGCTCGTTGGCGAGCGCGCCGCGCACGTCGCCGTCGGCCCAGGCCCTGGCCGCCTGCAGCGTCACCGCAGGTCCCGCCTCCACCTGCCCGACGACCTCGTTCAGGCAGGCGCGTCCGTCGGCGGCCGGCGTGCGGATGATCGCGCCCAGCTGTGGGGCGATATCGTAGCTTTTCTGCCGGATCGGGACCTTGGCCTGGCGGGTCAGGATCTTGATCAGCTTGATCGGATCGGTGTTGGTGAGCCCATTGCGGTCTCGGTAGTCGGTGAGCAGCAGCAGGCCGGCGGCGAGCGGATTCTTCGTGGCGTAGCGCCTGGCAGGCTGGCCGAGCCTGGCGCGCGCCGCGGCGAAGCGGGCGCGCGAGGCCGGATCCAGGCTGTCCTCGAACGGGCTCGCCGAGCGCAGCCGCAGGTAGTTCCAGGCCGCGCCCAGCGAGGTCGCAAACCGCACGCGGACGTCCTGGTAGGGCAGGATCACCGCCGAGGCCCCGGAGAGGCGCCGCTCGAAGGCCGTACGATCCCACTGCATGTGCTTGGGCGCGAGCGTCGGCACGCCCAGCACCCACACCGTCGAGGTCCCGTTCGAGACGGTCCACCAGGCCGGCCCGCGGTCACGCGCGGTGACCACCAGCTCCTCGACGATCACCGCGTCCGGATCGCGCGGATCGGGACGGGCGGGCGTGATCGGGACGGACCCGGGCGGAGGCGCCTGCGCCGCGGCGGGCCCCGCCAGGACAAGCGCCAGGAGAAGGATGGCGAGGCGATTTCGCACGCTGATCGGAGGCTCCGGAATCGGCCTATAGTCGCAAGCTCTTGAAGGCCATTTCATGCCGATCCGCCGCCTGCCCCCCGAGCTCGTCAACCGCATCGCCGCCGGCGAGGTGGTGGAGCGCCCCGCCAGCGCGGTCAAGGAGCTGGCCGAGAACGCCCTCGACGCCGGCGCGTCCTCGATCGAGGTGCAGGCCGACGGCGGCGGGCTCTCCCGCATCCTGGTGGCCGACGATGGCGTCGGCCTTGCCCCCGAGGAGCTGGCGCTGGCCATCGAACGGCACGCGACCTCCAAGCTCGGCCCCGGCGCCGACGGCGGCTACGACCTGCTGCGCATCTCGACGCTCGGGTTCCGTGGCGAGGCCTTGCCCTCGATCGGCTCGGTCGCCCGCCTCGCGATCGCCGCGCGCGCCAGGGGACAGGCTGACGCGCATGCCATCTTCGTCGACGCCGGCGCGGTCGGGGCCGTCCAGCCGTCCGCCTTCCCCGGGCCGCACGGCGCCCGCGTCGAGGTTCGCGACCTCTTCTACGCCACGCCGGCGCGGCTGAAGTTCATGAAGTCGGAGCGCGCCGAGGCGCTCGCCATCGCCGAGGAGGTGAAGCGACAGGCCATGGCGCACGAGGCGGTCGCCTTCAGCCTCGAGCTCGACGGCCGGCGCACGCTGCGGCTGCCGGCCGAGGCGGCCGGGCCCGAGGGCCGCCTCGCCCGCCTCGCCGCCATCATGGGCCGCGAGTTCGCCGACAACGCCCTCGAACTGGATCAGGCGCGCGACGGCGTTCGGCTCTCCGGGTTCGCCGGCCTGCCCACCTACAACCGCGGCAACGCCGCGCACCAGTACCTGTTCGTCAACGGCCGGCCGGTGCGCGACCGGCTGCTGCAGGGGGCGCTTCGGGCGGCCTACGCCGACGTCCTGGCCCGCGACCGCCATCCGCTGGCGGCGCTGTTCCTCGAGCTCGATCCGGCGCTCGTGGACGTCAACGTCCATCCGGCCAAGGCGGAGGTCCGCTTCCGCGACCCCGGGCTGGTGCGCGGGCTGATCATCGGGGCGCTGCGCCACGCGCTGGCCGCCGCCGGCCATCGCGCCTCGACCACCGTCGCGACCGCGGCGCTGGGCGGCTTTCGATCCGGCGGCTGGGCGCCGCCGCCGCGGGCGCAGGGCTTCTCGGCCTGGGCTGCGGGCGGCTGGCAGCCGGCCGCCGCCGCGCTCGCCGCGAGCCTGCCGGGCCTGGCCGAGGTCTCGGCCCGCGCCGAGCCGGACTGGGCGCCTGCGCCGGGCCTCGCGGAGGAGCCGGGTCCCGCGCCGGTCTTCGATCCCGTCGACTTCCCGCTCGGCGCCGCGCGCGCCCAGGTGCACGAGACCTACATCGTCGCCCAGACCCGCGACGGCGTGGTCATCGTCGACCAGCACGCCGCCCACGAGCGGCTGGTCTATGAGCGGATGAAGGCGGAGATGGCCGACGGCGGCGTCCCGCGCCAGGCGCTGCTCCTGCCCGAGGTCGTCGAGCTCGAGCCGGCGGAGGCCGAGCGCGTCGCGGCTCGCGCCGACGAGCTGGCGGCGCTCGGTCTGGCGGTGGAGGCGTTCGGCCCGGGCGCGATCCTGGTGCGCGAGATCCCGGCCCTGCTCGGCGAGACCGACGCGCAAGGGCTGGTGCGCGACATCGCCGACGACCTCGCCGAGAACGGCCAGGCGCTGGCGCTCAAGGAGCGTCTGGAGTCGGTCTGCTCGACCATGGCCTGCCACGGCTCGGTCCGCGCAGGCCGCCGGCTCACCGCCGCGGAGATGAACGCCCTGCTCCGCCAGATGGAGGCCACGCCCCACTCCGGCCAGTGCAACCACGGCCGGCCGACCTACGTCGAGCTGAAGCTCGCCGACATCGAGCGCCTGTTCGGGCGGCGCTGAGACTTCACGCGGGCCTGAAGCGTCCGCGCGCGCCCCGCGCTATTCTCGCGCCATGGACGCCAACATCGCCTCGCCCGCCGCCCTGATCGGAGATCCCGCGCGCGCCGCCATGCTGCAGGCGCTCCTGGGTGGCCGCGCCGTGCCGGCGACGCAGTTGGCGTGGATCGCCGGCGTCTCGCCGCAGGCCGCGAGCAACCACCTGGCCAGGCTCGCCGACGGAGGCCTGGTCGTGGCTGCGCGCCAGGGCCGCCATCGCTACTACCGGCTGGCAGGGCCGGAGGTCGCCCAGGCGCTGGAAGCGCTGGCGCTGATCCCGCCGACGCCCAGACCGTTCGATCCGCCGCTCTCGCCCCAGGCGCGGCGCCTGCGCGAGGCGCGCACCTGCTACGACCACCTCGCCGGCCGCCTCGGCGTGGCGCTCGCCGACGGCTTCGAGCGCCGCGGCCTGATCGAGGCGGACGGGCCGGAGCGCTACCGCCTCACGCCCGAAGGCCGGGCGCGCCTTGCGGAGCTCGGCGTCGACCTCAAAGGCGTCAAGCCCAACCCGCGCGGCACGCTCCGCCCCTGCATCGACTGGACCGAGCGCAGGCGCCATCTCGCCGGCCCGATCGCGGCGCGCCTCACCGCCCGTCTGTTCGAGCTCGGCTGGATCGAGCGCGGCCGCGAGGGCCGTTCGGCGGTCCTCACGCCGGCCGGCCGGACGGGCTTTCGCCGGGCGTTCGGCCTGGAGCTGGACACGGTGGCTGCGGCCTAGGGCCGGAACCGCAGGAACCACGCCCGCGCCGCCCCGTAGCGCCGCTGGTCGATCAACTCATACCCGGCGCCGCTGAAATCCGGCTCCCCGGCGCCGCGCTCGAACACCACCGTCGCGCCGGGCGCGAGCCAACCGCCCTCGGCGAGGCGGGCGAGGGCGATCTCGCCGAGGCCCTTTGCGTACGGCGGATCGAGGAAGGCGAGGTCGAAGGCGGGCCCGTCCGCGCCCGGCCGGACGCCGAGCTCCGTCGCATTGCGGCGATGCACGCGGGTGCGGCCGAACAGGTGCATGGCCTCGACGTTCTCGCGGATCGCGCCGCGCGCCGCCTCATCGGTCTCCACGAACAGGCAGAAGGCCGCCCCACGCGACAGCGCCTCGAAGCCCAGCGCGCCGGAGCCGGCGAACAGGTCGATGACTCGCGCGTCCCGCACGCCCTTCGACCAGGGCGCATGCTCGAGGATGTTGAAGACCGCCTGCCGGGCCCGGTCGGAGGTCGGCCGGGTGGCCGCGCCGGCGGGCGCCTTGATCGCCTTGCCCCGGAACTCGCCGGACGTGATCCGCAACCGCTCCCCCTGAGGCTTGCCCGCCGGCCGGCCACGATCCAAGCTTCGACCGACCAGGGAGGTGAGCGATGAGCTTCGTGACCGTCGAGCGCCGCGGCGGGGCCGCGGTGGTGACCTACGCCAATCCGCCGATCGGCACCATGACCGCGGCCGGCGCCCAGGAGATGCTGGACAAGGTGCGTCCGCTCGCGGCCGATCCGGCGGTGCGCTCGATCCTCATCACCGGCGGCGTGCCGGGCATCTTCGTGCGCCACTACGACGTGGGCGAGCTCTCCACCGCCAGCGACGCGGCGAAGGGCGCGCCCCCGCCGGCGGCGCCGGCCCCGGGCGCAAAGCCCGAGCGCGGCTTCCTGGCGCTCTGCGACCTGCTGGCCGAGGCGCCGAAGCCGGTGGTGGCGGCGATCAACGGCCTGTGCATGGGCGGCGGCTTCGAGATGAGCCTCGCCTGCGACCTCAGGATCGCGAGCCGCCAAGGTGTGCAGATCGGCCTGCCGGAAACCCGGGTCGGCATCTTTCCGGGCGGCGGCGGCACCCAGCGGCTGCCGCGCGTCGTGGGCGAGGCCAAGGCGCTGGAGATCATCATGCGCGGGCTGGTCGTCGAAGCCGAGGAGGCGCTGCGCATCGGCCTGGTGCACGAGCTCGCCGACGATCCGCTGGCCCGCGCCCTGGAGATGGCCGCCGAGTGGGATCGGCGCGGCGCGGAGGGCATCGCCTTCGCCAAGCGGCTCACCCGCGCCGCCCTTTCCCGTCCCCTGGACGAGGGCCTGGCCGACGAGCGCCGGAGCTTCTCGGAGGTGATGCGGACGGCCTCGGCCCGCGAGGGCCTGCGCTCGGCCCGCCCGCCGGCCGAGATCCAGAACGCTTAGGCTTCGGCTTCGCCCAGCCGGGCTTGTAGGCCATCTTGGGCTTGGCTTCCGTCGGCGCGGGGCGAGGCGCCTCGTCGCGCGGCTGGGGACCGTGTCGCGGAGCCGCGGCGACGGCGGGCTTGCTGCGCCACTGCGCCCGCTCGCCCTTCGGCAGGTTCTCCGGCGCGACGTGCTCCGAGAGCTGCTCGCGGATGACCCGCGGCCCCACCTCCTCGATCTCGCCGGCCGCCAGGGTCCCCAGCGCGAAGGGGCCGTAGGCGAGGCGGATCAGGCGGTTGACCTTCAGCCCGAGCGCCTCCAGCACGCGGCGGAC
>Ga0207695_10004854_pt1 | contig 18146 bp, 17 predicted proteins | sample KBSC54metaG_FD_184354 | JGI IMG/M metagenome (GOLD analysis project Ga0207695, IMG submission 184354) | Corn rhizosphere microbial communities from Kellogg Biological Station, Michigan, USA - KBS C5-4 metaG (SPAdes) (version 2) | ecosystem: Host-associated > Plants > Roots > Rhizosphere > Soil... | reverse complement strand
CGCCGCGCTGGGCATCCACCTGCCCGAGCGCATGCGCCGCACGGCCGAGACCGAGCGCGAGCTGCGGGAGCGCAATCCCGGGCTGCGGCTGCCGACCGGCCTGATCGCCCGGATGACCGGGGTCGAGGCCGTGCACGTCAAGCCTGACGACTGGCAGGCCTCCGACCTCGCCGTGGCGGCCGCGCGCCAGGCGCTCGAGGAGTCGCCCGAGCCGATCGACCTCCTGCTGTTCGCCAGCGCCAGCCAAGACCTGGTCGAGCCGGCGACCGGTCACATCGTGGCCGCGAAGCTCGGCATCGACGCTCCCGTGATGGACGTCAAGAACGCCTGCAACTCGGTGCTGAATGCGATGCAGGTCGGCGACGCGCTGATCCGGTCGGGGCAGTACCGGCGGGTCCTCATCGCGAGCGGCGAAGGCCCGAGCGTCGCGGTGCGGTGGGAGCTGCGCGATCACGCCCAGTTCATCCGCTCGTTCCCGGGCTACACCATGAGCGACGGGGGAGCGGCGGTCGTCCTCGAGGCGTGCTCGGAGCGTCAGGCCGGCATCCTCGAAACCCGGTTCCGAGCCGTGTCGCGGCACTGGTCGATCGGGACGCTCCCCGGCGGCGGGACGATGCGCCCGCACGACCTGGATGCCGCCTTCTTCGACATGGACGGCCGCGGCCTCCAGCGCGCCTTCCTCGAGCTCGGCCCGGAGCCCGTGCTCGAGCTGCTGGCCGCGCGCGGACTGAGCTGGCAGGACTTCTCGCTGGTGGCGATCCACCAGGTCGCGCTGCCCTATCTGCCGCCGATCTTCGAGCGGCTCGGGGTGCCGATGGACCGCACGATCGTGACCGTCGCCGAGCACGGCAACCTGGCCTCGGCGACCCTGCCGCTGCAGCTGTCGATGGCTCGCGCCTCCGGCATGATCGAACCGGGCGGCCTCGCCATGCTGATCGGGCTGGCCGGCGGCATCAGCCTGGGGCTGGCGGTGGTGCGGCTGTGAACCTTGATGGTCGAGTAGGCGGCCCAGCCGCCGTATCGAGACCCCCGCTCGCGGTCATCGTCCCGGTCTTCAACGAGGCCGCCGGGGTGACTCCGACGCTGGAGGCGCTGGCGTCGCAGACCGACCACGACTTCGACGTCTGGTTCGTCGACAACAATTCGACCGACGGGTCGGCGGAGGTCATCCGCTCGTTCGCTTCTGCGCGCGGGCTGGGCCGCTGGCGCGTGATCGACGAACCCGAGAAAGGCACCGGCGCCGCCGCCGACACCGGGATGCGCGCGGCGATCGCCGCCGGCGCCGAGCTGCTGGCGCGCACCGACGCCGACTGCCTGCCGCGCGCCGACTGGACCGCCTCGGTGCGCCGCGCCCTGACACCGCGGGATGCGGGCGGACTCGGCCTGCGCCTGGTCGGCGGCGAGTTGGTGCCACGGCACGACGAGGGATTGGGTTGGCCGACCCGCGCCGCGCTGCGCGGGGCGGTGGAGCTGGCGGAGGCGTTCGGGCGGGTGCGCTCGGGCAACCGCGACCCCGCCTACCTCGGGCCGTACATGATGGCGGCGGGCTGCAACGTGGCGATCACGGCCGAGTTGTACGTCGCGGCCGGCGGCTTTCCGCGCACCCGAATCGAGGACCTGCACGAGGATCGCGCCCTGGTCAACGCGGTCCGGCGGCTCACCCGCGACTATGCGCGGCGGCGGGATGTCGTGGTGCAGGGCTCGAGCCGGCGCGTTCAAGCCTGGGGGCTGAAGAACACCCTGCTCTGGTACAAGGACCACGCCTACCGGCCCGAGCACGTGGACATCAGGTGATGCGCCGGTCGAGTAGCGCGACGCGCGTATCGAGACCCGTGCGTCGGTCGTCCCTTGAGTCGGCCCGCCGCTGGGAGGAGCGCGTCCTCCGCGCCGCGCACCCCGTCGCGTATCCGGCCCTCCGCGCGCTGCCCGGTCCCGTGCGCCGGGTGCCCGGCCTCGGCGTCGTCGTGAAGGATGCCACCCTGCTGCGCGCGACCCTGATGGACACCGCGGGCTTCAGCAAGAACGGCCCGGGCGCTCCGAGCGAGCTCTGGACTCCGGTGCTCGGCCCGAGCGTGCTGCTCAACATGGAGGGCGCCGACCACGCGGCGCTGCGGCGCAAGCTCGGACCGCTGTTCGCGCCGGCGTTCGTCGATGGGCTGGTCGCGGCATCCCTCGGACCGGCGACGGCCGAGCTCGGGGCGGCGCTGGACCGCGGTGAGAAGGTCGACCTGGTCGCGCACGCGCGCCGATCGGCCAGTGCCGTGATCAGCCGGTTGGTCGGGCTCGCCGATGAGGATGGGCATGGCCAGGTGGTCGACGACGAGTTGTTCGCCCGGGTGTCGGCGATCACCGGATTCGTGTCGCTCGCCCGCCCGCGGCTGACCGCGCCTCAACTCGCCGCCGCCCGCGGCATCCTGTCCGAGCTGGGCGCGCACGCGGTGCGGGCCTATCACGGCGACGAGTCGACCGTGCCTGGGCGGATGCGCGCCCTCGGCCTCGACGAGCGTGAGGCCATGGGTGCCGTCGGCGCATTCGTGCTGACCGGGACGGAGACCATCGTGTCGTTCGTGCCGCGGCTGGCAGCGATCCTGATCGACAGCGGCTGGCTGCCGCGGCTGGCCGACGACCGTTCCCTGGTGGATGCGGCGATCGCCGAGGCGCTGCGCGTCACCACGCCGTCGCCGGTGATGCTGCGCTCGACGGTGCAGCCCGGGTCGATCGGACCGGTCGCAGTGCGGCCGGGCGACCGCATCGTGCTGGCGACCTTCGCGGCGAACCGCGCCCTGGGCGAGTTCGATCCGTCGACCAATGCCGCCGCGCAGCTCAAACAGCTCTGGTTCGGCGCGGGTGTGCACTACTGCCTCGGGGCTCCGTTGGCGATGGCGCAGATCCGGATGACTCTGGATGCGCTGCTCGCGCGACCGACGGTCGAGATCGCGGCGCGGCGGCCCGCCCGCGGGGTGCTGATCCCGTCGTACGCGTCGCTGCAGCTGCGGGTCCCGCGGCTCGGCGCGGCAGCGGAGGGGGCTCGTCCACGAGTCGTGGATGGCGGCGCCGATGGCCGCTCGCAGCCGCAGGGGGTCGAGTGACCGACCCGGGCTCTGTCGACTTGGTGGCGGCGGTGCTGGCGAGCTGCGACCAGCACCCGGATGCCGCGGCCCTGACCTTCGGACGTCGCACGCTCAGCTACGGCGAGCTCGCGCGGCGGGTCCGAGCGACCGCCGCCTCACTAGTGCGGGAGGGGATGCGGACCGGCGACCGCGTGCTGTTCTCGGTGCGCCCCGGACCGGATGCCGTGGTGCTGGCGCTCGGCATCGTGGAGGCGGGCGGCACGGTGGTGTTCGCTGATCCGGGGGCGGGCGAGGCGCTGTTCCGCGCGCGCGCCGCGCTGGCCGCACCGCGCTGGGTGGCGGCCGAGTCGGTGCTGTATCTGGCATCCAGCGGTCCGTTGCGCGGGCTCGCCCGCCGCCGCGGCCTCGAACTGGCGCCCTACCGGCGGCTGGTGCCGGAGGCGCGGCACCTGCGTGCCGGGCGGTGGTTGCCGGGCGTGCCGCGGCATGCTGTCCCGTTGAGTCGGTTGAGTAGCGCGCGAAGCACGCGTATCGAAACCCGATCGAGCAACCCGGAGGGTCTCGATACGCCAGCTGCGCCGGCTACTCGACCAGCTCAGGGGGAGCAAGACGCCCTCGTCATCTTCACCAGCGGCACCACCGACGCGCCGAAGGCGGTCGTCCATTCGCGCGAATCCCTCGGAGCCGGCCTCGCCGACTTCGCCACGGGGGTCGGGCTGCGCGCCGGCCAACGTGTGCTGACCGACCAGCTGATGGTGGGCATCCCGGCTCTGATCGCCGGCGCGCACTGGACCATGCCGCCCGCCGGCGCCAACCCGGGGGCGCGGCCCGAGCGGTATCTGGCGCTGCTGCCCGATGCCGAGGTGCTGTTCGCGGTTCCGGCGTCGCTCGACGCGATACTGCGCGCCCTCGATGCCCGGCCGTCGCTGACGCCGAAGAACCTGCAGACGATCATCCTCGGCGGCGCGCCGGTGCTGCGTCCGTTGCTGCAGCGCATCGCGACGCGGTTCCCGGATGCGGCGATCCGTGCCGTCTACGGCATGACCGAGATCCTGCCGGTCGCGATCGCCGACGGGCGGGCCAAACTCGACGCGCCCGCACAGGACGGGGACTGGGTCGGCCGCCTGGTTCCGAGCGTGCGTGCCCGGTTGCGCGAGACCGAAGCCGGCGGCGGCGAGCTGGTGCTGAGCGGCCCGGGCCTGGCGCGCGGGTACCTCGCCGAACTGCCGGAGCATCCTCTCGCCGAGCTCGCGACGGGAGACCTGGCGCGCCTCGACGGCGACAGCCTCACGCTGCTCGGCCGCCGGAAGGACATGTTCATCCGCGGCAGCCAGAACGTGTATCCGGGGTTGTACGAGCCGATCATCGCCGGGATGCCGGGGGTGCGCGATGCGGCGATGGTGGGCATCCCGGATGAGCTCGGCGACGACCGCATCGTCGTGGTCGTCGTGCCGCAGCACGACGCGCCCGCCGGCGGCCCGACCGCCGAGCATCCGGTCGCCCGCTCAGTCGCGCGTGCGCTGCCCGGACTGCTCGATGCCGGCGTGCTTCCGGATGCGGTGCTCGCCATCGCCGAGCTTCCGCGGGCCGGGCGCAGCCGCAAGCTCGACCGCATCGCCCTCACGGCGCAGGTGCGCGCGGCGACGGAGCGGGCCGTCACGGAGCGCGCCTCGTGAGGATCGCGGTGACCGGCGCGTCCGGTTTCATCGGGGGTGCGGTCGCGACGGCACTGGCCGACGCCGATCACGAGGTGGTGGGGTTCGGCCGCCGGGCGGACGGCTGGTCGCATCCATCCGGCAGCTCTCGCGTGTGGGACATCACCAGCGGCCCCCTGCGCGGCGACCGCGCCTTCGACGCGGTGGTGCACGCGGCGGCGCTGGCTGACGACTGGGCTCCGATCGCGGAGGCGCTGCGAGTGAACCGCGATGGCACCCGCAACGTGGTGCGCAGCTTCGAGGGCGCGCGCATCGTGCATCTGTCGACGTCGAGCGTCTACGACGCCTTCACGCCGACGGTCGAGGCGAGCGAGAGCACGCCGCTCGCACGTCGATTTCTGAGCAGCTATTCGGCGTCGAAGACGGTGGCCGAGCTAGAGCTGGCGGGGGTGGATGCTGCGATCCTGAGGCCGCACGCCGTCTACGGCCCCGGCGACACCACGCTGCTGCCGCGCCTGCTCGCGGCGGTGCGTCCCGGCCTCTCGGGTCTGCGCCTGGTGCTGCCCGAGGGAGCCGAGGTGCGGCACAGCCTGACGCACATCGACAACCTGGTGCTCGCCGTGCGGCGCGCGCTCGACCCGGCGAGCCCGGCCGGCACCTACAACATCGCCGACGACACCCCGGTGCTGCTGTCGGTCGTGCTGCGCGAGTTCTTGGAACGCCGCGGCGTTCGCGCCCGCCTCGTGGCCGTGCCGTACCGTCGGGCGTTCGCGCTGGCCGGCGCACTCGAGCGCGCGGCTCGGGTCACCGGACGCCGCCCCCGCCTGACGCGCTACGCGGTGAGCCAGCTCGGGCTCGAGCGCACCCTCGACCTCACCGCCGCGCGCACGCGGCTCGACTACCGGCCGGCGCCGACGAACCTGGTGGGCGCGGAAGCCTGGTGATCCCCGCTGGTTGAGTAGCCGCGAAGCGGCGTGTCGAAACCAGCCGCTCCGACGGGGGTTTCGACACGCGGCCATCGGCCGCTACTCAACCAGCCTTCCGCACCACCAACGACTCGTACGCCGGGATCAGCACCTTGCGGCCGTACCGCCGCGATACCACCTCGAACGGACGCCCATCGCCGAGCAGCAACTCGACCACGGCCTCCAGTTCGGCGCGCGCCAGCGGGCCGCCGAGGCACAGGTGCCGCCCGGCGCCGAACCAGAGCTGGCGGTGCTGCGGCAGGTAGGGCCGGTCGATGCGGAAGCCGCCCGCCAGGTTGTTGGCGGTCCAGGTGAGCACGACGACGCGCTCGCCGGCACGCAGCGTGCGACCGGCGATCTCGAGGTCGGCGAGGACCGAGCGGCCGATGATGGGCGCCGGGCTGGTGACCCGCAGTGCCTCGCGCACCGCGTCGTCCTTGTGCGTCGGTGCGGCCAGCAGCCGGTGCTGCTCGCCCGAGTCGTAGAGCAGGGCGGCCGTGCGCGCCATCGCCGAGGCCGCGGTCTCGGTGCCGGCGACCATCAGCAGCGTCGACAGCCCCTTGGTCTCCTGCAGGCTCAGCCCGAGCTCGCGGCAGCGGCCGATCACGGTATCCGGATGCGCCGTGCCGAACACCTCATCGATGTGGCCGGTCAGCCGCTCGACGATGACCCGGGCGGCCGCGATCTTCTCGGGCGGGAGCACCGTGTCGGAGGTGGTTCCGAGCGCCGTCGCCGCGAGTTGCTCGCCGGTTTCGAAGATCTCGCGGTAGGCGTCGTCGCCCCGTGTTTCGTCCACTGGGAGTCCGAGCAGGGTGATCACCATGTGCCCGACCAGCACGCGACTCAGGTCGGCCAGGTCGAGCTCGTCGCCCGCCTCGAATGACGCGCGCGCAGCATCCATCCGTTCGGCCCACGCCTTCTTCACGAAGGCCGCGCTGGTCTTGGCGGTGAAGAGCTCGCGGCTGCGCGTGCGCAGCTCGTAGTGGCCGGGGCCGTCGAACAGCTCGTAGACCCAGTCGCCGAGGATCTGCGCCCACAGGTGCCCGACCCCGCCCTCGCTCAGCAGCGTGAGGTGCTCGGGATCGTTGAGCAGGGCGCGGGCGGTGCGCGGGTCGGCGGTGATCCAGCCGAGCTTGGGCACCTTGAGCAGTGGATGCGCGAACTGACCCAGCCAGTTCAGCACCGGCAGCGCGGGCCGGGCCGCCCGCAGCAGGCGGTGCTCGTGCGCTTTCGCCGAGGTACCGAACCCATCGCGGATCAGCGACAGCCGCCGCTCGACCACGGGAGCTTCGAGGTCTTCGGCCACGGGCATGAGGTCAGACTAGAGCCGCGGCAATACCCTTCTGACGTGGACATGCGCCAGGTCGGGTTCAGGTCGCGCGACTTCGTGATCGCCTTCGTGATCGCGATCCCGCTCGGTGCGCTGGCCGCGGCGGTGGTGGGGGCGCTGAGCACCTGGGCGTCGCCGCTGTGGGGCGTCGTGACCGTCGTTGCCGCCATCCTCGGGCTCGTTCTCGGCCCGCTCGCTGCGGTGGGAGCGCTCATCGGCTATGCCATTGCGCGCAGGCTGAACGTGCGCTCGCGTTGGATCTTTTCGATCCTGGTCGCCTCTGCCTCGGGGATCGCGATGGTACTGGTACTGGTGCTGATCACGGCGTCGGAGATGTCCAGCTTCGTGTCGGAGACGATCGACGGTCACCCCAGCAATCCCTGGCTGGATGCGCTCCCGGCGTTTCCGGCGCTGTTCGCCGCCGGCTTCATCCCGGCGTTCGCAGCGTTCTTCGGCTTCGCGTCACACCGGATGACGCATCCCCTCGCCCCCGCGGCGCCCGCCGCCGTCCCCGCTCAGTCGTAGTCGAGGCTGAGCTTGCGCAGCAGCGAGCTCAGCCGCTCCTGGTCGGCCGACGACAGAGCCTGCAGCAGGCGGGCCTCGTCGGCGAGCAGCTCGCTGATCGCGTCATCCACGGCTCGGCGCCCGCGCGCGGTCAGGGTCACGAGCACTCCGCGCCCGTCATGCGGATCGGTGTGCCGCTCGACCAACCGGCGCTCGACCAGGCGATCGATGCGGTTGGTCATCGTGCCGCTGGACACCAGGGTCTGCTGCAGCAGCGCCTTCGGGCTGAGTTGGTAGGGCGCGCCGGCGCGGCGCAGCGCGGCGAGCACGTCGAACTCCCACGGTTCGAGATCGGATGCCTCGAAGGCCGTGCGCCGCGCCCGATCGAGATGCTTGCTCAGCCGCGCGACCCGTGACAGCACCTGCATGGCGCGAAGTCCACATCCGGCCTCTCGCGCGACCAGTCGTCGACGATGCGGTCGACTTCGTCGGAGGTGGGCATCTGCCCATTATCGCGGCTGGGCTCGAGCCCCCGACCGTCTGGCAGACTTGAGGGGCGCCCTTGGATGCCTCGGCATGCGGTGCGCGATCCGCTGTGGTGTAACGGCAGCACTTCGGCCTTTGGTGCCGTAAGGTCCGGGTTCGAATCCTGGCGGCGGAGCCCGTGTGCCTGCACAGTTCGAGCCCGGCGCGCTGACGAACGTGCCGGGCTCGAAGCTTGCTGGCGTCAGGCCGTCTCGAGAAGCGGCGACTCGACGACGACTTCGTCGAGTGGCGTCTCCGCGGTCTCGGTCCCGGTCGGCTGCGACGTGCGCCCCCGCCGCAGCACCGGCAGGATCAGCCCCGCGACGACCGCACCGAGCGCGAAGATCGCGAGCACGAGGTAGCCGTTCGTGTACCCGGATTCCCGGGGAAGCCCACCGGGCTCGAGGGAGCTCGTGACGATCGCGGCCATGATGGTCGAACCCAGGGCGCCCCCGATGGTGCGAATGTTCGCGTTCATCCCGCTGGCGACGCCGGTCTGTGACGAGGGCACGCCCTGCACGATCAGCGAGGTCATCGCGGCGTAGGCGATCCCCAGCCCGAAGCCGGTGATGCCGGCCTCGATCGAGATCGCGAGTGCGGTCGCGTGCGCGAAGGCGAATCCGAGAGCCGACGCTCCGATCAGGGCGGCGCCTCCCACCAACTGGCCGGTGAACCCGACGCGGCGCGCGAGCGGACCGCTGATGAATCCGGCGGCCGCCATCGCGATCAGCATGGGGAGCATCAGGATGCCCGACTCGCCGACGGTGGCCCCGAAGCCGTATCCGGCCGAGGTCGGGGTCTGCACGAAGCGCGGGAAGAAGGCGAAGATACCGAACATCGCGGCACCGACGAAGATCGCGGCGAGGTTGACGGTCCACACGCCCGGCAAGCGCATGATGCGCATGTCGATCAGCGGGATGTCGGCGCGCACCTCGACGAAGATCCAGGCGGCCAGCAGCACGGCGGCCGCGACGAACAGACCGATGACGAGGGGCGATCCCCAGCCCCAGACCATGCCCTCGCTGAGCGGCAGGAGGAGGGCGACCAGCCAGCCGGCGAGAAGGGTCGCGGCCAGCCAGTTGATGCGACCGCCCGAGCGAGAGGCGGACTCCGGGACGACCAACGCAGCGAGCAGGCCGCCGACCACGGTGGTGATCAGCGGGATCCAGAACAGCCAGCGCCATCCGAGGTCGTCGACGATCGGCCCGGCCAGGATCGTGCCCAGCCCGCTGCCGACGGCGATGACCGCCGAGAGCGCTCCGATCGCCGCGGGAACACGCGCGGCGGGCAGGTTGTCGCGCACGATGCCGAAGGCGAGCGGGAACATCGCTCCCCCGAGGCCCTGGATGACGCGACCGATCAACAGGACGCCGATCGTCGGCGCCGTGGCGGCGATCAGGCTGCCGAGCGCGAGTGCGGCAAGCACGACGAGCAGGGTGCGGCGCTTGCCGACCATGTCGCCGACCCGGCCCAGGATCGGAGTGGCGATGGCGGCGGAGAGCAGCCAGGCGGTGAGCGTCCAGGTGATGAGGCTCGGCGAGGTACCGAACTCCCGCTGGAGCGCGGGGAGCACAGGCACGACCAGCGACTGGAGCATGGTCAGCGAGGCGAGGCTGACGGCGAGGACGCCGAAGATGACGAGGGGAGAACGACGAAGCACGAGGATTCCGTTCGAGATTGTGTGGGGCGAGAAGGGATGATTTCGGAGGTTGCCTCCGTTACAGTGGAGGTAGGCTCCATTCGGAGGTTGCCTCCGGTTCTACGACAGTACCGGAGGGTGCCTCCGTTTCGCAAGTCCCGCTCCGACTTTTTCCTTCCGATTCAGAAAGGCGCCCGCCGTGCCCGTCGAGATCGCCCCGTCCATCACGGTGCAGCGACCCCAGCGCGCCGATGCCCGCCGCAACTTCGACGCCCTGCTCGAGGCGGGTCGCGCGGCATTCGCCGAGAACGGCTCGAGCACCTCGCTCGAAGACATCGCCCGTCGCGCCGGTGTCGGCATCGGCACGCTGTACCGGAACTTCCCGACCCGCGAGTCGCTGGTCGAGGCCCTCTACCTCGACGAGATCGCGCAGCTCGTGAGCGTGGGCGAGGCCTCCGCCTCGCTCGAGCCGTGGGCCGCCTTGACTGCGTGGCTGGACCGATTCGTGCAGTACGCCACCACCAAGCGGGCGCTCATCGAGGGGCTCAACAAGGACTCGGACATGTTCGCCCAGTGCCGCAGCGTGATGTACGCGGCGGGCGAGCCCGTGCTCCAGCGCGCTCAGGCGGCGGGCGCTGCGCGACGCGACATCGAGATCTCGGATGTCGTGCATCTGGTCTCTGGCGTCGCCGGCGTCAACTTCGTGGACCCGGCCCAGCGCGAGCGCGTGCTGAAGCTGGCAGTCGACGGCCTGCGGGCGTAGCTCACTCTTTCGGGACCGCCGCGGCCGGCGTCCGCGCGCGGCGCCAGAGCGCCGTTGCGACAACGGCCGGCCACAACGACTCCGCATCGGCGGCGACCCGCTCGACCAGTCCGACGACGGGCGAGGAGTGGGAGCTCCAGATGATCAGGAACCACACGCACAGGCCCGTGAGGATCGCGGTGCCGAGAATCGATGCGAGCGGGCGGACCAGCCAGGGGAAGTCGGCGCGGAAGCGCATGCCCAGCAGCGGCCACGCCGCCAGGGCGATGAACCCGACCATCGCGAACGCCGTGTGCGTCGCCGAACTCCCGGCAACGGTGGGCAAGGGGAAGGCCGCGACGCCGAGAGTCGCCAGCCCGCCGACGAGGAAGGCGACCCGGCCGGCGATTCCGATGCCGCGCGCGAAGGTCACGGTCACCAGGTGGCACAGCCCGGTCAGCACGAAGAACACGGTCATCAGCACCCGGGTGGGCGCGTCTCCGGCCGCCAGCTCGCTGATGGTCTGACGCACCGGGTCGTATCCCGGCGACAGCGCCCCGGCCACGACGGTCCCGCCGATCAGCAGTACCGGCGCGAGATACGAGGAGACGATCGCGGGGCGCCCGATCAACTCCCGCGCAGTGGCCACGATGCGACAATAGCGACATGACCGACCCCCGCCTCGCCGTCATCGTTCTCGCCGCCGGCCAGGGCACCCGCATGAAGAGCTCGCGGGCCAAGGTGCTGCATCCGCTGGCCGGCGTCCCGTTGATCGGGCACGTGCTCGCCACCGCCCGCGAGTTGGCGGCCGCGCACGTGATCGTGGTCGTGCGCCACGAGCGCGACGCCGTGTCGGCCGCGGTGCTCGACCTGATGCCGGAGGCGACCCTCGTCGACCAGGACGAGGTGCCCGGCACCGGACGCGCCGTCGAACTCGGGCTCAATGCTCTGCCGAGCGGATTCGACGGCGACGTGGTCGTGGTCAGCGGCGACGTTCCGCTGCTCGACGCCGGGACGCTGGCGAGCCTGGTCGAGGCGCATCGCCGGGCCGCCGCATCCGCCACCGTGCTCAGTGCGATGGTCGGCGACGCCACCGGCTACGGCCGCATCGTGCGCGACGCGAGCGGGGCGGTGGTGCGGATCGTGGAGCAGAAGGATGCCACCGACGACGAGCTGACCATCCTCGAGATCAACTCCGGCACCTATGTGTTCGCGGTGACCGCCCTGCGCAGCGAGCTGCCCCGCCTCACGACGGACAACTCCCAGGGCGAGAAGTACCTCACCGACGTGATCGGGATGCTGCGGACCGCCGGACAGCTCATCGACGCCGTGCCCGCGCCCGAGGCCTGGATGGTCGAGGGGGTGAACGATCGCGTCCAACTGGCCGCTAGTGCTGCCCGGCTCAACGCGATGATCGTGCGCGGTTGGCAACTGGCCGGGGTGACGGTGCAGGATCCGGCGACGACCTGGATCGACATCCGCAGCTCGCTCGCCGAAGACGTCGAACTCCTGCCCGGCACCCACATCGCCGGGGCCACCAGCGTCGCGCGCGGAGCCCGGATCGGGCCGCAGACCACCCTGGTCGACTGCGAGGTCGGCGAGAACGCGACCATCACCCGCAGCGACGCGACCCTCGCCGTGATCGCGGCCGGGGCATCCGTCGGGCCGTTCGCCTATCTGCGCCCGGGCACCGAGCTCGGCGAGGGCGGCAAGATCGGCACCTTCGTCGAGACCAAGAACGCCAAGATCGGCGCTGGCAGCAAGGTGCCGCACCTGAGCTACCTGGGCGACGTGACCGTCGGCGAGGGCACCAACATCGGCGCCGGGGGAGTCACGGCCAACTACGACGACATCGCCAAGCACGCCACCGTGATCGGCTCGCACGTGCATACCGGCGTGCACAACGTCTTCGTCGCTCCGGTGACGATCGGCGACGGGGCGAAGGTCGGGGCCGGGGCGGTGGTCCGCAAGGACGTCCCACCCGGCGCCCTGGCGATCAGTGTGGCTCCGCAGCGCAACGTCGAGGGCTGGACCGAGAAGAACCGCGCAGGTACGGCGTCGGCCGATGCCGCCTCGCGAGCCGTCACCGAGGGCACGGACTGACCGCGCCGAGGGCGCACCTCGACTCGGTAGACTGGTCGTCCAGAGCCCCGACGGCGGAAGGCGGATCGTGTCGGCGATCAAGATCGGCAGCCAGAAGAGACTGGTCATCGTGTCGGGCCGGGCGCACATCGAACTCGCCGAGCGGGTCGCTGCCGAACTCGAGACCGATCTCGTCCACACCGACGCGCGCACCTTCGCCAACGGCGAGATCTACGCCCGCTTCGACGAGAGCGTGCGCGGCACCGACATGTTCGTCATCCAGTCGCACACCAAGCCGATCAACGAGTGGCTCATGGAGCAACTGATCATGGTGGATGCGGCCAAGCGCGCAAGCGCCAAGCGCATCACCGTGGTGGCCCCGTTCTATCCCTATGCCCGGCAAGACAAGAAAGGCCGCGGCCGCGAGCCGATCTCGGCGCGCCTGGTGGCCGACCTGTTCAAGGCCGCCGGCGCCGACCGGATCATGAGCGTCGACCTGCACGCGGCGCAGATCCAGGGTTTCTTCGACGGCCCGGTCGACCACCTGTTCGCGATGCCGGTGCTGCTCGAGCACCTGCAGGCGCAGCTCGACCCGGCCACCCTGACCGTGGTCTCGCCCGACCTCGGCCGTGTGCGCGTCGCCGACGTCTGGAGCGACAAGCTCGGCGCGCCGCTGGCGATCATCCACAAGCGTCGCGACCCGCTCGTGCCGAATCAGGTCAGTGTTCACGAGATCGTCGGCGAGGTCGAGGGGCGGGTCTGCCTGATCGTCGACGATCTGATCGACACCGGCCGCACCATCGTCAAGGCGGCGCAGGCGCTGAAGGATCACGGGGCGATCGGCGTGGTCGTCGCGGCAACTCATCCGGTCTTCTCCGACCCCGCGGTCGAGATCCTGCAGAGCGAGTTCATCGACTCGGTCGTGGTCACCGACACGCTGCCGGTCCCGGTCGAGAAGCGCTGGGACCGTCTGACCGTTCTGTCGATCGCGCCGCTGCTGGCGCGCGCCATCCACGAGGTGTTCGACGACGGCTCGGTCACCTCGATGTTCGACGGCGCCGCCTAGTCCCTACTTCTTGCTGGATGCCGCGGCCTGCGCAGCCACGAACGCCATCGACTCGGCGGCCAACGCCCGCCAGTCCGTCGCCGGAGTCACCACCACCCATTCGCGCATGACCCGGTTGCCGCCGGTCGAGAACGGCGCACCCTCTCCGTTGGCGATCAGCTCCGCAACGCGCTCGGCCGGAACCTTGATCAGCAGCCCGCCGTGGCCCGCCGAGGCGAACAGCTTGCCGCCGACCATGAGCGAGATGCGGCTGAAGGCGCGCTCCAGGGTGACGCCGGGCTTGGCGAGGAACTCGACGGTCAGATCGTCCCACCGGGCGGCGTCGGCGGGGGTGGGCTCGGGACCGGGCTTCACGGCGTCACCCCAGCAGCTGCGGGCGTCACGCCGGCGTTCCTGACGGCCGGTAGCTCAGGCCGGGGATCATGCCGAGCGCGCGCAGCATCACCTCGGAGCCGTCGAAGCTGCGCGCGTAGCAGTACCAGCCGGGACCATTGCCGCCCCAGAGCTGCAGGCGCGCGTCGGGTGTCGCGGTCGGCGCCCCCGATGAGACGACGATCGCGCACGCCGCGCCCGCCGTCTCGACCTGCACGCTGATCGTGTAGATCACGCCGGGCAGGATGAGCGCGACCACCGCGATCACGATGACGACCCGCATGACCTTCACGGTCAGCGGACGCCGAATGGATCGCCCGTCACCGGGCACGTACTCGGCGAGCTCGGGGTGGTATTCGTCGTCCGACATGGTGCATCCAGTCTCGCACGAGGCCGTTCATGCGCCCGGGCTACGATCCGACCGTGACCCAGCTGCAACGCCGTCTCGGCGTCCCCGCCGCGACCGCGATCGGGGTGGCCTCGATGCTGGGCGCCGGGATCTTCTTCGTCTGGGCGCCGGCGGCCGCGGATGCCGGGGCCGGCATCCTGATCGCCCTGCTGCTGGCGGGCGCGGTGGCCGCCCTCAACGCGCTGAGCACGACGCGGCTCGCCATGGCGCATCCGGTATCGGGCGGCGCCTACGCCTACGGCCGGGCCGAGCTCGGACCCGTGCCGGGGTTCGTTGCCGGCGTGCTGTTCCTGGTCGGCAAGACCGCCTCGGTGGCGGCGATCGCGGCGATCGCCGGCGCGTACCTGTGGCCGGAGTTCGCGCGGCCGGTTGCGGTCGCGGCCGTGGTCGTGCTCGCGATCGTGAATGCCACCGGTATCCGCAGCACGGCGGTCGTGAGCATCCTGATCGCCTCGTTGGTGGTCGCGGTTCTGCTCGCCGTTCTGATCGTGACGGCCGTGCAGGGCGCCGGCGCCGCGCCGCGCTCGCCGATCGCACTCACCGGGGGCGTGCTCGGCGTGCTGCAGGCCGCGGCGCTGATCTTCTTCACCTTCGCCGGCTATGCGCGCGTCGCGACGTTGGGCGAGGAGGTGCGCGATCCCGGCCGGACGCTGCCCCGCGCGGTGATCGCCGCCTTGGCGGTCGTACTGGCGCTCTCGGCGGCCACCGCCGCCATCCTGCTGGTGCGCCTCGGTGCGCATGGTCTTGCGGCAAGCAGCTCGCCGCTGGCGGATGCGGTCGGGCCGGGCGCGGAGACGTTGATCAGGATCACGGCGGCGGTGGCCTGCCTGGGTTCGCTGCTGAGCGTGCTCGCGGGACTGAGTCGCACTGCTCTGGCTATGGCCCGAGACGGAGAGTTGCCCGGCGGCCTCGCCGCGATCTCGGAGCGGACCGCCGCCCCGGTGTTCGCCGAACTCGCCGTCGCCGTCGTCGGAGTCGCGGCGGTGCTGCTTCTCGACCCGACTCGGTTGGTCGGGGCATCGGCCTGCGCGGTGCTCGGGTACTACGGCATCGCGCACCTGGCGGTGATCGCCAGGGCGCGCCGACTCGGCGCGCGGCCGCCCGTGCTGCCCCTCCTCGGCCTGCTCGGGTGCAGCGCGCTCGCGCTCTCGGCGCCCTGGCCGGCGATCGTCGGGGTCGCGGCGCTCGTGCTTCTGGCGGTCGGTGTGCGTGCGCTCGGGCGCGCCGCTCAGCGGCGGCGGTAGTAGTCCCGCCAGATCAGACGGTGCAGGGGGATCACCCGCGGGATGGCACGGAGTCCCGGGATGAACGGCACGAGCATGAGCGCCAGGGTCAGGATCGCGACGAGCACGACCACGACGATGTCGGCGTTCGGGAGCGAGGCGAAGGGCTCGATCTGGTAGAAGAACGAGAACAGCCACAACCAGGACTGGCCCGGATAGTTGCCCGTCTCGTTCATCATGCCCCACTGGTCGCCGCTCAGATGCAGGCCGGCAGCGAGGTCGTTGAGGTACGCGCCGTCGCCCATGAACAGGATCGCGGGCGTGTAGTCGAGGTTGTAGAACTTGCCCTGCGCCGAGATCACGCTGTCGAGCGAGCCCTGCTTGGCCATGGTGAGCAGGGTGCGCATCATCGCCGGAACCGGGCCGTAGTCGCCGCTGGCGACGTTGGCGAGGTCATGGTTCTTGGCCTTGTCGAGCGCTTTGGCGTAGGCGTCGGTCCAGGCGGTGCGCTGGTCGGCGCTGGCGGCCTTCCAGGTCGCGACACCCGACGGCGGGGTCGGAAGGCTCGACAGCGGCCCCAGCACGAAGGCCTGCGCGGTATCGATCGGCAGCTTCACGCCGGCCAGGGTCTGCAGGTCGATCGGTCCGAGGGTCTGCGTAGCGCCCGGTGTCGAGTTGTACGGCGGGCCGTAGCCGGCCGTGTCGCTGGTCCCCGCGAGCTCGGCGGTGGCGGTCGCCACGAAGTCCGATGGCTGGGCGACCGCCCATGACTTCAGGCTGACCGCCTTGTCATCGGGGGAGCCGAACAGGGCGGATGCCGCGAGCACCAGCAGGATCACGGCGACGAGCCCGATCGTGAGTTCCTTGAAGAGGTCGTACTCGCGCACGGCCCCCGTCCACGGCCGACCCGCGATGCCGGTGCCGGTGCGCCATGACATCGGGTTCTCACGACGAGCGGGCTTGGTGGCGGTCATTCCGAGGCCTCCTTCGGGTTGACGAGCTGGCTGTCGCTCTCGGCGGCATCGATCGGCGAGACCACGCCGTGCATGCGCACGAGGATGACGTGGAACGCCACGATCGCCCCGACGCCCAGGGGCAGCAGCACGATGTGCCAGGTGAACATCTGGCCCAGATTCGCCACATTGAACCAGGCGCCGATCCCGGCGGCGTTCAAGGCGTCCTTGGCTTCGAACGCGATCCACTGCGACTCGAAGTTGGTTTGCAGCAGGTAGCCGGTGAAGGCCGCGGCGATCGAGACGGCGAACGAGAACACGCCGGTGATCCAGGTGAGCACCCGCCCGCCGCGCCAGGATGCCATCCAGAACTTGCCCCACAGGTGCACGACCATGAAGAGGAAGAAGAACTCGACGCTCCACAGGTGCGTGCTGTTGACGAAGTGCCCGAGGCTGGAGAGGTGCCACCAGCTCGGCCCGTTGAGGCTGAGCACGAGGCCCGAGGCGATGACGACCGCCAGCGAGGCGATCGCCCCCATGCCGAAGACGTAGATCCACGACGCGACGTAGCTCGGCTGGCTCTCGGGAAGCAGCTTGTCGGGTGGGAGCTTCTTCAGCATCCAGCGACGGGCGCGGCCGGTCCAGGTGGAGAACGGTTCGACCTCGTCGGGCCCGCTCTCGGCCGCCCGCTCTTTCGTCGGCGTGCTCATGACCGCTTCCGTCCCTTCGGGAAGGGCAGCACCAGGGCGAGCACGAAGAGTACGACCATGGCGGCGATCACGATGAAGTTGCCGAGTTGGATGGTGAAAGCGCCCCAGCCCAGGTAGACGGTTCCACCGTCCTGAGCAGCCAGCGCGAGTAGGGGAACCATCAGGACCTCCGTGAGGACGGGTCGATGTCCTCGCTCGCGACGCTAGGGGCGCGCCCGCTGCGCCGACAGTGCCGAAGGTCCTAGGTCTCGATACGCGGGCTGCGCCCGCTGCTCGACCGGATCGTGCCGGCTAGTGGGCGGCCGGCTCGGTCTCGATCTCACTGCGGTCGCCGCTCCAGAGGGTGTGGAACGTGCCATCCCGGTCGACACGCTTGTAGGTGTGCGCACCGAAGAAGTCGCGCTGACCCTGGATGAGCGCGGCGGGCAGGCGCTCGGCGCGCAGTCCGTCGTAGTAGGCGAGCGACGACGAGAATGCCGGAGACGGCACACCGGCGTGCGCGGCCATCGCGACCACCCGGCGCCACGACCCCTGGGCGCGCTCGAGCGCCTCGACGAAGTACGGAGCGGTGAGCAGCGCGACCAGACCGTTGTCGGCGGCGTAGGCCTCGGTGATCCGGTTCAGGAACTGGGCGCGGATGATGCAGCCGCCGCGCCAGATCTTGGCGATGTCGCCCTTCTTGATGTCCCAGCCGTACTGCGCCGCACCGGCGACGATCTCGTCGAAGCCCTGCGAGTACGCGACGATCTTCGAGGCGAACAGCGCGAGCCGCACGTCTTCGATGAACTCGTCGACATCGGTCTCGGTCCAGCTGTCGTCCGGGCCGGGCAGGGCGCGCGCGGCGGCGCGCTGGGCCGGCTTCGACGAAAGGCTCCGCGCGAAGACCGCTTCGGCGATCCC
>Ga0207695_10004852_pt1 | contig 18151 bp, 17 predicted proteins | sample KBSC54metaG_FD_184354 | JGI IMG/M metagenome (GOLD analysis project Ga0207695, IMG submission 184354) | Corn rhizosphere microbial communities from Kellogg Biological Station, Michigan, USA - KBS C5-4 metaG (SPAdes) (version 2) | ecosystem: Host-associated > Plants > Roots > Rhizosphere > Soil... | reverse complement strand
CCGCCCCATCCGATTTATGGTAAAACCATTCCGTGGCACTGCCCGGCTATCAGCTCTTCATCGGCGGCGAGTGGGTCGACGCCCTCTCCGGCGAGACGTTCGAGACGGTCGATCCGGCCACCGGCGCCGCGTGGGCGCGGGTGCCCGAGGCGGGCGAGGCCGACGTCGACGCCGCCGTCCGTGCCGCCCGCGCCGCGCTGGACGATCCCGCGTGGGCCGGCCTGACGCCGGGCGGGCGGGGACGGCTGCTGCACCGGCTCGCCGACATCCTTCGCCGCGACGCCGAGGAGCTGGCCGTCCTCGAGAGCACCGACAACGGCAAGCTTCTGCGTGAGACGCGCGCCCAGACGGCGGCGATCGCCGATCACGTCGACTACTTCGCCGGCGCGGCGGACAAGATCGAGGGCTCGGTCATCCCGTCGGGGAAGCCGAACTTCCTGGTCTACACGCAGCACGTGCCGATCGGCGTCGTCGGGCTGCTGCTGCCGTGGAACTCGCCGCTCTTCCTGACGATGTTCAAGCTCGCACCGGCGCTCGCGGCCGGCTGCACGGTCGTGATCAAGCCGTCCGAGGCGACGCCGGTGACGACGCTCGAGCTCGGCCGCCGCATCGCCGAGGCCGGCTTCCCGGCGGGCGTCGTGAACGTCGTCACGGGCAGCGGCCCGGCGCCCGGTCAGGCCCTGACGGCCCACACGTGCGTGGACAAGATCTCGTTCACCGGCTCGACCCGCACCGGGATCGCCGTCGCGAAGAGCGCGCTCGAGCACCTGGCCCCGACCGACCTCGAGCTGGGCGGCAAGTCCGCGAACATCGTCTTCGCCGACGCCGACCTGGAAGCGGCCGCCAACGGCGTGGTCGCGGGCATCTTCGCGGCCACCGGCCAGACCTGCATCGCCGGCTCGCGCCTCGTCGTGCACGAGGACGTGCGCGAGGCGCTGCTCGAGCGGCTGGTCGCCCGTGCCCGCACGATCAAGCTCGGCGACCCCAAGGATCCCGAGACCGAGATGGGACCGATCGCCACCGAGGCCCAGCACGCGAAGATCGCGGCGATGGTCGGCGAGGCCGTCGACGGCGGCGCCCGCGTGCTGGTCGGCGCCGGCAAGGGGGTCACGCTGCCCGAGCAGGGCCGGTTCGCCGCGCCCACCATCCTCGTCGACGTCGCGCCCGAGGCGACGATCGCCCAGGAGGAGGTGTTCGGGCCGGTGCTGGTCGTCCAGCCGTTCCGCGCCGAGGACGAGGCGGTCGCGATCGCCAACGGCACGGCCTACGGCCTCGCCGCGGGCCTGTGGACGTCGGACGTGCGCCGCGCCCACCGCGTCGCCGCCCGCCTGCGTGCCGGCACCGTCTGGGTGAACAGCTACCGGGTGCTCTCCTACGCCGTACCGTTCGGCGGCTTCGGCCTCTCCGGGATCGGCCGCGAGAACGGGTTCGAGGCGATCAGGGGTTTCACCGAGACGAAGTCGATCTGGGTCGAGCTCACCGGGGCGACGCGCGACCCGTTCGTGCTCGGCTGACGGGTGAACTTCGCCCGCGACGTCGTCGACGCGGCGCCCGCGGACGCGACGGCCCTGATCGAGCTTGGCCGCGACGGGAGCCGGTGTGAATGGACGTTCGGCCAGGTGTCGCGCGCGTCGGCCTGCCTGGCGGGGCGGCTGCGGGGCGAGGGCGTCGAGCCGGGCGACGTCGTCATGACCCTGGTCGGCAACCGGTCGGAGTGGGCGCTCGCGCTCGTCGCCTGCTTTCGCACCGGCGCCGTCGTGCTGCCGTGCACCGAGCAGCTGCGGGCGGCCGACCTCCGGGCCCGGCTCGATCTCGTCCGGCCGAAGGTCGTCATCGCCGACGAGCGCAACCTCGGCGAGCTGGAGCGCGCCGACGCCCGGGAGCAGGCGACGGTCCTCGTCATCCCCGATGCCTCGCTCTACGCCGCCGAGCCCGCGCCCGCCGTCGACCTCGACCCGGAGGCCCCCGCGCTGATCGTCTTCACGAGCGGCACCACCGGCCGGCCGAAGGCGGCCGTGCATTCGCAGCGCTACCTGGCCGGGCAGGAGCTCATGGCCCGGGCCTGGCTGGGCGCCGAGGCCGGCGATGTGGTCTGGTGCACCGCATCGTCGGGCTGGTCGAAGAGCGCCCGCAACGCGTTCGTCGCGCCGTGGCTGTGCGGCGCCGCGGGCCTCCTCCACGACGCCCGGTTCGACGCCGCCGAGCGGCTCGACGTGCTCGAGCGCGAGCGGGTGAACGTGCTGTGCATGTCGCCCACCGAGTACCGGCTCGTCGCCAAGCGCGTCCCGATCCGCGCGCCCGCCTCGCTGCGCCGGCTCGTCGCCGCCGGCGAGGCGCTCGACGCCGAGACGCTCGGGCGCTGGCGCGAGGCGACCGGCCTCGCCATCCTCGACGGCTACGGCCAGACCGAGACCGCCCACCTGACGGCGCCGCCCGGGCCCGGCGAGACCCGGCCGGGCTCGATGGGCCGGCCGCTTCCCGGCGTGCGGATCTGGATCGACGACGGCGAGCTCGTGGTCGACCCGGCCAGCGTGCCGACGTTCTTCACCGGCTACCTGGGCGAGCCGGCGGCCGACCGCTCGCAGCCGTGGCGCACCGGCGACCGCGTCCGCCAGGACGACGACGGCTACCTCTACTTCGACAGCCGCACCGACGACGTCATCATCTCGTCGGGCTACCGCATCGGCCCGTTCGAGGTCGAGTCCGTGCTCCAGTCGCACCCCGCCGTCGCCGAGGCCGCCGTCGTCGGCATGCCGGACCCCGACCGGGGCGAGATCGTCCGCGCCGTCGTCGTCCCGGCGCCCGGATACGCGCCGTCGGACGAGCTCGGCGCCGAGCTGCAGGAGCACGTCAAGCGGCTCACCGCCCCCTACAAGCATCCGCGCGTGGTGGAGTTCGCCGCCGAGCTCCCGCGGACGGCGAGCGGCAAGCTGCGCCGGGCGGCGCTTCGGAGCCGCTGAATGGTCTGGCCGCTACCCTCCGACGATGGCCGCTGAGGCGCCCAGGACACGCCGCGCCCGCTCGTTCGACGAGGTGCTCGAGCAGCTGCGCGAGGCGATCCTGTCGGGCCGCATCCGGCCCGGCGATCGCCTGCCCGGCGAGCGGCAGCTGTGCGAGAGCTTCGGCGTCGGCCGGCCCACGCTGCGCGAGGCGCTGCGCTCGCTCGAGGCCACCGGCCTGATCGAGGTGCGCCCCGGCAAGGGCGGCGGCTCCTACGCCGTCACGCCGTCCGAGGCGACGGTCGGCGACGCCCTGGCCGCACTCGTCAACCTGCGCGGGGCGTCGCTCGAGGACCTGGCGGAGTTCCGGGTCGACTTCGAGGCTGAGAACGCCGGGTGGGCGGCCCGCCGGGCCGACGCGGGCGACATCTCCGCGCTCGAGGCGCTCGTCTCGGAGGCCCGCGCCGCCGCCCAGAAGCGCGGCGCCCGGGGCGAGCTGGCGCGGATCGACGTGCGCTGGCACGAAGCGCTCGCACGCGCCACGAAGAACCGTCTGCGCATCGGCATCGCGCTCGGCATTCACGACGCCGTCCTGCGCCGCCACGAGGCGCTCGTGCGCCCGGCCGCCGCCGACGAGCACCTCACGACCACCATCCCCGACGACATCGCCGCCATCACCGCGGCGATCGCGGCCGGCGACGCCGAGGTCGCGCGGACGCGCATGCGGACCCACGTCGAGGCATGGAACCGGCGCACCAACGGATAGCTCCGCCCCGCCAATTGGCACACGTTACGGACGTCAATCGCCGAGGGGTTCCGGCGAGCACACGCGCCATGTTATGGTATGACCGCTAACGCCACCGCACCGCCCGAGGAGCCGCTTTGACCTCCGCACCTGCCCTCTTCTCGCTCCCCGCGACCCGCAACGAGCTCCCGCTCGACTACGCGCCCGGCTCGCCCGAACGGGCCGCCGTCGATGCGGAGCTCGCCCGCATCCGGGCGTCCGCCCCCGAGCTGCCGCTGCGCATCGGCGGCCGCGACGTCGAGACCGGCCGGCTGCACCCGGTCGTCGTCCCGCACGACCACGAGCGCGCCCTGGCGCAGGCGCACTGGGCCGGCGCGAGCGAGGTCGAGGCGGCCATCGCCGCGGCGGCCGAGGCGTGGCAGGACTGGTCGCGGATGGCATGGGAGGACCGGGCGGCGATCTTCCTGCGCGCGTCCGAGCTCGCTCGCGGCCCCTGGCGGGCGACGCTGAACGCCGTCACGATGCTGAACCTCTCGAAGACGGTGCGCGAGGCCGAGATCGACGCCGCCTGCGAGACCGCGGACTACCTCCAGTTCAACGTCCGCTACATGCGCGAGATGTACGAGATGCAGCCCGAGTCGCTGCCGGGCACGTGGAACCGGATGGAGTACCGGCCGCTCGAGGGGTTCGTGCTCGCGATCACCCCGTTCAACTTCCTGTGCCTCGCGAACCTCGCGTACGCGCCGGCCATGATGGGGAACGTCGTGCTGTGGAAGCCGGCCGAGCAGGCCGAGCTGTGCGCCTGGACGGTGCTCCAGATGCTCGAGGAGGCCGGTCTGCCGCCGGGCGTCATCAACCTCGTCTTCGGCGACGGCCCCGAGGTCGGCGGGGTGGCGCTCACGCACCGCGACCTCGCCGGCGTCCACTTCACCGGCTCGACCGAGACCTTCCAGGAGATCTGGCGGACGATCGGCGCGAACATCGCCGGCTACCGCAACTACCCGCGGATCGTCGGCGAGACCGGCGGCAAGGACTTCATCGTCGCCCACGCGAGCGCCGACCCCGACGCCCTGGCGACGTCGATCGTGCGCGGCGCGTTCGAGTTCCAGGGCCAGAAGTGCTCGGCCCCGTCGCGCACGTACGTGCCCGAGAGCCAGTGGCCGGGGTTGCAGGAGCGGCTGCACGCGGAGGTGCCGCACCTGCGCGTCGGCGACCCGACCGATCCGAGCGTGTTCGTCGGCGCGGTGATCGACGCCGACGCCTTCGCGAAGCACCAGAGGGCGATCGCGGAGGCGCGGGCGGCGGCCGACATCGTGGTCGGCGGGGGCCTCGACTCCAGCACCGGCTGGTTCGTCAACCCGACGGTCGTCCGCACCGACGACCCCGGCTTCCGGCTGCTCTCCGACGAGCTCTTCGGGCCGATCATGACGACCTTCGTCTACCCCGACGACCGCTGGGACGAGCTCCTGCGCCAGGTCGACACCCAGAGCCCGTACGCCCTCACCGGCGCCGTCTTCGCCAACGACCGCCGGGCCGTGATCCAGGCCGCAGCGGCACTGCGCCACACCGCCGGGAACTTCTACGTGAACGACAAGCCGACGGGCTCGGTCGTCGGCCTGCAGCCGTTCGGCGGCTCGCGGGCGTCGGGGACGAACGACAAGGCGACGTCGCTCTGGAACCTCAGCCGATGGGTGTCGATGCGCGCGACGAAGGAGATGTTCATCGCCCCGCGCGACTGGCGCTATCCCTCGATGACCTTCCCGGAGCGGTCGTGAGCACGCCCTTCGCGAAGGTGCACCACATCTGCATCGCCGTCCACGACATCGACGCGGCGATCGCCTACTACGAATCGGTCGGGATCGGCCCGTGGCACGACTACCCGCCCCTCGAGGAGTTCACCACGCTCGAGGTGCCCGACCCCGACGGCTTCCGCAAGCTCGACTACCGCTACGCCTGGATCGGCGACTTCCAGCTCCAGCTCGTCCAGCCGGGGCGCGAGCCGACGCCGCAGCGGCGGTTCCTGGACGAGCACGGCGAGGGCGTCTTCCACGTCGGCTTCGAGGTGCCCGACGCCGATGCGGCCGACGCGCAGGCGGCCGGCCTGGGCGTCGCGCCGCTGATGCGGGGACGCCGCGACAACGGCAGCGGGTTCACCTACTACGACACGGCGGGCCGGGCCGGCGTCGTGCTCGAGATCCGCCAGAGCCCTCCGGCGTGACGGAGGCGGCCGCGAGCACCTGGCAGGCGGAGCTCGCCCGCGCGCTGGCCGAGGGCGGCGTCGAGGCCGCGGCGTGGGTACCGGACAAGCGGCTGGCGCCCGTCGCGGAGGCCCTGGCCGCGCTCTCGGTGCCGGTGCGCACGCTGACCCGCGAGGAGGAGTGCGCCGGCTGGGCGGCCGGCTACCGCGCCGCCGGCGGGACGCCGCTCGTGCTCATGCAGTGCTCCGGCCTCGGCAACTCGCTGAACGCGATCGGCTCGCTCGTCGTCCCCTACGGCCTCGGCTTCCCGCTGATCCTCTCGATGCGCGGCGCCCTGGGCGAGCGAAACCCCGCCCAGATGGCCCTCGGCCGCACCGCCGTCCCGATGCTGGAGCTGCTCGGCATCCAGGCCTTCCGGCTGCGCCGGCCGGGCGACGCAGGGATGCTGGCCCGCGGCGCGCTGAATGTCGCCGACGGCGCGCGCCAATTGGCGCCGATCATCCTCGAGCCCGAGCTGGACATGGCCCCGTGAACCCGACCGAGGCCGCCGCCGCCCTGCTCCGCGCCCAGCCGGACGCGCTCTTCGTCGCCTCGCTCGGGACGGCTACCTCGGCGCTACGGTCGGCCAGCGACGACGGGCCGCACCTGTACATGGGCGGCTCGATGGGGAGCGCCCTGGCGGTGGCGATGGGCGTTGCCGAAAAGCGGCCGGACCGTCGCGTGGTCGCGGTGCTGGGCGACGGCGAGAGCGTGATGGGCGCCGGCTCGCTCTGGTCGCTCGCCGGTGCGCGGCCGGCCAACCTGCTTGCGGTCGTGCTCGTCGACGGCCACTACACGATCACGGGCGGACAGCCGCTCGGCGTGCCGGCCATGTTCGCCGAGGTCGCCCGCACGCTCGGCCTGACCGCCGGCGTGGCCGAGAGCGAGGCGGACGCGGAGCGGCTGGCGCGCGAGCTCGACCGGCCGGGCCTGCTCGAGATCCGCTACGACGAGCGCACCTGGCCGGGCCCGTCGCCCTTCGTGGACGCTCCGGTCGTCCGGGCCCGGTTCGAGGCGGCCGCGACGCCGTGATCCTCGTCACCGCCGCGACGGGCCAGGTCGGCCGCGAGGTCGTCCGCCGGCTGGCGGGCGCCGGGCCGGTGCGGGCGATGGTGCGCGACCCCGCGACGGCAGGCGACCTGGGCGGCGCCGAGGTCGCCGTCGCGAGCTTCGAGGACGCCGATGCGATGGCGGCCGCCATGACCGGCGCCGAGACGGCCTTCCTGGCCGGGCGCGACAGCCCGGACTACGTCGCCCAGCAGGAGTGGGCAATCGCCGCGGCCGCGGTTGCCGGCGTGCGCCACATCGTCAAGCTCTCCGCGCTCGGCGCGCGTCCGGACTCCCCGGTCGAGCTGATGCGCGACCATCATCTCGTCGAGGAGCGCCTTCGGGCATCCGGCATGGGATGGACGTTCCTGCGCCCGCACCTCTACATGCAGAATCTGCTCCGGTTCGCCGGGCCGGTGGCGGCGGACGGTCGCCTCGCCGCGCCGATGGGCGACGCCGGCTACCCGTTCGTGGACACCCGCGACGTCGCCGCCGCCGCGGCCGCCGTGCTGCAGGCGCCGGCCGGCCACGCCGGGCGCGCCTACGCGCTGACCGGGCCGCGCGCCGTCGGCTATGCCGAGATCGCCCGGCAGATGGGCGAGATCGTGGGCCGGGATGTCCGCTACGAGGCGCTCGCGCCGCGGCGGTTCCGGGCCGACGTCGAGGCCGCCGGGATCCCGGCCTGGCGGGCGGCCGACCTGGCGGCGATCGCCTCCGCCTACACCGGGGCGGAGAACCGGCCCGCCGGCGGCGTCGCCGAGCTGACCGGCCGCCCCCCGGCGCCGATCGAGCGGTTCCTCGAAGACCACCGCTCCGTCCTTCGTGCCGGCGCCTCGCGGAGCCACGCGTGAGCGTCCGCTCCGGCGCCGAGCGGGCCGCCCGCGCGGCCATCCTGCGGGCGGCCGAGAGCGACCGGGTGGGAACCGTCGTCTCGCGCCACGGCATGCGGCTCGGCGCCCGCCGCTTCGTCCCGGCCGAGAACCTGGACGAGATCGTCGCCGTGATGCGCGAGCTGAACCGCGCCGGCATGCGCGGCGTGACCGGCCTCTTCGACGACCACGCCCGCTCGGAGCTCGACGTCGCCCGCCACGAGGCCGAGTACGGCCGCCAGATCGACCGTCTCTCGGCCGAGGGGCTCGAGGCCAACGTGGCGCTGAAGCTGACCCACCTCGGCATCCACGTCTCCGACGAGCTCGTGTTCCAGTCGGCCCGGCGCCTGCTCGAACGCGCCGCCGGGCGCGGCATGCGCCTGCGCTTCGACATGGAGGAGAGCGCCCTCGTGCCGCGGACGCTCGAGCTCTACCGGCGCCTCCGCTCGGAGGGCGTCGGCAACGTCGGCGTCGTGCTCCAGACCTACCTGCGCCGCTCCGAGCAGGATCTCGCCGACCTGCTCCCGCTGGGCCTGAACGTGCGCCTGGTCAAGGGCGCCTACCTCGAGCCCGCCTCCGTCGCCTACCCCGACAAGCGCGACGTCGACACGGCCTATCTGCGCATGCTCGAGCGCTGCCTGGCCGAGGCCGAGCACACGGCCATCGCCACCCACGACTCACGCATCGTGGCCGCCGCCCGGGCCAGGATCGCCGCCGACGGCGTCGCGCCCGAGCGGTACGAGTTCCAGATGCTTTACGGGATCGCGCTCCCGCTCCAGCGCGAGGTGGTCGGCGCGGGCTATCCGCTGCGCATCGCCGCACCGTACGGGCCGACCTGGTTCACCTACCTGATGCGCAGGCTGGCCGAGCGGCCCGCCAACCTCGGCTTCTTCCTGCGAAACGCCGTTCGCCGCTAGGCGCGCGTCGCCCGCGAGGCGTCGGTGAACTCGCGGAACTGGGCCGTCACCAGATAGGCGGTCTGCTCGCCGATGTCGACGGCGTTGTCGCCGATCCGCTCCAGGCAGCGCGAGATCAGGATCGCCCTCAGGCCGACCTCGTGCGAGGGGGCGTCGTCGGCCAGCGAGAGGATCCGCCTGGAGAGGCCGTGGTTCGTCTGGTTGATGACCTGGTCCATGGCGAGCAGCGACTCGGCGCCGGCCAGGTCGCGCGCGCCGAACGAGCGCATCGCCTCGGCGATCATCGCGTGCGCCTGCCGGCCCATGGTCGAGAAGTCGGCCAGGAGCTCCGCCGGCAGCCGCGGGTCGGGCGGGATCAGGAGCGCGAGCTTGGCGATGTTCACGCACTGGTCGCCGATCCGCTCCAGGTGCAGGTTCACGTGGATCATCGAGAGGACGAGCCGCAGGTCGACGGCGACGGGCGCCTGCCGCGCCAGCAGCGACTCGATCGCCGACTCCACCGTGAGGTAGATGCTGTCGACCTCGTCGTCGCCGGCGATCACCTGCTGGGCGCGGTTGTCGTCGCCCGACTCCAGGACCTCCAGCACGATCCCGAGCGACCGGCCGCACAGCCTGCCGGCGTCCTGCAGCAGGGCCTCGACCTCGTCCAGCTCGTGTTGAAACTCGTCTCGTGGCATGGCCCGAGCATAGGGGACGGTCGGGGACCTCCGCAGCCTCCGGAGGGCGCAGGAATGCCCGCTTATCCGAATCGTCACCACACATTCACCGTGGAATAACCCCGCACCCCGTCGCCCGCAGGCACGATCGACTCATCGCTATCGAACGAACAATGGAGAGGTCACGCATGCAGAGGTTTCGAAGGTCCGCGCTGCTGGTGTTCGCCGCGGGCACGGTTGTCATGGCGGCCGCCTGTGGAAGCGGCGGAGGCACGACGACCGTCACGAAGAACGGCGGCGGCGGCCAGAATGCCAGCAGCAAGGTGCTCACGGGCGCCGGCAGCACGCTGGTGTACCCGCTCGTGTCGCAGTGGGAGCCTGACTACGCCACCAAGGCCGGGGTGACCATCACCTACGGCGCCATCGGCTCCGGCGGCGGGATCGACCAGATCACGGCCCGCGCGGTCGACTTCGGCGCCAGCGACGCGCCGCTCTCGCCCGACCAGGCCACCGCCTGCAAGGGCTGCCTGCAGATCCCGTGGGCGCTCGGGGCCACCGTCGTCACGTACAACGTGAAGGGCGTCCCCAACAACCTGCACCTGACGGGGCCGGTCGTGGCCGACATGTTCCTCGGCAACATCACGAGCTGGAACGACCCCAAGATCAGGGCGCTCAACCCGGGCGTGAGCCTGCCCGGCACGAAGGTGACGCCGATCTACCGCAGCGACGGCTCGGGTGACAGCTTCGTCTTCTCGAGCTACCTCTCCGCGGTCAGCCCCGACTTCAAGAGCAAGATCGGCGCCTCGACGCAGCCGCCGTTCTCGACGGGCACCGGCGCTGCCAAGAACTCCGGCGTCGCCGCCTCGGTGCAGAGCACCGACGGCGCCATCGGCTACGTCGCCATCTCCTACATCGCGGCCGACGGCCTGAACCAGGCGCTGATCCAGAACGCGGCGGGCAAGTACGTGACGCCCAGCGTCGACAGCATCAAGGCGGCCGCGGACGCGGTCACCACGGCTAAAGCCGACGGGTCGATCCCGCTGGTGAACCCGCCCGCCTCGGCAGCGACCGCGTACCCGCTGTCGACCTACACCTACGCCATCGTGCCGAAGACCTCGTCCAAGGCGGCAGAGCTGAAGGCGTTCCTGACGTACGCGATCACCGACGGCCAGCAGTTCGGGCCCGACCTCGGGTTCCCGCCGCTGCCGTCCGCAGTCGTCTCGTCGGACAAGACGGAGATCGCCTCGATCTCCTAGTGGCAGGAGCGGCGCCGGCATCGCGACCTCGAAAGCGCGATGCCGGCGTCCTCCCGCCAGGGAAGGACTTCACGAGCTTGAGCACGAGCGCCGAGACAGATTTCGCCCTCCCCAGGAGGGCGCGCCTTCATATCGGGGACCTGGCGCTGCGCGGGATCGCCGGCGCGGCCGCCCTGACGGTCATGATCGTCCTCATCCTGATCGCCTACAAGGTGACCCAGGAGGCGTGGGATGCCATCTCGACCTTCGGCCTCGGCTTCCTCACATCGAGCGAGTGGAACGCCGTCACCAATCAGTACGGCGCCCGCGACCTGATCTGGGGCACCGCGGTGACGTCGTTCTTCGCCCTGCTCTTCGCCGTCCCGATCTCGATCGCGATCGGGCTCTTCCTGAGCGAGCTCGCGCCGCGCCGGCTGCGCGGGCCGGTCGGCGCCCTGGTCGAGCTGCTCGCCGCCATCCCGAGCGTCGTCCTCGGCCTGTGGGGCATCCTCGTCATGGGCCCGTTCCTCGAGGCGCACGTCGAGCCGTTCCTGATCGACCACTTCGGCTGGATCCCGCTGTTCTCGGGCACGCCGTCGAACGTCGGCCTGCTGCCCGCCTGCCTGGTGCTCACGATCATGATCGTCCCGATCGTCTCGAGCATCTGCCGCGAGCTGTTCGACAGCGTCCCCAGCGACCTCAAGGCCGGCTCGCTCGCGCTCGGCTCGACCCGCTGGGAGATGATGCGCGGCGTCGCGATCCCGCAGGTCAGCGGCGGCATCGTCGCCGCCGTCATCCTCGGCCTGGCCCGGGCGATGGGCGAGGCGATCGCCGTCAGCCTGACCATCGGCGGCACCGCCCGCACGGGCTGGTCGCTGTTCGGGTCGGCCGACACGATTGCCAGCCGGATTGCGAATCAGTACCAGGGCGCGGCGACCCACCTCCAGCAGTCCTCGATCGCCTACCTGGCGACGATCCTGCTCGTCCTGAGCCTTGGGGCAAACCTGTCCGCGGCGCTGATCGTGCGTCGCATCCGACGCCGAATGGGGGCGGGATGAGCGCCGAGGTGAACCCGCTGACGGTGGTGACACGGCGGTCTCGCCGGCGAAAGCGCGCCGGCATCGTGATGGAGGCGCTCGCGACGGCGGCCGCGATCCTCGCGATCGTCGTGCTCGCGATCGTCGTCATCTCGGTGGCCCGCAAGGGCCTGCCGGCGATCAACGCCGACTTCTTCACGAAGAACCCGGCCCCGGTGTTCCAGACCGGCGGCGGCATCAAGAACGCCATCGTCGGCACGCTCATCATGACCGGCATGGCGACGCTGATCTCCGTGCCGGTGGGCGTGCTGATCGCGATCTTCAACACCGAGTTCGCGCCGCCGCGGGTGGCCGAGGGCATGCGCATCGCGCTGAACGTGCTGGCGGGCGTGCCCACGATCGTGATCGGCATCTTCATCTTCGGCCTGCTCGTCGTCGGCCACGGCCAGAGCGCGATCGCCGCGTCGCTCGGCCTCTCGATCGTGATGGTGCCGCTGATCGCGCGCGCCACCGAGGAGGTGCTGCTGCTCGTGCCGGTCACCCTGCGTGAGGGCGGCATGGCGCTCGGCGCGACCCGCGCCCGCACCGTCATCACGGTGATCCTGCCGACGGCCGTCGGCGGCATCGTGACGGCCACCATCGTCGCGGTGGCCCGCGGCGCCGGCGAGACGGCGCCCCTGCTCTTCACGTCGTCGATCTTCGCGAACTCGGTGGTCACCGACGTGCACCAGGCGATGGCCTCCATCCCGCTCACGATCTTCGTCGACTCCGAGTCGCCGAGCGTGGCGGATCAGCAGACCGCGTGGGCGGCGGCGCTCGTGCTCATGGCCGGCGTGCTCATCATGGGCGTCATCGGCCGCGCTCTCTCGCTTCGCACCCGGCGTCAGATCGAACGAGCCAGGTGAACGATGACCAACCAATTACGGGGACGGAACCACGGATGCACTCCATGACCGAATCGGAATCACGCAGCGAGCGGGACACGGCCGGGGGCGAGTCCGCCGACGTCGTGCTGGCCCGGTCGCAGGCACAGATGGCCGAGCTGGCCGCACAGCACGGAGCGAACCCAGAGGAAGGCAAGGTGGTCGTGCTCGGCCTCGAGAACGTGGCGGTGTCGTACCACGGCACCGAAGCGGTGCGCGGCGTCGAGATGAACATCCGAAAAGAGCTCGTGACGGCCTTCATCGGTCCGTCCGGCTGCGGCAAGACGACGCTCCTGCGCAGCCTGAACCGGATGAACGACCTGATCCCGGGCGCCGAGGTGAGCGGCAAGATCACCTACCACGGCCACGACCTGAACGCGGCCGGGGTCGACCCGGTCGAGGTGCGGCGCCGGATCGGGATGGTGTTCCAGCGCCCGAACCCGTTCCCGAAGTCGATCTTCGACAACGTCGCCTACGGCCTTCGGCTCCACGGGATGAAGGACAACCTGAACGACCGCGTCGAGAAGGCCCTGCGCCAGGCCGCGCTGTGGGACGAGGTGCACAAGCGGCTGCGGTCGAGCGCGCTCTCGCTGTCCGGCGGACAGCAGCAGCGGCTCTGCATCGCCCGTGCCCTTGCCATCGAGCCGGACGTCGTCCTGATGGACGAGCCGGCCTCCGCGCTCGACCCGATCGCCACCCAGCGGATCGAGGACTTGGTTGCGGAGCTTCGGAACGACTATACGATTGTCATCGTGACCCACAACATGCAGCAGGCCGCACGGGTCGCCGACATGACCGCCTTCTTCAGCGTCGACGTCGCCGAGTCGGGCGCCCGCTGCGGCATCCTGGTGGAGCACGCGCCGACGGTGCAGCTCTTCACCCGCCCGTCCGACGAGCGCACCGAGGCGTACGTCACGGGCCGGTTCGGGTAGCCCCGGTGGCGAGCGCGGCGGACAAGGGCGAGGCCGGGGCCGGCGTCGCCGACCTCCAGACCCCTCGCCGCCGCCGTGCCGCCGCCGCGACCCGGCGCAAGGCGCCGCCGGACCGGTTCCTCAACCGTGAGCTCTCCTGGCTGGACTGGAACGAGCGCTGCATCCAGCTCGGCCGGGACGCGAGCGTCCCGCTGCTCCACCGCGTGCGGCTGTGCTCGTTCATCGCCACCGGCCTGGACGAGTTCTTCATGGTGCGGGTGGCCGGGCTCGAGCGCCAGGCCGCCTCGGGGCTCGACGTGCGCTCGCCCGACGGCCGCAGCCCGCACGCGACGCTCGACGAGATCGCGAGCCGCGTCCGCGACCAGGTGCGGATGCAGTCCGACCTGTACGAGAACGACCTCTTGCCGCAGCTGGCCGAGGCGGAGATCAAGATCGGCCGCGTCGAGCAGGCCACCCGGGCGGAGCTGCGCGCCCTGAGCGCGCACTACGAGCGTGAGATCTACCCGGTGCTGACGCCGCTTGCGATCGGGCCGGGCCAGCCCTTCCCGTACATCTCCGGCCTCTCGCTCAGCCTGGGCGTCTTCGTGCGCGACCCGGCCACGGACGAGGAGCGGCTGGCGCGGGTGAAGGTGCCGGAGGGCATGTCGCGGTTCGTCACGGTCGGCCGCGACGAGGTGATGTTCCCGCTGGAGGAGGTGATCGCCCACTTCCTGCCGCGGCTCTTCCCGGGCATGGAGGTGGTCGAGTCGGCCCCGTTCCGGGTCACCCGCGACGCCGACTTCGACGTGTCGGACGACGCCGACGACCTGCTCCAGGCGGTGCAGGTCGAGCTGCGCCGGCGCCGGTTCGGTGACGTGGTGCGGCTCGAGGTGGCGCACGCGATGTCCCAGCGCATGCAGCGGCGGCTGGTCGACTCGCTGGACGTGAGCGACCGCCAGGTGTTCCGCATCCGCGGCATGCTCGACCTGGCAGACGTCTCCCAGCTGGCCGACATCGACCGCCCCGAGCTCAAGTTCGAGCCGTGGGTGGGGGTGGTGCCGCCGGCGTTCGCAAGCGGCGATCGGCGCGAGATGTTCCAGGCGATCGCGGCCAACGACGTGCTCATCCACCTCCCCTACGACTCGTTCGCGACGACGGTCGAGGAGTTCATCAAGGCCGGCGCCCGCGACCCTGACTCGGTGGCGCTGAAGACGACGGTCTACCGCACCAGCGAGCGCTCGCCGCTGATCCCGGCGCTGATCCGGGCCGCCGAGGAGGGCAAGCAGAGCGTGTGCGTGGTGGAGCTCAAGGCCCGCTTCGACGAGAGCCGCAACATCCACTGGTCGCGGGCCCTGGAGGAGGCGGGCACCCACGTCGCCTACGGCTTCCCGCACCTCAAGGTGCACGCCAAGACGACGCTGATCGTCCGCCGCGAGGGCCGCGGCCTGCGCCGCTACGCCCACATCGGCACGGGCAACTACCACGCCCTGACAGCGCGCGTGTACGAGGACTTCGGCCTCTTCACCTCGGACGACGACATCACCGCCGACGTCTCCGACCTGTTCAACCTGCTGACCGGGTTCGGCCGGCCGCAGACGTTCCGCAAGCTGCTCGTGTCGCCATACACGCTGCGTCCCCGGCTGCTGGAGCTCTTCGCCTCGGTGGCCGACGCCGCCCGCCGAGGCGAGCGGGCCCGGATCCGGATCAAGGTGAACCACTTCACCGACGACGAGATGATCGACGCGCTGTACGACGCGTCGCGGGCGGGCGCCCAGGTGGACATCGTCGCCCGCACCGTGTGCGCCCTGCGCCCCGGTGTCGAGGGTCTCTCCGAGAACATCCGCGTCCGCAGCGTGCTCGGCCGCTGGCTCGAGCACAGCCGCGCGTTCATCATCGAGGCCGGCGACGTCGCCACCTACCTGATCGGCAGCGCCGATCTCATGCCGCGCAACCTGGACGGCCGCTTCGAGGTGCTCGTGCCGGTCGAGGACGAGACGCCGCGCAAGCAGCTCGCGGAGATGTTCGACAGCCTGTTCGGGATCGCCGACTACTCGTGGCAGCTGCTCCCGGACGGGAGCTGGGAGCGGCTCCCCAGCGACGGCACCGGCGGCACCCAGCTGGCGCTGATCCGGCGCGCCCGGCGCAGCTCGACCGCCCAGCCGGCGCGTCCGTGAGCCGCGCTGCGGCCGAGGTCGAAACGGTGAGCCATGACGGCGGGAGGGACATCCGACCGAGCGGTCAGACTGCGCGTATGACGGTCGCGGTCATCGACGTCGGCTCGAACACGGGCCGGCTACTCGTCGCCCGCAGGGGCAGCACGGCTGCGGTCGTCGCGGTGCGGAACGAGCGCACCGTGCTCGGCCTCGGGCACGAGATCGAGTGCACGGGCACCATCTCCGCCGAGAAGCTCGAGCAGACGATGGCCTGCGCCCGCCGCTACGCGACGCTCGCCCGCGCGCACGGCGCCGTCCACATCGACCTGATCGTCACCGCCCCGGGCCGCCAGAGCGCGAACGCCGCCGAGCTGGTCGCCGGCCTGAGCCACGTGACCGGCGTCTCGGCCCGCGTGCTCTCGGCCGAGGACGAGGGCCGCTACGCCTTCGAGGGCGCCACGGCCGGGGTCACCGGGCTGGAGCTGCCGGTCGGCGTCTGCGACGTCGGCGGCGGGTCGACCGAGCTCGTGGTCGGCAGCCCCGACCGGGTGCCCGACCACCTGCTCTCCATCGACATCGGCTCCCTGCGCCTGACGAGCCGCTTCCTGAAGGGCGACCCGCCCTCCCGCCGTTCCGTCGAGCGGGCCGTCGAGGAGGTGCGCGACCACCTCGGCCACCTGGACGGCGTGCGCGTCGCGACGGCGCTCGCCACGGGCGGCAGCGCCCGCGGCCTGCGCAAGCTGATCGGCCGCACGCTCGACGACCGCCGGCTCGACCGGGCCGTGCGCATCATCGCCCGCCAGCCCGCCGATCGGCTGGCCCGCACCTACGGCATCCACATCGAGCGCGCCCACGTGCTGCTGGCCGGGGCGCTCATCCTGCGCGAGACCCAGGCCGTCCTGGGCGTGCCGCTGATCGTCGCCCGCAGCGGACTGCGCGAGGGTCTGGCCGACCTGCTCCTGGCCGAGCGCTCCGCCGCCTGAGAATCCTCAGGCCCCTTGACCGACACCGCGGCCCTAGCGATCGAGCAGGCTGCGCTTTAGCCCGATTACCACGGCCACGAATGCCAGACGCGGCGGAGGCGAGAACCGCGTTCTCGCCGGAGCCCCCACCGCGCCACGCCGGCTTCGAAGGAGGGGGCTCGTGGGGGAACCATGGGTTCTCCCGCGGCGGAGTTCTCCAAAGCTTCACGCGATCGTCACCATGCGGAAACCCCTGCTCCGCTCCAGGCGGCCACAATGCTCGCATGGGTACTCGCTCGACCTACGGCCGCCGGATCGCGCAGCTCGAATCGGCCGTGGTGGCCCGTGGCCGGCGCGTCGCCGCCCGCCGCCCGGGCACCCCCGGGCCGAGCACGATCGACGCGGCCGTCGACGACCTGCTCGCCTCGCCGCACGCCGACGCCGCCGACCTGATCCGGATCCGCGCCGTCCAGGAGATCGACTTCCACGTCCGCCACATCGACCGGCTCGTGCTGGCGCTCGCGCCCGAGCAGCTGCGCCGGGTCGATACCGGCGCCCTGCGCGCGCTCGAGATCGCCCTCGCTGCGCTCGTCGCGCGCGACTGCGCCCGGCTCGAGCGCCTCGACCGCACGCTGGAGCGCATCCTCGACGGCGCCGAGCGCCCGCTCCTGCGCGACCCGGGCGGCACGCTCGCGCTCGACGCCCGCCTGCGCCGGGTCGCGCTGCACGTGCTCGCGGTCGCCGAGGCCGCCCGGCTGCTGCTGCGGGCCCTGAACGACCGGCCCCGGACGCCCGTCGCGTGAGGACCGGACCGGCCCCGGCCCGCCGCCGCCGCATCCTGGTCGTCGAGGACGACTCCGTCATCGCCACGGCCATCGCCGCCTACCTGCGCGCGGCCGGCTACGACGTGGACGCGGTCGACGACGGGCTGAAGGCGCTGCGCCGGATCCGCTACGCCAGCCCCGACGCGATCGTGCTCGACCTGATGCTGCCCGGCACCGACGGCTGGCAGGTGATCGAGTCGGTGCGGGCCGACGGAATCGAGGCGGCGGTCGTGGTGGTGAGCGCCCGCGTGTCCGAGCGCGATCGCGTCCACGCCCTGCGGCTGGGCGCCGACGACTACCTGTGCAAGCCGTTCGGCATGCCCGAGCTGGTGGCCCGGGTCGAGTCGGCGCTGCGCCGCACCGCCGGCGGCTTTCGAGGCTCGAACGGCGCCATCGAGACGCCGGGCCTCGTGATCGACTCGGAGCTGCGGCGGGCCATCGTCGACGGCGAGGACGCCGGCCTCACGGTGCTCGAGTTCCGGCTCCTGCACGCGATGGCCGTCGAGAGCGGGCGCGCGCTCAGTCGCGACCAGCTCCGCCGCCGCGTCTGGGGCATGCCGCATACGAAGCGCGACCGCTCGGTCGATGTCTGCATCCGCAAGCTCCGGGCCAAGATCGACCGCCGCTCCGGCGAGTACAGGTACATCCACACCCACCCCGGCGTCGGCTACCGCTTCGCGGCCGAGCCGAAGGGCG
>Ga0207695_10004851_pt1 | contig 18152 bp, 20 predicted proteins | sample KBSC54metaG_FD_184354 | JGI IMG/M metagenome (GOLD analysis project Ga0207695, IMG submission 184354) | Corn rhizosphere microbial communities from Kellogg Biological Station, Michigan, USA - KBS C5-4 metaG (SPAdes) (version 2) | ecosystem: Host-associated > Plants > Roots > Rhizosphere > Soil... | reverse complement strand
GCCGCCGGGGTCTCGCCCGCCTGTTCGATCCTGGCGTGTTGGAGCGCCTCAATCTGATCGCACTGGGCCGTGCCGCCGGCTTCTCGCTGGACGAGATTGCCCGCATGTTCGCGCCCGATGGGCGGGTGCGTATCGACCGCGGAAAGCTTGGCGAGCGCGCCGACGAGCTGGACAAGACCATCCGCAATCTTGCCAGGCTCAGGGACAGTCTGCGTCACGCCGCGGTCTGCCCGGCGAAAGATCATCTGGAATGTCCCAGCTTTCGCCGCCTGGTACGCGCGGCCGGCGCCGGCATCATTCGCGCGCCATCAAGGCGCCAGAGGCTGAAACAACGGGCGCCGAAGTAACACCCCGATCGGCACATCTTCGCTAGCATCCGCTCCCGGAATGCTTCCAGGAGCGGATACCCGGCGGCAAAGACGGGGATCAGCACGTCTTGACCACCCGATCGATGGAATTCCTGGAAAGAGAATGTCTGGAAAGGGCGTGCTATCCCAACACGCGCCTATGCGTCGCACTAGGGGCAGCGCAAAGTTCCTAGAGCCGCGCGGGCCTGATCAAGAAGGCTGCGAACCCAGGCGAAGCTTGACCGGCCGCGCCTCGCCCGCTTGCCCCTGCTCGGCCACGCCTTCTTCCGTCACTTGGGCGTAGACCGCCGCCACATGCAGCCAGCGGTCCCGCTCCGGGGAACCGGCGGGGCATCTTCCAGCCATTGTTTCCGCCACTTTGACGGCGTCGAGATAATCCCGGCGAACCATGTCCTGAATTGTCATGCAAACCCCTGAAACCTCTGGCGGGATCCCGGCTCGATCCCCGTGCTTGTCCGTTCTCGCAACCCGCCGGCGCAGACAGTAAGGGCCGAACAGCGGGAAAACGTTCCGGCGTTCCAGAAATAATTCCTGTCCATGGTCCCGAAGGGCCCGACCGTACAAAGGCAGACCTGCGGCACTGCCGTGGACCGTGGCGGGCCAATATCGCGATTCGCGAAAGAATTAACCTTCGAAATAGCGGCCGCTCTCCAGATCGGCGATCAGGCCGGGCTGTTTCGGCGCCCAGCCCAACGCATTGCGCGTCAGGGCAGCGGCGCGCGGCGCATCCATGGTGAGAAAGCCCGCCAGAAAGCCGAAATGCGCGCCCGCCTCGTCCGGCGCGATGGATTTGACGGGAAGTCCCAGCTTCTTGCCGATTGCGGCGGCGATGTCCTTCACCGGCACGCCTTCATCGCCCACGGCGTGATAGCGCGCGCCTTTCACGCTCTCCTCGATCGCCAGGCGATAGAGCACGGCCGCATCCAGACGATGCACCGCCGACCAGCGGTTCTCGCCCGTGCCGACATAGCCGGAGACGCCCTTCTCCCGCGCAATCGCGATCAGCATGGGCACGAACGCCTTGTCGCCGTCGCCATGCACCGAAGGCGGCAGCCGGATCACGGCGGCATGGTCGCCGGCAGCCGCCAGTTCCAGCGCTGTCAGTTCGGACGCGCGGGGATAGGCAGGCGACGGATCGACGGCGGCATCGTCTTCCGTACCGGTGCGGCCAGAAACCTTAAGCGCCATGCCGGAGGTGACATGCAGCGGGCGGTCACTTCCCTTCAAGGCATCGCCCAGCGCCAGGATGGCGGCGCGGTCGATGGCGCAGTTCTGGGCGAATTTGGAGAAGTCGTGCACAAAGCCACAATGGATCACGGCATCGGCCTGGCGCGCGCCCTCGCGCAACCTGTCCAGATCTTCCAGCGACCCGCGCACGATTTCGGCGCCCAACCCGCGCACCGCCTGTGCTGCCTGCTCGCTCCGCGCCAGGCCCAGCACCGTGTGTCCCGCGCTGGTCAATTCCTTCACCACCGCCGAACCGATAAAGCCCGTGGCGCCGGTCACGAAAATACGCATGAAAATTCTCCCGATGATGGGCGATCATCGGTCAGCGCAGAACTGGGGTAAAGCGAGACCTTGTGCGGCCGCCTGGGCAGTTCAGTGAACCGCCGCCGGCTCCGGTCCCGTCCAGGTCCAGCCGGCGATCTTCCAGCCCGCGGCGCCCTTGTTCAAAAAATAGGTCAGCTGCGCCGGCTGGCGCATAGCCATGCCTTTCTGCTTATAGGTATAGGTGGCGGGCACGATGACATAGGCGTGATTGCCGGAGACTTTCTCGCGCGTGGGCTCCCCCAGTTCGGCGTCCCCGTCGCTGACTCCGTCAGCGGTCGTTTCCTTGTCGCGGTCGGCGAGCCAGTTTTCCATGGCGTTGGTCCCGCCCCAATAATAAGGCGCCGTGTCGTCCACGATGGCGACCCGTTTGGCCAGAAATGTCTTCGCCATCTTCAGGTCGCCCGCATGCAGCGCGTCGGCGAATTGGCGGATGACGGCGTCCACGCCGGTGTCGCCGGCCAGGGCGATGGGCGCGAAGGCGAGAAGCAAAGTCCCTGTCAGAAGCATCAGCGATTTCATGTCAGCCTCCCTTCAGCGATGAGGCGGCAAGCCCAATTTGGTTTTGCCGCATACCGCCATGACGTCCGGGACCGGCGCTTTTCGACATCGGCTCCTCACTTCACTTCACCGGCTTCGCTTCCGGTCCGGTCCAGGTCCAGCTTGCGATCTTCCAGGCGCCGCTTGCGTCCTTGTCCAGCGCCAAGGTCATCTGCGCTGCCTCGCGCATGGTCTGGCCTTTCTGCTGAAAGGTGTAGGTGGTGGGCACAACCACATAGGCGTGATTGCCCGAGATCACTTCCCGGCTGGGCGTGCCCATGGTGACCTTTCCGCCGCTCCTGCCTTCCGCCGCTTCCGATTTGCCCAGATCGGCGCCCCAGCTGTCGAAAGCTTTCGCGCCGGTCCACAGATGCGGCGGCACTTCGTCGACGATGACGGGTGAAGCGGTATGCAGCGCCTTGGCCGCTTTCATGTCGCCTTTGTTGAAGGCATCGCCGAAGGCCTTGATCGTGGCATCGACAGCCGCATCGTTGGCGAAAGCAGCCGAAGCGGAAATCAGAAACATCGAGAGCGCAATCGCAACTTTCATGGGTGGCTCCTAGAAAAGGCCGTACGCCCGACAAATTGCCGGGCGCCACGCCGATTAAAAACGAAACCCGTGCTACTTTTTGTTGATGGCAAAAGCGCCGGGGCCTGAAGCCGCCAGCAGCAGGAAGATGAAGCAGAAAGCGATCGCCAACCCGCCACCATTCAGGCTGGGGAACGGACTGTGCGGGAAATGGCCGATGAAATAAGCGAACGCCATCTCGCCTGAAGCAATGAAAGCGGCCCAGCGGCTGAAAAAGCCGATAACGATCAGAATGCCCGCCACCACTTCGATCACCCCGGCCGGTCCCACCGGAAAGGCCATGAGATTGAAAGCGTGGGGTGCGGCGCCGGCGGCCAGCGGAAAACTAAACATCTTGCCGGTGCCGTGTTCGAGGAAAAGCAGGCCCGTGACGATGCGTGTTATGCCCATAATCTGCGATGCATATTTGTCGAGAAAATCCATCATGCGCTCCCAGCTTGCGACGCCGGGACTATAGCGAGATGGGAACCCGCCTCCTAGCACCCCGCATGCTGCGGCGGCACAGACTCAGATCGGGAGAAAATCCGGCACCGGCCGCCCCAGAGAAGCAAGGTAACGCCCCATCGCGCCCGCCACCTTCGCGACTGCGGGACGCGCCGTCATACGCGCGCGCCAGGCCAGCAACTTGGGCGTCTCCCCGGTGATGGGCGCGCCTTTGCGGGCGCCGAACAGCTGCGCCATATAAAAAGCGATGTCGGCGAAGGAATAATCGCCCGCCAGCCAGTCGCCCGCGCCAAGCGTCTCCTCCATTGCGCGATAATAATGTGCCGCGCCCTCACGCGCCGCCACCGCCGCAGGATCATCCGGCCGCTCGTCCAGCCCCATCAATTTGATAATGTGGGGAAAATAGACTTCGTCGGAGCGGTGTTCGAGCTGCCGCGCTCTGGCCCTTGCGCGCGCGCCCTTGGGCCAAAGGGCCGGTTCGGGCTTCACATCCTCTAGATATTCGAAGATCTGGGTGGAATCGAACAATTCCAGATCGCCGTCGATCAAGACTGGTACTTGCCGCTTGGGATTGATGCGCAGCACCTCCGGATGCTTGGGATCATAGCCCCGCGCCATGTCGAACGGCACCATCACCAGCTCGAACGGGATGGCCTTCTCATGGGCGGCGATCTCCACCTTGGCGCCGAACATGGAAAGCGGCCCGGAATAAATCTTCATGCAAAACCTCGTCCAGCTAGACGCCAGCCGCAGATGTCAGCGGCCGCCGCGCAAGAAACACAAGAGAAAGGGCCGCCACCGCGCCCACCGTGGCGACCATAAGGGGCGAGCCCAACACCCGGTCGAAAATCTGTGGCTCGTGCAGACGCTGACCGGTCGAAGCATCGTAAATCGCGGCAGGCAACCAGACCACATTCCACCCCGCATGCAGGGCCCAGGAGAAACCGATATGGCGGAACGTCAGATAAAGATTGTTCATCGCCACACCGGCGAAGAACAGCGTTGCCAATGCGGGAAACGAAAGCGCCAGATGCATGGGATTGGTGAAACGATACATCAGAAAATGCGACGCCGAGAAAAGAAGGGCCAATCCCAGCGAAACAAGAAATGCCGAACGCGTATATTGCAGGATGAAGCTGATCATCAGGGCGCGAAACAGAATCTCTTCATTGAAAGCCTGAAACAGAAATCCGACCCGACCCATAATATCCGGAGCGTTCGCTTTCAGCCCAGCAGCCGCGTACACAATAAAGAGAAGCATCTTGCTTCCCGTTGCGATCACCAGGAATGCCACGACGACCAAGAGAATCTGTGTCGGTGGTAGCTGGAGACCTGCGCGGTTCATCCATTGCCGCCCAAACAGCAGGCGCAGCACCGCCAGGATGGCAACGGCGACCAGAACAAACGCCCACCAATTGTTTGGCCCCAGCAGGAGAGGCCATGGCATCAAAGCCGCGACCAGGAGCAAGGCAAGTACCTGGTCCCAGTGCATATGCGTTTCTTGACCCAACGCCCCCTCTTCCAATTACCGCAAGGAACCGCCCGCTTCCTCACAGGCTTTCTGGCAGCTTGTGCAAGCTTCGGCACAGATGCGGCAATGCGCATGGTGATGGGCATGCTTGCCGCATTCTTCGGCGCATGCTTGGCAGGCTGCGGCACAGGCCGCCAGCGCAGCCTTCAGCACCGCCCTATTGTCGCCCGTCTGGCGGCTCGCCATCGCCCCCATCGCGCCGCACATATCAGCGCAGTCCAGGCACAGCCGGATGCACTGGCGCAGCATGGCGACGTCGTCCTCGGCCACGCAGGCATCGGCGCAGGCCGTGCATGTCTGGGCGCAGTCAGCGCAGTCCTCGATACAACGGATCAGCGCATCATTCTTCTTGGCTTGGGGATGGGTGCTCAGCATTTGTGCGGCGTGCATCTGTCTCTCCATGGGTGAAACCAAGCGAACGCGCGCCAGGGGACGCCGTTCCGCATGGATTTTCAAGACGAGACCGCGCCTTGCCGCCCGCGCGTCACAAGCATAACCTTGCCCGCATAAGGCAAACTGGGGGATCGCCATGAAACGCAGACATTTTCTGATGGGCGCGGCTGGCGCTGCCGCCGCCGCCACGCTTCCGGCCGCCGCGCAAGGCGCGCGTAAAGGCTATGATTTCATCCAGGTGGACGTCTTCACCCAGTCGCCGCTGGAAGGAAACCCGCTGGCGGTCTTCACCGACGCCGGGTCGATGACCGAGGCGCAAATGCAGGACATCGCCCGCGAGTTGAACCATTCGGAGACCACCTTCATTCTGCCTGCCGCCGCGGGCGGCGACGCCAAAGTGCGCATCTTCGGACCCACGGCCGAGCTTCCCTTCGCGGGCCATCCCACTTTGGGTACGGCTTTCGTGATGGCGATGACCCGGCCGGGCAAGATGCAATTGGTGCTGGAGGAAAATGTCGGCCCCATTTCCGTCGCGCTGGAAAAGCGTCCCGATGGGCTTTTTGTGGAGATGACGCAAAAGGAGCCGGTGTTCGGCGCCAAGGCCGATCCCAAAATGATCGCTGACGCGCAGGGTATTTCGGTGGACGAGATCGACACCCGCTATGCGCCGCAGATGGTCAACACGGGATCGAATTTCCTGATCGTGCCGCTCAAGAGCGTTTCGACCTTGGCCAAACTCACCCTCGGCCATCAATTGCCGGCGGACCAGCGCGCCACCTTCGGCAGCGGCGCTTATTTCGTGGTCACCGGCGAACCCCAAGTCGAAAGCCGTATGATGGGCGCGACATCCGAAGATCCCGCCACCGGCAGCGCGGTCGGCTGCGCCACCGCCTTCCTGGTGCAGAACGGCATCCGCAAACCGGACGAACGCATCGCCATCCATCAAGGCCGCTTCGTCAAACGGCCTTCGACACTTTATGTCCGCGCCGGGATGAAAGACGGCAAGGCCACCAACGTCCGCGTCGGCGGCTATGTGGTGGAAGTGATGCGGGGCAAGGTCACGGTTTGACCGCAAGGCAATCGCCATGAAACGCCGGGACTTTCTGACCACCGCCATTGCTGGCGCCGCTGCTGCATCGCTTCCGGCCGCGGCGCAACCGGCGCGCAAAAGCTTCGACTTCGTCCAGGTCGATGTCTTCACCCAGACGCCGCTGGGCGGAAATCCGCTGGCGGCTTTTCCCGATGCCGGGGGCATGAGCGATGCGCAGATGATGAACATCACCCGCGAGCTCAATCATTCCGAGACCACCTTCATCCTGCCCGCCACCGCCGGCGGTGACGCCAAGGTGCGCATCTTCGGAAGCGATGGCGAGCTTCCCTTTTCCGGGCATCCCACGCTTGGCACCGCCTTCGTGATGGCGCTGACCCGGCCTGGCAAGACGGCGATGGTGCTGGAAGAAGGCGTCGGCCCGATTCCCGTCACCCTGGAGCGCCGCACCGATGGCCTGTTCATCGAGATGACGCAGACCGAGCCGGTGTTCGGCCCCAAGGCGGATCCCAAAATGGTCGCGGACGCGCTGGGCTTTCCTGCCGACGAGATCGACAGCCGCTATCCGGTGCAATCAGTTTCGACCGGTGCGGTGCGGCTGATCGTTCCGCTGAAAAGCGCTTCGACCCTGGCCAAGCTCACCCTGGGTCATCAATTGCCGCCGGGCCAGCGGGCCATCTTCAGCGGCAGCAATTACTTTGTCGTGACCGGCGAGGCTGAGATCGAAGCCCGCTTCCTGGGTTTCAGCAGCGAAGACCCCGCCACCGGCAGCGCCGGCGGTTGCGCCGCCGCCTATCTGGTCCAGTACGGCATCCGCAAACCCGAGGAACACATCGCCATCCATCAGGGCCGTTTCGTCAACCGGCCCTCCATCGTTTATGTCCGCACCGGCGGAGCCACCGGCAAACCCACCAATGTGCGCGTCGGCGGCTATGTGGTGGAAGCGATGCGGGGCAAGTTTACGGTTTGAACGGACACGGCGGATAATTATGCGTTGATATCTGAAACTGGGTTGCGCCCTCGCGGCTGCCGCGGTCATTTCCCTCGTCTCGATTGGGGGAACATTGTTATGGAGCGCTGTGCATCAAACTTCACATGTGGCGCTGACCGCAGACTTGGGCGGCCATACGTGGGCCGAAGCCAGCGCGGAATTCGACCATCGTCTCAAGGCACGGTTTCCCGCCGGATCGTCAGAAGATGCCTTGATCGCCGAATTGCGGCGCGAAGGTTTCGTCAAGTACGACTGGCGTTATGACGTCGCGCAGGAACATCAAGCTTGGCGCACGGAAAATGATTTCGTCTGCAACAAGGACGCTATCGCCTTCTGGCGGGCCAATGCCGCCGGCGTCCTAACGGCGATCCGGGGCGTCTATCGCGAGGCAGGATGCCTGTAATGCATCCGCCGCGCTTGCTGACAGCGCTGTAAGCAGGTACTGAACCCGGCCTAAGCCTCAGGATCGACCATGGCCGCCGCAAAACCCAAACACGTCTTTTCGCGCTACCAGAAATTCCTGATCGCGACCCTGGCATTCCTGCAATTCACCATCATCCTGGATTTCATGATCGTGTCGCCGCTGGGCGCGATGGTGATGCCCAAGCTGCACATCACCCCGCAGCAATTCGCCTGGGTGGTGTCGTCCTATGCCTTCAGCGCCAGCGCGTCGGGCCTCCTGTCCGCCGGGTTCGCCGACCGCTTCGACCGCAAGCGCTTGCTCCTCTTCTTCTATACCGGCTTCACCATCGGCACGCTGCTCTGCGGCCTTGCCACCACCTATCCCATGCTGTTGATGGCGCGCATCGTCACCGGCCTCTTCGGCGGGGTGATCGGTTCGGTGGTGATGGCCATTGCCACCGACCTCTTCGCATTGGAAGTGCGCGGCCGGGTTATGGGCTTTATCCAGACCGCCTTCGCCGCCAGCCAGGTGCTGGGCCTGCCCACGGCGCTTTATTTCGCCAATCATTGGGACTGGCACGCGCCGTTCCTGGCCATCATCGCCGTGATCGTTCCGGTGGGCTTGCTGATCATGCTGGGCATGAAGCCGGTCACCGCCCATCTTCTGCTCAAACAGGAGCGGAGCCCCTTCTCGCATCTGGTTCACACCGTAACCCAGCCGCGTTATCGCCTCGCCTTCCTGCTGGTCATGCTGCTGCCCACCGGCGGCTATATGCTGATGCCGTTCGGCACTGCCTTCATGGTCAACAATGTCGGCGTCCCCTTCACCGCGCTGCCCACCATCTATCTGGTCACCGGCCTGTTCACGGTGTTCGTGGGTCCCGTGGTCGGGCGCGTCAGCGACAGTTTCGGCAAGTTCAACACCTTCTGCATCGGCAGCGCCGTCTCCTTCGTCATGGTGGCGATCTGGACCAATATCGGCCACAGCCCCCTGATCGAAGTGATCGTCATCAATGTGGTGATGTTCGTGGGCATCTTCTCCCGCATCATCCCGTCCCAAGCGCTGATCTCGGCGGTGCCCGATCCGGCCCAGCGCGGCGCCTTCAACGCCATCAACGCCTCGCTGCAGCAATTCGCGGGCGCGATTTCGGCGGCGATCGCCGGCTGGATGATCGTGGAGCAGCCGAGCGGCAGCCTCAGCCACTTCAATTGGCTGGGCTATATCGTGATGGCGATTTTGCTGGTGTCGGTGACGTTGATGTATTTCCTCCACAAATCCGTTCCCGAACGCAGCCGCCCCGCCGTCGCCGCCAACGCCAGCACCGAAACGGTGTGAGGCCATCACAACCGCAGCGCCAAAGCCGCGTGTAGGTCTGCCGGCTTAACCATGGGACCGCTTCCTGAGATCGCGGCGCATGAACCGGTAATCATATTCCTTGTTTGATCTCTCGGGGCGGCCGGGCGCGGTGATAGGCTGGCCGGGCTTTAACCACGTCTCATCACGCAAACGGAATGATCAGCCTGGCCGGACTATTTTGCAGCGGCAGCGCAAAACGCTTGCGCCGGATGGCCTGCCCATGAAAAAGCCGGTCTCGCTATATCTCGATCTGGTCCGGTTTTCAGCGGCGCTGGCTGTGTTCGTCTCCCATCTCGGGTCCTATCCGCTTTCCGCCGACGGCTTGGTGTGGTCGCCCTTGACCACCTACGGCACCATCGCGGTGACGATCTTCTTCGTTCTCTCCGGTTATGTGATCGCGCATGTCGTAGCGACGTCGGAAAAAGACGCCTCCCATTATTTTCGCGCCCGCGTAGCGCGATTATATTCCGTGCTCCTGCTGGCGCTGGTCCTGACCATTTTGTTCGACAAGCTGGGCATGACCATCGATCCGTCGCTTTACACCTTCAAAAAAGTGCTGTGGAAGCCGGAAAGCTGGCAGGGCTATCTCTCGACCTTGTTCTTTGTCGATGAGTTTCAAGTCTTTCGCTTCCACGGCATTGCCGCGGGCACCAATGTGCCGCTGTGGTCGCTGAGTTTCGAGGCGACCTATTATGTCATCGCGGGCCTGATGCTGTTCAGCAGCCGGCGCATTTGGATTCCCGCATCCGCGCTCATCCTCATCCTGGCGGGCAAGACGATCACTGCGCTGCTTCCCGTCTGGGCGCTGGGCTATTTCATCTACAATCGCAATATCGGGGCGAAGCTCCCCAAGCCGCTTCTGGCCGGTGGCGCGCTCGTCACCATCATCCTGATCGCGCTGATGCCGCAATTTCTGGACCATTTGCCGAAAGCACTGTCCGATAATTTTGGCGTCTGGCTGCCTTGGGGTGAAGCGCCGTTCGACCGGGACCTGTTTGAGGATTATCTGGTCGCGGCCTTGTTCGCCATCAACATCATCTGCGTCCACAATCTGTCAGGCTCGGACACACATCTTCCGGCCGGGGTGCAGCGTTTCATCCGGCGCGCCAGCGCGGTGACCTTTCCCCTCTATTGCATCCACTACCCGGCCATGTGCTTCTTCACGGCCATAAGCCCGTGGCCCACCTCATCCATGGCCGATGTCGTGACGGTCTTCTTGCTGGTGATGGGCCTTGCGATCGCCGCCACGCCGCTTTGCGATCAGCTGAAGCGCGCGCTGCGGAATTTGAAGCTTCAGGTTTTGCCGGCGCAAAGCGCCAGCACCGCGGGACCATAGCCGCCCTCTCCCGCTCACCCCATTAATATGGCCTCGGCCAATCCGTGTGCGTTGGGCTAGGATCGGTGCCCCACCGGCACAGGGGATCTCGTGATTTCGGTCAGACACGCCGCGGCCGTTCTGCTTTCGCTGTTGTGTCCGCTTTCCGCTTTTGCGCAGCAAGGCCCAGTGACAGCGGCGCCCGGCGCGGTGAAATTTTCCGTCGGCCAGCTTCAACTCACCGCACTGAGGGACGGCGGCTTTATCGTTCCGCCCGGCGGCTTTGGCACGGAGGTGGGCGAGGCGGCGGTTGATAAAGTGCTGGCGGATGAGCATGCCCCCACCGGCAAGGTTCGGCTGGACGTGAATGCGCTCCTGCTCCGCATGCCGGGGCACGTGGTTTTGCTCGACACGGGCCTCGGTCCGCTGCTGGCCGGTTTCGGCTCTGCCGCAGAGCCTCAAGCTGGCGGGCGTCGAGTCTTCGGCCGTCACCGATGTCTTGATCACCCATGCGCATGGCGACCATCTGGGCGGATTGGCCACCACCGATCACCAGCTTGCCTTTCCCAACGCCGCGATCCGCATGTCGTCGCGCGAATGGGCGTTCCTCCAAAGCCAGAACCCGGCATGGGCGAAAGTGTTTGCGCCCAAGATCGCGGCCTTCGAACCGGGCGCGGAAATTCTGCCTGGCGTCACACCTATCGCGCTTTACGGCCACACGCCTGGCCATGTCGGTTATGAGATCGTGTCCGGCAATGCGCGTCTCGAGGACATAGGCGACACCGCGCACAGCGCCATCGTCTCGCTGGCAAAGCCTGGATGGCTGGGCGAAATGGATCAGGATCCGAAAGCGGGCCTTGCCACACGAACGGCAGAACTGGCGCGCCTGGCCAAGGCGCATGAACGCGTGTTCGCGCCGCATTTCCCGTTCCCGGGTGTGGGATGGATTGTGCCCAAAGGCGACGGCTATGCCTGGGCGCCGGATACCGAAGTCGGGCATTAGATGCTGACAATACTCGTGTTGGCCGCAGCCCTCACCGCGATCTTTGCTGCCGCAACTTACAGCTACTGGCGCCGGGGAAATCGGCTATCGGGTACGATCTCGGCCGTTCTCACGATCATTCTGGTATTGGCTACTTGGGACATCGCCATCCGCTTAAATACGGCGAGTCCACTCGATCTCATCCGCCAGCCCGTGCCACCCTATTTGCAGGCGTTATTGGGGAGCGGCTGAGCGCGCTTTATGTCTTGACAGTGTCACGGCGCCCTTCTCTGCTATCGGCCTCGATATCTTCTGCTGCGTAGCAACAAAAACCCAAACAATTTGCTGGTGGACCCCAAGGAGGACTCTATGTGCGATGAATTCATCCATCCCGGCCTGATCACGGATTCCCGCCTTTCCCGCCGCTCCTTTGGCGCCATGGCGCTGGGTGTTGGCGCGGTCGCCGCAAGCCCGGCGCTGGCGCAATCGAACGTCACGGAAACGGATGTGATGGTGAAGACGGCGGACGGCACCTGCGATGCCGTCGTGTTTCATCCCGCCGCCGCGGGCACGCATGCCGCCGTGCTGATCTGGCCCGACATTATGGGCCTGCGTCCCGCCTTCCGCGACATGGGCCGCCGGCTGGCGGCGGAAGGCTACACCGTGCTGGTGCCCAATCCCTTCTACCGCTCGGCCAAGGCGCCGGTGATCGGCGATGGCGCCAATTTCGGCGATCCCGATACGCGCGCCAAGCTCACCGGCTATCGCAATGCCATGACCAATGACGGCATCGACTCGGACGCCAAGGCCTATCTCGCCTTCCTCGACGGGCATGAGCGCACCAACAAATCGAAGAAAGCGGGCGTGCAGGGCTATTGCATGGGCGGCGCGCTCAGCTTCCGCACGGCGGCGGCAGTGCCAACCCGCATCGCGGCGGTGGGCAGCTTCCATGGCGGCAACGGCCTCGTCACCGACAAGCCGGACAGCCCGCATCTTCTGATCGCCAAAACCAACGCGTCGTACCTGGTGTGCCAGGCGCAGAATGACGACAAGACCAATCCCAAGATGAAGGACGACCTCAAGGCCGCCTTCATGAGCGCCAACAAGAAGGCAACGGTGGATGTCTATGCCGCCGATCACGGCTGGTGCGTGAAGGGCAGCGCCGTCTACAACGAAGCCGAAGCCGAACGCGCGTGGGGCAATCTCAACACTTTGTATAAGACGCAACTGGCCTAAAAAGTGAGAGAGATGTAAGCCAAGCGAGCGGCAATAATGGAAATCGGGAAAGTCTCGATCTCAATTCTGCCGCTCGCCTTGTCTCTATGGGCGGCGGGCGCAACGCTGGCAGATGATGCAGCGGACGGAGAAGCTGCTTATCGCAAAGGCGATTATCAGACAGCGGTGAAATTGCTGATGCCGCTGGCGCAGCAGGGAAACTACCTTGCCGAGCTTTGGGTCGGCGTCATGTATCTCTCTGGCCATGGCCTTCCCCAGGACAAAGTGCAAGCGGCAAAGTGGTTTAGGGCATCGGCCGAGCAAGGCAATCTTGGCGCGCAGACGGATATCGGGATCATGTACGCCACGGGCTCCGGTATACCGCGCGATCTACTGCAAGCCTACATGTGGTTCAGCTTGGCGGCAGCCCAAGACCCGACAAAGGGCGCTGCGGAATATCGCGATCATGTTGCGAGCGAGATGGCGCAAGACCAAATTCAACAAGCGCAAGCGATGGCAGAGAAGTGCCGGGCCGCCAACTACAAGGGTTGTGACTCGCCGTGAAAGGAGCCTAAGCCTATTGCGGAGGCTTGAGCGCCCGCCTAACGTCCCCGGGTTGCGTTCGGGTGGGGGCTCTCATGCGTATTTCACGCCGCGATATCGTGGCCGGCGCCATCGCCGCGCCGGCGCTTGCCAAGGCCACCCGCGCGCACGCCCAAAGCATGACGCCGAAAGGGCTCCTGCCCACGGGTCAGGAGACGCTGGGTCCCTTCTATCCCGTGCGCATTCCGCCCATGAGCGACCAGGACATCACGCATTATCCCGGCAAGAGCGGGCGTGCGCTGGGTCAGATTATCGAACTCACCGGCCGCGTGATGGACGTGAAGGGCCGCCCATTGCCCGAGGCGCATCTGACGATCTGGCAGGCCAATGCGGCCGGCCGCTATCGCAACGCGGTGGACGACAATCCCGCACCGCTCGATCCCAACTTTCTGGGCGTTACCTCTTTCACGGTGGATGCCCAGGGCCGCTATCGCCTGCGCACCGTCAAACCCGGCGCCTATCCCGAGCCGTCCGGTACCATCCGCACGCCGCACATCCATTTCGACGTCACCAACGCCGATTACCGGCTGGTGGCGCAGATGTATTTCCCCGGCGAGGCGCTGAACGAACACGACCTTCTGCTGTCTACCCTCGCCTCCCGCCACAGAAAACCCGAGGATGCGATCTGCAAGCAGACCCCGGCCAGCGAGCCCAATGTGCTGGGCTTCGAATGGAACATCGTGCTGCTGACCTGAAAACCCGTGCGCCGATTGCGTATCTACGAATAGTGTCGTAATAATATACGAACATCATCGTAGAGTCCTGTCGCGTATGACCTCGTTCCGTGTTGTGCAGTCACGAGAATCCGGCCGTAAAGGATGGGCCGTCGAGCGCTTCGAGCCCGATGGCGTGGCCATGGTCGTGACTCGCGTTTATGCAACCAAAGGGGACGCGGACCGCGAAGCGGACAAGCTGAATGATGCGGTGGCACGGCGAACGATGCGCTAGTGTCGTGCGGCGAAAGCCGCCAGCGAGGCCGCCATGCCGCAAAACCATTATCCCGGTCGGGCCGCTCGAATCTGATGCGGCGCTGTCTTTCACGGCCCCGGCGACCGCCTTAGCAGAAAAGAAGACGCCTCCCCCGGGGGACCGGAAGAGGCGTGAGTTTGTTCGGCAGAGGGGAGTCTGCCTTTACGCAACACTATATCAGTAATGCACTCGGACGCCCACGCGGAATTGACGGCCGATGGCGTCATAAACTGAATCCCTGATGCCTTGGTCGTAGAAGTTCTGCACGTTGGACGTACCGGGCGTCAGCGGAGGCGGCGTGTTGAAGAAATTGTCGATCGCGCCATAGATCTGGATGTTGTCGTTCCATTTGTAGGACAGGCGCAGATCCGCGTAGGCGACGAAGGGCAAATGGTTGTTGTCCACGTCCAGCGGGCCCCAGGCATTGTTGAGCCGGGCCTCGCCGATGAAGCGGCCCTGCACCGTGCCCTGCCAGGGGCCTTCCAGATAGGTGGCCGAGGCCGTGCCGCGGAATTTGGGAATGCCTGCTCCGCTTACCGGTGTATCCGGACCCACGCTGCCGGCATAGTCGAATTCGGGCAACCCCGCCGAGGTCTGGGTTTGGGCGTCGATATAATTGCCCACGAAATGCAGATCCAAACCACCATCCAGGATCGCAAAGCGGTAATCGGCCTGGACGTCAAAGCCCGAGACAGCCTGGCTGTTGGCGTTGATCGGCACGGTGGCGATTTGCGACAGCGAAGGATTGCCGGCCGCGCCGATGGGACCAGCGAATGTGAGCTGACTGCAGAAGGCCTGCACCCCGGCCGCGCATTGCGCCAGGATCACATTGGTGCCGATGGTGGCGATCGCGCCCTTGATGTTGATCGCATAATAATCGACCGACAGGTTCAGCCCGTCCACCCAATGCGGCGTCAGCACCACGCCCGCCGAGACGGTGGTGGATTTCTCGGGCTTCAGATCGGGATTGCCGCCCTGAAGGCTGTACGCCAGGGTTGACGTGTTGTTGTTGTGAATATCGGGAAAATTGCCCTGGATCGAAAAACCGCTGGCGAACAATTCCTGCAAATCGGGGGCGCGGATATCGAACGACCAGGTCGAACGCAGCCGGATATCGTCATTGACCTGGCTGGTCAGACCCAACTTCCAGGTCTCCACCATGCCAGAGGTGGAATAGCTGGTGATGCGGCCTGCCGCGTTGAACTCCAGCGATTGCACGAATTCGTCTTTCAGGATCGGGGCGGTCACTTCGCCAAAGCCTTCCATCACATTGTACTGGCCGGTGAAGGCGGAGAAGTTGCCCACGCTCCAGGCCACCGCCAAGGCATTGGCGTCGGCGGTGACGCGGGCGGCCTCTTTGCGGTATTCGAAACCGGTAGCCACCGCGATGCGGCCGGCCGGCAGCGACCATTCCGCCGGAAGCTGGCCTTGCAGCGAGCCCGCGAACACATCTTCGTTCAACACCGACAGGGCCCAGTTGCCGCCATTCCTAGCAGGTCCGGTGATGTAGTTGATCGCGGCCGACGAGGCATTGCCGATACCGAACACATCGAGCGGCGCGCAGCCATTGGTGGGATTGGTCAGGCTGGAGCGGCAGACGATGGTGCCCGCCGCAACCCCCAGCGCGTTACCGGCCGGCGCCAGCACCGCATCGACCGCGTTGCTGTAGTTCGCCTTCAGCACATTGTTCGTCACAACCGTGTGCACCCGGGCTTCGCCATGTTGGGCATAGGCGTTCCACGACCAGTCATCGCCCAGTGAGCCATCCAGGCTGAACACACCGCGAAACAATTGGCGTCGGTTGCTGGAGACGGGAATGCCCAACGACTGCTGTTCGGTATCCAGGCTGTTGTTGACCAGATGAGCGCCGGTGGTGCCCATATTGTTCATATTGTTGGTGCCGAGATAGACGTAAGGCAGCGTCATCTGCGCCTTGATCGAGGCCGGCAGATAGGGGTTGTCGATCGAGATCGGCAGGTTGGCCAGCCGGTTATAGACGTAAGAATTATTCTCCGAATAAGACTTGCCGTAATTCAGTTCGATCGAGGCGGAGATATTGTCTGCGATCTTGTAGCGAAGATGATCGAAGGCGGTGAAGGTGTGCAGCGGCAACGCCAGATGGTCGAGATCCGACTGCGCCGTTTCCGCCGAACCGCCCCAGGAAAAAGGCCCCGAGACATTGCCGAAATTGAACGGCGTGGGCGTGGCCGACTGGCCCACGAACTGCGTACCGCGCAAGCCGCAAGCCTGCGACGGTGCCGCATTGGTGATGGACAACGGCAAAGCCGGATTGGCTGCGGCGCCGCAACCCGTGATCAGGCCGCCCTGGGTCACCTGCGACTGGCCGACATTGTTGACGGTGATGAGGCGCGGCTGGCCGTTGGCGCCGCCATTGTAAGCCGGATTGTTGACCAAGCGGGTATTCTTGAACCAGTCGCGCTGGTTGATGAAGAATGTGTCGGGGCTCGACAGATACGACACCGCCGCGATGTTGTGGCCGCGATTGCCGTCGAAATCGAAGCCATAGGCCAGCTCGCCCTTGAACTGGCGATGATCGTCGTGGGTGGAATCGCTGCCTTCGATGTTGGCGCTGAAGCCGTCGAAATTCTTATTCAAGACGACATTGACCACGCCGGCCACCGCGTCCGAACCCCAGGCAGCCGAGGCGCCGCCCGTCACCACGTCGATACGCTGCACCAAAACCGAGGGCATGGTGGAAAGATCGACACCACCGGAAACCGAGGACGCCACCACACGCTGGCCGTCGAACAGGACCAGGGTGCGCAGCACGCCCAATTGGCGCAGATTGACCACGTCGATGCCGGGCGTGGACGACACGATGAAGTTGGCGGACGAGGAATTGTTGGGGCCCGAGGAAGTGCCGAAGGCGGGCAATTGGCGAATGGCATCGGCGATGTCGGTCTGGGCATCGCGCTGAAGCATGGCCGCATCCACCACCGTCACCGGCGTGGGCGCCGTGTAGCCGGCCACGGAAATGCGCGAGCCCGAGACCACCACTGTTTCTACGGTGTTGACCGGGCCGGAATTATTGTCTTGTGCGAATGCGGTCGCAGAAGCGGCAATGGCAAGAATCGACGATGCCGCAAGCAGCCTGGTCTTCATGGATACGTTTCCCCGTCTTATGGACTGCTTTCACGCGCAGTCCTTCACCAGGGTTGACGTACGCCGTCACGCATTCCCCATCGGAAAGTTGCGCTTCCGATGTGCAGAATCGCAAAAATGTGACGCTGCTTATTTTCTGAACGGCATTTTGCTTATTTCATAAGCAAGCGCGCTTTACCTCGGGGAAGCAAGCCGAGGCGCCGCGCAATCATCCGTACACGGCCATTGAGACGCCCCCTCTGCCCTTCGCAGCTTTCTTTGGCGCTCCGGCTCGCGCTTACGCGCTGCAAGCGCGTTCATACGCTGACGCTATGAACCGGCCACCTCCCCCCGCCAGCGCGCTGCGCACGCGCGGGGGAGACGAGACACCCCCCTCTGCCCTTCGCAGCTTTCTTTCGCGCTCCGGCTCGCGCCTATGCGCTGCAAGCGCGTTCATACGCTGACGCTATGAACCGGCCCCCGCCAGCGCGCTGCGCACGCGCGGGGGAGAAAAGGGCACGGCCAAGACTCGTAATTGTCCGTATACGGTGCAATTGCCGGCGGGTCAGAGGGTGCGGTCGGCTGCCTTGATGGCCAGCCAATCGATCGCAGGCGGCGGCCACGCGCCCTTATCGCGCAGATGCTTTTCCAGACCGGGATCGGGATTCAGATCCTTCAAAATCTGGGACGTGCGCCATTCCATCTGCAGCGCGTTGAGGAGATGGAGCCAGGGCGGATTGTATTTGGAGGATCGG
>Ga0207695_10004850_pt1 | contig 18154 bp, 18 predicted proteins | sample KBSC54metaG_FD_184354 | JGI IMG/M metagenome (GOLD analysis project Ga0207695, IMG submission 184354) | Corn rhizosphere microbial communities from Kellogg Biological Station, Michigan, USA - KBS C5-4 metaG (SPAdes) (version 2) | ecosystem: Host-associated > Plants > Roots > Rhizosphere > Soil... | reverse complement strand
GCGATGTGCGGCTTCTCGTACAACGGCAAAAGCTTCCGGTAAAATATCATCCAGCTTTTTGCCGGCAGCTAATTGAGATTTAAATTCAATTGTTTTCTGGGCGAGTTGTTCATCGGATAAAGAGCTGATTAAAGGTTCTAGTGAATTAATTTTTTCGACAATAGGGAGCATTTTTTTTATTTGGCGTTCATTATTTGTGCCGACTATTTTTGCGAGTATCCGTGAGATCATTTCAATCCCTATTCTATTAAGTTTAGAGGCCCAGTATTATTTGCAAGAGTATCAAAAAAATAGAGGTTATTCAATTGCAACAGGCTTGCATTCTTGATAGGTCGAAAGCGAAAAAGCTTTTTGCAAAAAAAAGAGCTTTTTTTAATTTTTTAGGTACCTTATTAGTGTGTTATTATGTTAATGTTTTTGACCAAAAAAAAGGATCCTTATGAAAAAGACGCTCATTGTACTAATGGTTGCTTTGGTGGGTAGTAATAGCAATGCATTTGACGATCTTGTAGCAACACCAAAAAGAAGTTTGAAGCCGCAAAAAACTGCTCGCTTTCTGGATGCTACTGAACAGCCTATCGATGAATACACACATACAGATGAATACACACATAAAGATGAATACGCACATAAAGAAGATTCAATTCAAGACGTTGAAGAGTATGATCAAAACATTTCTGACAACGTACAGTTGCCAAAAATTTCACCTGCAAAAGAATTGCTGGCAAAAGTGTTTGGTGAATTGCTTGTCCGCTATATTAGCATGCGCGAAATAGCACGCATCTACTTTCAAGAAGTCAAAGAAGCTTTGAACAAATGGTACACTATGTATATGGCAAAAGAGTAATAGTAGAGTTGAGGGCATGAAGAGCAAAACAGTAAGTAGCAAAGAAAAGCATGAATTTGCTCTATTTGTGGAATCATTATCTTTATTGGTTGGCAAAAGCGGTTCTGGCAGTAATGTAACACTATCTGATGAAAAATTATTGCATAGAGTGGCGAATGTTTTGCGATTACGCATTCATGATCAATGCATTTTGTTTGATCGTCATATACAAGCATCGGTCACAATTGTTGCATTTATTGGAAAAAAACAGATTTCAGTTGCGGTACAATCAGTACAAAAAACGATAGCGTTGCAGCCAACCGTTACCTTTCTGTTGCCTTTACTTAAGCGGGAAGATTATGAATCAGCTTTATATTCATTGGCTGAGGTAGGCGTTTCTACCATACAGTTAGTGTTTACGCAAAAGACAGCTCATCATTGGGCTGGCGCAAAAGATAATGATCGTGCACAGAGAATACTTATTGGAGCTGCAGAACAATCAAAAAATTTCGCTTATCCGCAATTAGAAGAACCTATTTCTCTTGAGGCAGCGTTAAAGAAATATAATGCTGCCTCAGCAAAAATTTTTTTTGATCCAGAAGGAAAGCCTTTTTTTGATGTAATGCAGAAATTACATGGTAACAGAGCGGAGAATGTGCTGCTTTTGATTGGACCAGAAGGAGATTTGAGTTTAGAAGAAAAAAAAATGGTACAGGTAAATGATTTTGTTTTTTGTGCTCTTACTCCTACTATTGTGCGAGCTGTTCAGGCAGCAGCGCTTGGTGCTGGTTTTGTTCGCTCTCTTCTTTAGCCCCATCCTTGCGCTCTTGCGTGGGGGTCCCTTACGCAGAGAAGAAAATTGTGGATAAAGAAAAAACACTTTAACTTTTCAAATAGTACTTACAATTTTGTTGATTTTTTATATTTTTGATTATTACACTGTTCTTATAGAGGGGTGTAGGAGCTTTTTTTGTTGATGACAGGGGAGAGTGTAATGGAAAGCAGGCAAGAAGGAATTTTCCGATTATTCATTATTATGAGTTTTTTTTGCGTTAGTATATTTTTTTTGAATAACAATAAAAAAAATTTTATAACAGCTACGCATATTGATATCTGCAACATTAAGGTGGATTCAGCAGTGAATCTTTCTTTGGATCAGATATATCGTGAAATAAATTCATTATTTTTAGCGCATGATGTTGATCTTATTGTCAAAACAATGTGTCAATTTAAGTATAGCTTGGCATATGATCTTGTGGAAAAAATTATAGCGGATGAGAATGCGAGTTTATCGCTTGAAGAGAAGGTAAAGATTATTTATGGGATGGTGAGTCATTACTCATGTCCCAAAAAAAATGTACAATATGATTTTTTTGATTTCTTTTTAAAATATCCATTCTTGGATTCTGAAACTCCTATTTTGTTATCGTTGGCTAGAAGTAAGTATGCGGATGCGATAGGGTTATTTATTGCATGGGGAAAAGATCGTCAAAAGGCTGCCATGAGAAATGGCTTATTGGCAGGTTATGCAGAACAAGCGTTTAAGGCAGCAGTAGACCAAGATGATTATGTTGCGGTGGAGACTTTATTTAGTAAAAAAGTACGAATCGCTCAGCCTAAAGCTTGCGAATTATTGTGGGATATTGTTGAGAATGGAAAAAATAGTAAATTAATTGCTTTATTAGTTGATCATGCACAAGCAGATGTTAATAATGCGGATAATGGCAGAACTTTACTGATTGCGGCTGTTGAAAAAAATAATATAGATATTGTTCGTGTGTTATTGGATAAAGGTGCTGTTGTTGATCGCATTGTTGATAATGAGAATGGAACTGCACTTACTGTTGCAATGAAGCATAAGTATCATACCCTTGAGCAGTTGCTTAAAGAGTATGGGGCGTAAAGCTATAAGAAGATGTATTTTCAGTTTAGTTTCTTTGTGCGCTCATCCTGAACCTGTTGAAGGATCAAGCGCTCTTTTTGAATTAAGACTAATGCCCAACACTGGTTGCGCATTAGTCTTAATTTCTTAATTAAAAAATATTTTATAAAAGTTCTACCGGATGCTTTTTCAGATGCAGCGGCATAAGATATCCTGATGCTGGCCCTTGAGCCATAAATTTTTCATATCCAAGCCGACCGATAGTGTCTACTGAACAGATTTTGTTATCAACAATAGTAACTGTTTTAGCAGAAAACTGCTCAGCAATTTCCTGTTGTAGGAGTTCTGTTTTTTTGTAACCGGTAGCAACTATTGTATCGCCATGAGCAATTAAATAGTAACTTTCATTATTGAATGCATTTAACAGCACAACAGTGTTTTCATGATAATTATCACGAAATTCCAAAAATGTTGCTTCTAATCCATCAATGCTAATCAGCGGTATATTAGTTGCTAAATGCAGGCCATTAACCGATGCAATGATTGATCGCAGGGTAGAAAAGGGACCGGGACCGCAATTGACGGCACAAAAAGAAAGATCAGAAATGGTTATATTATTTCTGATGAGTAGTTGATCAAGTAAAGGGATCAATAATTTACTCGTATGGCGCTTGTCTTCACTCACCTGATCGTGCAGGGTATTGTTAATAAAAAGCGCCATCTCAAAAACTTCATGCGTATTTTGTACTGCTATATACATTGTGGTCTTTAGTTGCGGTTTTTACACTTTTGCTGTTGGTAAAAAAGACTAAACGAATCATATTCGATTGTCTTTTCCTTCTTGAGTACTATTTTACCACAATTTAAACATTTCCACCCCTCAAAATTGAGCGGATGATCAAAAAATGTTTGTAGGACTAATAAGCCGTCACACTTTTGACACTTCATACAACTACTCCCTCTAGCTAAAAGCAACCCGTTCTTAATAACGATAGTGCTGATGTGCTTGCGAAGTTGTGTTCCTTTTTACTAGTCAACCTAGAATATAAACATACATCTTGTCAATTAACATATTCACTCACTTACGATCCTTCTTTTTACGGATTACCCTTCGATACACCACTACGTGGCACTCAGGGCGAGCGGAATGAGGAATTAAATCTTAAATAATTGGTGAAAAGTCCCATGAGGCGTACATGAGGGTTTTTACCCCAGCTACATATATTACGCTGGGGACCCCTCCTAAGAAGGGCACCCGATTGCAGCGATAGCGTAGATTGGGCCATGGTCACGCAGGATGCTTGCATCTGGGGATGCGGGGGTTTGGACCCATCCTTCGCCAAGGCTTCCGCCGTCGCTAAAGCTATGGCGCACACAGTCGGAGGGCACGTGAGAATTCTTTATATGGGGATTTATCTTAAAATCTTATTCTTCACTAGATTCATCATCACCAGAATCGAGCAATGCATTTTCATGGAACCGTTTGTAATCAAGATAAGTACTCAAGAAAATTGCAGCAGCAATAGCGTGTGAGCGTAATTTGTCTTCTTTAGTTTTAGTAGATTTCATTCCGGCAGCTTGCTTGCTTGTCATGCGTTCATCCCACATTTTCCATTCGATGTTTGGAAAGTGGGCTTTCAAATCTTGGGCCATAGCGATTATTTTTTTTGTCTGATCACTTTCTGTGCCGCGTAGCGTTGTAGGTAGCCCCACAACAATGGTAGAGATGCGTTCTTTTTGAATTGTTTTTTCAAGAAGGGGGTAAAGTTCGGCAGTTTTAAAGGTATCGTAAGGGCGGGGTAAAATTCCGAGAGGATCAGAAATTGCAACTCCTGTCCAACGGTCGCCAATATCGAGAGCAAGAATTTTCATAATTTTTACGCCTTATCCAAATATTAAAATTTAAGTATACTGGTTTTGTTAGTGTTGTAAAAAACAATTTTACGCAAGAGGTTCTTATGGATTTTATATTGTTGATTAATCAAATTTGTGATTTTATTTGTGGATGGCCACTATTAATTTATGTTGGCATCATTAGCATTATTTATACAGTTGCGCTACGGGGTATGCAATTTACTTATCTTGGAACGGCTCTTAAAGCAACGCTTTTCCCTTCGCAAAAACAGCAACAACAAGAAGGTGGAATGTCTCCCTTTAATGCATTTATGAATACGATCAATTCTAATTTAGGAAATGGTGTTATTGCCGGTGTTGCAACAGCTATCTATTCAGGTGGGCCAGGTGCAGCATTTTGGTTTGTTGTTTTTGGATTAATTTTAATGACAGTTCGTTTTGGTGAAGTGTATTTGAGCGCGTTCTTTGGCAATCAAATGGCACAAAATGAACCTGGAATAAAAAAGACTGTTCTTGGTGGACCAATGCTTTATCTTAAAAAAATTCCAGGTGGAGCGTACCTTCCGTATGTATATGCGTTTTTCTGCGTTGTATATGGTTTGATCGGTGGTAATGTGATTCAATCGAACTCAATGGCAGTAAGTCTTGCTGCTACATGGGGTATAGCACCTATAGTAAGTGGCGTGTGTCTTTTAATATTCGTTTTATATATTCTTTTTGGTGGTGCCGATCGAATTGCAAAGATATCATTAAGCATTGTTCCAGTTAAAGTTGTGGTCTTTATGTTCTCTTCTGTTACTGTTTTGATGTATCACTATCAATCTCTTATTCCTGCGTTGACTCTTATCGTAAAGAGCGGTTTAGGAGTACAATCTTTTGCCGGTGGTTTGCTCGGGTTTTCTTTCCAACAAATGATTGCTGCAGGGATGTCTCGTTCTATTTTTGCTACTGAATCAGGTCTTGGTTCTGCTGCTATTATGTTTGGAGCAAGTGGTAATGATGATGCGGTGCAAAATGGTTTTATGGGTATGATCAGTACGTTCATTAGTACATGCATTGGGCTTATTGTAGCACTGTGTATTGTTGCTTCTGGCGCATGGAACAGTGGTTTGAATAGTACGGCATTGACTATTGCTGCATTTGAAACTGTTTTTGGTGTATATGGTGGGTGGATTGTTAGTTTCCTTGCGGTGAGCTTTGGTTTTGGTGTTATGGTTTCTTATGCATATGTTGTTAGATCTGCATGGATGTTTTTAACTAACAACCGTTTTCCGATGATATTCAACGCAGCATATAGTTTATGTGCATTAGCAGGGGCCGTTGCTGCCGTTGATTTTGTATGGGATTTAGCGGGTATTATCATTGCGTTGATGCTCTATATTAACATGTATGGTTTATTGGTATTGTTGCCAAAAGTAAAAGAGAATTTACCGAGTCAACTTCGTAATTATAAAGCATAGAAATAGTTGTTATGGATGTATCAATTTCTATGCCGAGTACATTTCCCGTTACGTGTCATACCGATTTTGTGGGCAAAGATTCTATTTTTGTTGCCATTGAAGGGTATGCAGATAATGGTGTCAATTATATTAAAAAAGCAATTGAAAAAGGTGCACGCACAATAGTCGTGCACCACTCTACATTATTAGATGATGAGTTGTGTATGTTTATGGAGGCACATGCTATTGTTGTTGAACGTGTTGCTAATACGCGCAAAGCTCTTGCTGATATGAGTGCACTTCATGCAGGTAATCCAGCGCAAAAATTAAAAATTATTGGTATCACGGGTACAAAAGGCAAAACAACCACATCGTTTTTGCTTGAGCATATACTGCATACTGCTGGGCATAAAACAGCGCTTATTAGCTCTGCCCAAAACCGTATCAATGGCATAAAATTCCCAGCTCCACTCACCACACCACAGCCCGATTATTTGCAACAGTTTTTAAAGCTGTGTGTTGAGAATTGTGTTGATTATGTGGTTATGGAAGTTGCAGCCCAAGCATTGACGCTCCATCGTGTTGAGGGCATCTCTTTTTGCGGTATTATTTTTACCAACTTTTCCCATGAACATTTAGAGTTTTATCCAGATTTGACTGAATATTTTCGTGCAAAGTGCTTAATTTTTGGCATGGCTGCAGAGAATGCACCAGTGCTCATTAATCAAGATAACGAATATTGTGCCCAGTTATTACCGCACAATAGACGGTTGATTACTTTTGGTTTTGATCAAGGTAACAATGGATATCGTGGTGAGCTTATTGCCGACACTATTGCTACCATTGGATTGCGCATATGCTTTGACGAAAGTAGTCACGATTTTGCATGCCCTTCTCTTTTTGGTAAATATAACGCGTACAATGTTTTAGCAGCAACCAGTATGGCACTTTCTTTGCACGTAAAAAGTGATGTTATTATCCTAGCATTGCGTACTTTTGCCGGAGTGCCAGGAAGATTACAAGAGCATCATTTACCAAATGGAGCGCGGTGTTTTATTGATTATGCACACAATCCAGAATCTTTTCAGGCAGTTTTATCAACGTTGCGTGCATTAACATCACAACTGATTGTAGTTTTTGGTGCTGGTGGTGGTAGAGACAAATCAAAACGACCAATGATGGGATTGATTGCTGCAGATATTGCTGATATTGTGCTGATAACATCCGATAATCCTCGATTAGAAGATGCAGCGACCATTGCAGGTGATATTGTTCGCGATATTCCAACAGCAATGAGATATAAAATTGTACAAGAGCTTGATCGTAAAAAAGCAATTAAGTACGCTTATCAGCTCTCTGATCAGGGCTCTATTATTGCACTTTTGGGTAAAGGTCCTGATGAATATCAAATTATTGGGACAACAAAACATTATTTTAGTGAACAAAATATAGTTGAACAATTATAATTTTTAAACTTCAAAAGGAATAGCATGAAAAAAATGTTTTTATTGGTTCTTTTGTTGGGCAGTGTGAATATCTCACACTCAATGGATAAGAAGATGCAACCAGCGGATAAAGGTGCGCAATCAGATGCAAATAGAGTAACGCGGAATAACGAATGCACAGGATGTTATTTTGGACCAGCTGTCCCTGCGTGTCCGAGTTGCGTGACTAAACGTAATAGTAGTGATCGTACATCAACTACACCACAAGCAAATGTAAAGGCAGCAGTTGTTCCTGCAAAAAATGATCTAAGCAAGTCTCAGGAAGTGCTACGTTGTCCATAATTTGACGCAATAACAAGAAGAAATTTAATAATCCTGCAATTTGGAAGGCGGACTTCCAAATTGCGGGATTTATTTTTTTTATGCTATTATTGTGCGCAATTATACATATGGGTGGGTTTATTTTGAAAAGGAAGCGCATGAAAAAGAATTTTTTACTATTTAGTATGGTGAGTTTTTGTATGATTTTTGAACTCTGTTACCCAATACCCCAAGAGGCACGAGCTAAAGGTTTTGTATATTTACACGAGATAGATCCAACTATTTTGGTATCGCTTCGGTATATTAGTAATGAAAATTTTGTGGGTAAACCTGTTGATGGATACAAAAAGCCAGTTGTTATTATGACAAAGCAAGCGGCACAAGCGTTGGCACAAGTACAAAAAGCAGTAAAAAAAGATGGTTATTCTTTGGTTGTATATGATGCATATCGGCCTCAGCGTGCGGTGAATCATTTTATGCGTTGGAGTGAAGATGACAAAGACAAATCAAAAGAAGCACACTACTATCCTTACATAGAAAAAGAAAAAGTATTTGATTTGGGGTATGTTGCAAAGCGTTCAGGGCACAGTAGAGGCAGTACTGTTGATCTTACTATTATTAAAGATGGCGAAAAGGTTCATGAATTAATAGAGCAAGACTGTCAATTGTGCGATGGTCGCGTAATTAAATTGCTTGATGATGGTACGGTCAATATGGGGTCATCGTTTGATTTATTTGATGAAGCTTCGCATACGCATAACAATCTTATTGAAGAACAATTTCAAGAGCGCAGAGATTATTTAAAAGCAAAAATGGAAGAGCACGGTTTTAAGAATTATTCACAAGAGTGGTGGCATTATACATTGAGCAATGAACCGTTTTCTGCTGACAAAGATGATAGCTATTTTGATTTTCCTATTGAGTAAGATGTATGCAACATCAAGTGGGTAAATAGTATAATATAAAGAGCTGCAGAGATTCTGTGGCTCTTTTTTAATGGAAAAGAAAATGAAGCATATTGTATTTTTGTTAAGCATGTGTCTGTTGTTTATAGATCACTTGTATACTGAGGGTTTTACTACTGGAACAGTTGTTCTGACGCATAAAGGGAATGCGGCAATTGAACAATTGCATAAACAAAATAGTGTGACTGTTCACTGCGGAAATCAATCACCTGTGTATGAGATAACAGATACAGCCTATAATGTGGTTGATCATTATATTAAAATTAGCATACAAGATGTTGTTTTGTCTGTTGCGTCGGATCAAAAGTTATTTGTAGTGAACAAGGGCTGGGTTCGAGCAGATGAATTAGTTTTGTCTGACTTGTTATTGTGTAGTAATGCAAAACTTGTTTCTCTTAATGCGATTAAAACTATTTATGAACAGCAAAAAATGCATACGCTTTCCGTCAAAGAAAGCCATGTATATTGTGTAACAAAATATGGCATTATTGTTCACAATGCCGAGCCTATTGGGGCGAGCGTTGCAACAATTATTTTTCCGGTATGTCCACCACTGGGAGCTGCTGTTATTCTTGGGGAAATAATAGCCTTGGGAGTAGCCGGTTTTTCAGCATATCTTATACATAAAAAGTCAAAACAAGAAAATCAAAAAAATACATATTTAGAGCAAAATAATGCTCCTAATAATTTGCCTCATGGAGGAAAGCCTCCAAAAGATGAAGACGATGAAGATGAGCATCTTTACGGTATTTATAAAGATGCTAGTTATCATCATCGTAAAAGCAGTGGGAAGAAAAGCATGTGCCCTAAAAATGGACAAAAATGTTTAGATAATTCTTTTGAAGTTAGTGATGGTTCCGATCGGAGAATTAGTATTGAAGATGATGTGTTTGTAATATTAGAAGAGACTGCTCCAAGAATATTTCATGGATATATTATTGAAACTTGGAAGGAACTAGACAAGGCTGGCAATTCTAGACAAGCAGTTAGAAGTGCTTTTAAAAAACATGGTCTTGTAAATAAAGCTGGGAAAATTATTAAACGTATCTGTAGTTAAAAGGTTTTTTGATGAATAAAATTGAACTTGCTGTATTTAAATTAGATGAGACAAGGAAAATAACCCTAGAGGCGCATGATCCTTTAATGGAAATCGATTGTTGCTACGAAGGTGATCTTATATTTAAACAAAGCGAGCAATCTTTAATTTTAAGTGATGATGTTATTCGCATTAGTATGCAGCTACTCATTCTCCTGCTGAAAAGAGTTTTAAAAAATGAATTATCATTAGATCGATCTATAATACAAGATGTTGGCTTTATCTATAATCAATATTGTCATTTTTTATGGTCAGAAGAAGAGTTGTCGGTTGCCGATAATTTTTTGTATGAAGATGGAGACAAAAATAAAGATTGGATTGGTATGCGATATCATTTATGGGCCGGTGGAAATAATGTAACGTGGCTTTATAACGATAAAAGTGGAGCAATCATTTTGGAAGTTACTCCGTTTTATCCTTACTTGCATGTTGATCCTAATGAAGAGCCAAAATATGTTTTTTATGGTGAATGGATTAAAGATTACAAGCCTTATTTTATAACAACAATACCAAAAGAAACAGCTCAGCAATGGTTAGAGCAAGCGGAGAGTGTTGTAAAGCAAATAAGTGATAATGTTGAAAGATGGGAAAAAGAAGAAAAGATTAAGGGGAACAGTTGATGCGTCCACATGACATTATTTTTAAATTAAGTAATACCGAAAAGTTAGTAGCAGATCTAGAAATGCCTTTTGAAACGCTGCCTTGTTTTTGTCAGATTACGATTAGTTTTTATGATGGATTTAGGAATATATTTTAAGTACTCATGGTTACTTAGAAGATATGATTGAGAGATCATATAAAAAAAGAGTTTGATAGAAAATCAGAAGAAGATGGTGATAGTAAAGAAATGATTTATGAAGATTGTCCACGAAATAAGTAGAGATGAAAAAGAGGGCCCTAATTTTGAGGCCCTCTTTTTATTGAATAGTGTTATTTTTGTTTCATAATAGCGTCTACTATTTTTTGGTTAAGCTTACCTGGAGCGTTGCAGATAGGACAACAGTTTGGTTGGCCCGCCTTAGTGTTTCTGGCGATACAATCTTTCAGGCATGTTTTACAAATACGTTCACTTCCTACTTTACAACAATCAGATGGGATGTGAGTAACTCCACTTGTTTCTGTGCAAGTTTTGTCGTTGTTAACACAGCATTCACCGTCTTCTTTTTGTGTAAACTGTCCAACTGTTTGCCAGCATCCATAGCATTGTCCCTTATGTTTTTCTGCGCACGGTTTGCACACGCTTATACTACTTTTTTTACATACGCGGCAAGGCAAAGGTGCAACAAAAGCTTTTTCACCACAGGCAGCGCATTGTATTTCAACACCTTTTTTGTCGAGCACAGGTTTTTCTAGCACAGGAGCGCTTGGTTTAAGATCCATTTGCACATGTGGTTGTTGTTTGTCTAGCGCTTGATCATATTGCTGTTGACGTGCACGTTCTGCATTTTCTACCGCCCTTATAGCAGCAGCACGTTCAGCTGCTTCTTTTTGGGCTGCTGCAGCATTTTGCACATTAAGGCGGTTGTATTCTGTTTGTTGCGCTCGCAGTTCATCGTCAGCTTTTTTTTGCTTAGCAATACGTTCTAATTCATCAGCTTGAGCTTTTTTCGCCAAATCTTCAGTTTGCTTTTGTTGAGCAATGCGATCAAATTCTGCTTGTTGATCAGCTAATATTTTACGATCGCGCTCTTCTTGTGCAAGAATGCGTTGGCGTTGTTGCTCTGCTTGCGCACGTTCTTGCGCCAACTTTGCTTGCTGGTTTTTTAGTTGTTGTGCTGCCTGATACTCCGACTGTTCTTTGAGAAGAATAACGTTATATTCCTGCTCCAGTTTTGTTTTTTCTTGCAATGCACTATTAATAGCTTGCGTATAAGCAAGAGATATTTGTGCGCGATCAGTTTCTGTCATGTAATAAAGATCGTCGGCAGAGTAACGGTTTAGTTTTATTGATAAAGATTGTGGCTGGGAAAAAATACGCCAACCATCTTTTTGGCAAAGATTTATATGTAAATTTGTAATGCTATTTTTGACGTTGTCATGTTGTAGTGGTTGGTTAGCAATTTCTCTGCATCGATCAAGGCGTTGTTGCTCTGCTTTTTGCAAGAATGTAACAATATCATGATGGTTATTGCTACGTGCAAGATTAATACCAACTCCAATATCTTTACTACGGAAATCGTTATCACAAACCAAAGTTGTTACGATATCTAATTTACCAGTTCTGGTTGCAGTTAAAAATGGTGTTTCATTGTATTTGTTACGCTTTAATGGTGCTTGCGGATCATACTTGAGGCAGTTATGCAGCGCTTCAACCGTTTGTGCAGTATGAGCTGGAGTGTTACCATCATTGGTTGTTAATGGTGCGCCAGAGTTAACAAATAATTGCGCGAGCTGAAATTGGCCCCATTGTACGGCAGTGAATGCAGGATTGTCGCCATTTTTATTAACGTCAGTTGCTAATTTTTTATCAACGGCAAGAATCATTTTTGCAGCAACAATATCACCGGTTTTTGCTGTTTTATGAAGAGCGTTTTCATTGTTGTTATCGGTAATGTGGATATTAACACCTGCATCCATTAACGTCTGCATCAATTTATGATTTTTTTGTATGACTGAACGCACAAAAGATGTTTGACCGTTGTTATCGCGTGTATTGATATTAACAGCAGGGTTTCCTTTAAAGCGAGAGATAAGATTGTAGTGCTCATTGCGTGATGCAATTGCAAAAATATCTTCTCCTTTAAGATTACGTCTTTGAATGTCTGCTCCACGTGTAAGTAAAAGATCAAGTTCTCTTTCTTTGTTATACGCCCCTGCATAGAGGAGTGGAGTGTTGCCGGAATTATCATCGGTATCGACATGAACTCCATTTGCCAAGAGAAATTCCAGTGCTTTATAGTTACCACGCATAGTTGCATTGTGAATCGGTCTAAAGCCATTGTTGCCCGGTGCGTTTAAATCAATATTCTTTCTTTTGAGTATCTCAAGCATTTCTATATCAGACAATTCTGTTGCAACAATGGTCGGAGTTTTGCCGTCATTATTTTTTCCACTAGCAAGTGAACCAATTTCTGCAAGTTGTGCAACCATACGTGCTTTTTTTGTTTTTACCGCGGTGTGCAAAAGATTGTCACCATTATTTTTTTTCTGGTTAATAAGATTAGATTTTATCAAAAAGGGGACTAGTTCTGGATTGTCTTTTTTAATCACAAGAGATGCGGGTGAAAGGTTTTCATTATTGACCAACTCCACATTTGCATCTTTGTTGATTAAGCATTCTGCGGTATCAATGTGATCATTTTCAAGTGCGCAATGAGTTGGGGTGTTGCCAAGATTATTTTTCTCATCTTTGTTGGGTAATTTTGCAGGGCTTTGCCACAGTGAATAGTAAAGCCAATTGCCCCACTCAGAATAATCTGGTTCAGTTGTGAGCATTTCGACTATCTCTGTTTTGCCTAGTTCTGCTGCGATATGCAGTGCATTGTTACCGCTGCGATCTTCTTTTTGTGAACAGTCTTCATGATTTTCAAGACGCTTTTTGATCGCACTTGCGTCTCCATTGCGTACATCCTGAAATATGGAAGCAGCTTCTTTTGCTATAAGTGAATGCGCGCAGCAGAGTAATGCTGCAAGTAGCATGGGATTACGTTTTTTCATGTGAGCCTTTTTGAATGTGTTTGTGTGAGTTTTGTTAGGCAGTATAATGGAATTTGTTAATTTTTGAAAATAAATGGCCTGCATGTGTGATGTCAGAAAACCCCAGCATAGGTTATGGAGCTGGGGTTACAGATCTACTTTTAAAAAAAGAAATAAAATTGTTTGCGGCAGCGACAAGAGCATTCCACCAAGATGATGGTTTTTTTTCTTGAGTAGACATTGGAGCAAGCGGTATTTGGGGTTCTTCTTTAATTACCGAGCGAGGAGTTGACTCTTCAATTACTGGCATATATGACTTTTTTTCTTCTTCTGTGATAGGTGCTGGTTCATTCAAATATCGTTTTTCCGGGGCAGGTACAAATATTCCTCCTTTTATTAAAGCGGGATTGAGCTGTTTAATTTCTTTTGGCACATCTATTGATTGTTGTGGTGAAAGCGGGCTGAGAGTTGTAGGTGTTGTAGTGGGTTGAAGATGTGTTGCAGGTGAATTCTTTTCGTGCTTATCCTGAACAGTTAACCCCATGTTCAGATCCTCTTCATACGGGGACCCCGGCGTAGAGAAGCGGAGCTGGGGATAAAGGATCGGGGCGCTTAATCCTTCAACAAGTTCAGGATGAGCGCTCGTATCACTAGATGATTCCATGTTGGGTTGTACAATAGTATGTTTTGCTGCTTGTTCCGCTAGTATAAATTCTACCGGAGCTTCTATTGTTTCTAGGTCTGTCGCAGGTTGCCTTGGTGTTTCCTGGAAAAGTATTTCTGCTGGTTCTTCTGCTTTTTCTGGTTCGAGTATTTTTTTATAGCTGTTAATTGTTTGCTCTAGTTTTGCTAAAAGTGTTGTATTTTCTTTGGAAATATATTGCTTGAATGATTCGAGCAATTGAGCGTCTTTTTCAAGCTCGGTCCGGTCGCGATTTTCGTTAATTTTTAAAGTTAATGTTAGCAGTTGTTTTTCAATTAAATTATCAATGCTGGCTTGAATATTAGGTCTTAGATATTGAGGCCCTTCATCCATTTCTTTTAGCTTATCGGCTATCAGTTTGTTTTCTCTTTCTATTCTATGGTTAAAGTTTTTTATTTTTGTTTTGGATAAATTATTCAGAGCAATAGAGATTGTTTTTTGTAATTCTGGGTCATTAATTTCAGGAAATGCTTTGTTAGTATTGATAAACTTTGGAAGATATTCTTCTCCGGCAGCTCTTGTAAATGTGGGTGGTTGGTGGTGAAACTGACTAACAAAAGCCTGTTTATATTTGCTAGCATCATTTTGCTTGCGTTCAAACAATGAGTTCCATTCTAACAAGTGTAAGAGGTCCTTTTTTGTGGCTTCATCCCAATTCTTGTTATTTTTTACAATAACATTGATATGTTGAGCAATAAGGTCTGGTTTCTCTTGTTCTAGCGTGTCCATACTATGGGCGGGAATTGAGGCGGCAAGGATAAACACAAAAATGGTAAGCAATATATGGCCTAATTTCATTGGTACACTTTCTTTTTAAGCATTTTCTGCTTGTAATCGCATTATTGCAGAAAATATCGATTATTTTGTCCTGTATTTTGTCCCGTGCTTTCTTGAACATCTTTTTTAAGTTGCCCAATATTTATAGATCCAAGAGCAAGTTTGTTTCGAGGAGTATTGAGGAATGAATCTATGGTAGTTGTTATTTTTAAAGATGCATTTTGATGATATAAACCGGTCAATGATCGGTGGGCATTTTTTAGATGAGTTTGAGCTGTGAGTGTATTGTACGATAAAGTTTCAGAGCATTTATTTATCGATATAATAAATGCCGAATAAAATGTTTGTGCTGATGGGTGGAAGGGCCGCTGCATGGATGATATGGATGAAATGAGAAAGAAAAGACTTATTATGCTGGTATATAAAATAGTATGCTTGTTCATGTAGCATTTCTCCTTTCTGCTATGGATCATGATGATTTGTAGATTGAGTTGTCAATAATTTATTGTCACACCGTTGCAGACTATTGTGATTATGCATGCTCTGATCGTATGTTGGAGTTATAAACAAAAGGAGCAACGTATGGACAAATTATTTCATAAGCACCTCTTTTGCGGTCTTTTACTATTGGGCCATGTTTTTACGCAATCCAAATCTACTTTTAAGCTTGGTGTTGAAAATATCACGCAAGCGTTCATTACAAACGTATGCCCTGATACCAAAGAAAAGTGTGCGATTGGTTTAATTACTAATCAAACAGGTGTTGATCAAAATGGAAAATCAACAGCAGATGTTCTTGCTGAAAAAGGGATGACTATAAAATATATTTTTGCACCAGAGCATGGATTAAATGGCACGCTTGCCGAGCGAGATGTCCATGATTCTATTGATGAAAAACGATCAATTCCAATTATCAGTTTATATGGCAATGGCACAGGAAAAATGATTGCTCCTGAATATCTGAACGCCATTGATTGCTTAGTGTTTGATATTCAAGATTCTGGTATGCGTCACTATACCTATATTTCTACATTGCTCAGTACGATGAAAGTTGCAGCAGAAAACAACAAGCCATTTGTGGTACTTGATCGTCCCAATCCATTGGGCAGCATGATGGAAGGGCCGTTAGTGGAGCCTGAGCTTATCTCGTTCATTTCTATTGCATCTATTCCATTACGTCACGGCATGACAATTGGTGAATTGGCAGGATATTTTAACAAGTACGTTTTGCAAAAGCCTGCTGCATTACAGGTGGTTACCATGCAAGATTATGATCGCACACAAGGGTTTATGGGCAAATTTATTCATCAGCTATCACCAAACTTACAATCGTTGCAATCGTGCTATGGATATAGCTTTTTGGGATTGTTGGGAGAAATAGAACCATTTGACGTTGGCGTTGGAACGCCAATGGCATTCCAGTGCATCACCTTGCCAAAAAAAATGCATGTATCATCTGCAGTGTGGCAGCGGCTACAAACTCTGCTCAGTTCTTTTGGTGTAAAAAGTCATTTTTATCGCCACACCAATCCAAAGCATAACCGCAGAAGCAAAGGACTGCGGCTAGAATTTTCTGATATGAGTAATGTGCATGCATTTGAATTGTTTATTGCAGTGTTGCAGTTTTTTAAAAAAGAGGGAATATCGTTCTCTTTTTCAGCTGCATTTAATAAAGCAGTGGGAACAAAAGAAGTGCAAGAGGTTATAGCAGGGACAATGTCGAAAGAGTTGTTTTTGAAAAATGTTGATAAAGAGGTGCTGCAGTTTCGTGAGCGTGCAGCGCCTTTTTATTTATACTAAGCTATTTCTTTGTTCTCAATCTTTGTTTAAAAGTCTTTTCTTAGGGTTTGCATTCGCTTAATGGGTATGATTGCGGAGTGGGAAAAGTGCCAAGACGTTGTTTAATTACTTCGCACGCATTTTTAAATTGTTCTAACTGCCCCTTATAATCGACCTTTTTAATTTTTAGAAAATCAGCATGTTTATTTTTTTTGTTTTCAATGTTTATAATATTACAGTCCCATTTGGGAGCAATGTAGTTATTTTTAAAGCTTTCTTTTTCACCAATAAGTTTGATATTTGCTGTATCTTCTGTATCCATATAATCGAGATGTTCTGAAAGCTCTATAATATGAGGTAATACAATTCCGGGATCTGGGGTATAGTTTTTATTGTAACGAGCAAGTTCTGCTAACACTATTTCAAGAGGTTGCTTAATGGCGATTCGTTCCTCAATTACAAGCAATGCTTTGGCACATTTTGCTTGTAAAGATAGTTCTTCTGGCGTGAGTGTTGTTTTACCTTTGAGAGCATTTGATACTCTTTGTAAGGTTACATTATCAATTTGCAGGTCTTGTAATTTTTTTTCGTGAAGTGGCTTATTGATGTAGGTATCTGCCGTGTTGGTGTAATATGGTATGTGTGCTGTGGGAACAGTCATTTTTGTGGGAGCACTGCTTGCTTGCAGCGAAACAATACCGGCAAAAAGATTAAAAACTAACAAAAAAAGAGAGAAATTTTTACGATTTATCATATAACATATCATAAGCATTAGCCTTTCTATTATTTTGTTTGACCACTAAACCACGAACTAATCCACGATGCTATACCATTTTTTGATCTTTTTATTATCTTCCCATGAGCCAGCTAAACCAAGAACCAACAGTAGATGTTATGCCGCTGAGTATATTAATTACAAAATTAATAGGTGCATTAATATAACTGAGGAATGTTCTCAATGGAGTCGATGGTGTTTCTGGAGCAGAGGGTTTTTCTACAAGGGGTTTTAGAGCATTACAAAGCTCTAAGATGCCAAGTTTCAAGGGATAAATGTTGTTTTGAGAGAATTCTTTTCCCTCTAGTGCTTCATAAAGTGTTGAGATCCAAGTGTTCTCAAAATTCAATATTGACATATTGCTTAAAGGATTGGTTGCGGGGAAAACCATACCTTCCTGTCTTTTTTTTTCTTTTACAATTTTTATAGCATTTAGAAGAGCTTCCAGCCATACAAAAGAGGTTACATCATATGGTAATTTTTCATACAATGTTGGATCACATAAAATAATAAAACCTTCTTTTTTAACCAATTCACCAATTCTTGCTCTTTCACTCTCTATTTTACCGACAACCTCTGGGGATAATTTTTTTAGAATATCATCAGCTTCTGCTGTTTGTTGCGGTACAACCGGGGGTTGTGTTTTTGTTATTGCT
>Ga0207695_10004849_pt1:15000-18155 | contig 18155 bp, 4 predicted proteins | sample KBSC54metaG_FD_184354 | JGI IMG/M metagenome (GOLD analysis project Ga0207695, IMG submission 184354) | Corn rhizosphere microbial communities from Kellogg Biological Station, Michigan, USA - KBS C5-4 metaG (SPAdes) (version 2) | ecosystem: Host-associated > Plants > Roots >... | reverse complement strand
GAACCGCTGCGAGCCTCCACCAGAGTTTCCTCTGGCTTCACCCTATTCAGGCATAGTTCACCATCTTTCGGGTCCCAACAGCTATGCTCTTACTCAAATCCATCCGAAGACATCAGGATCGGTCGATAGTGCAGCCTCAAGGCTTCCTACCTCCGTTCACTTTCATTTCGCGTTCCGGGTTTGACACCCAAACACTCGCATAGATGTTAGACTCCTTGGTCCGTGTTTCAAGACGGGTCGCTGACAACCATTACGCCAACATCCGAGCCGAAGCGCGTTCCTCGGTCCCGGGAGGCCGCATGACACCCTGAGCTATAAGTCTACGCCCGAGGGGTAGATACATTCCCAGGGTCTTTAACCGACCCCCAGAACCGATGTTGGCCTGGACACGACGGAGTAGCCCAACCAAAAGGAAGGGGGAACCGCCGCGCGCAAGTCTGGTTGTAAGCGCTTCCCTTTCAACAATTTCACATACTGTTTAACTCTCTTTTCAAAGTGCTTTTCATCTTTCGATCACTCTACTTGTGCGCTATCGGTCTCTGGCCAATATTTAGCTTTAGATGAAATTTACCACCCATTTTGAGCTGCATTCCCAAACAACTCGACTCGTCGAAGGAGTTTCACATGGGCCCTACCGCCGGTCCAAGACGGGATTCTCACCCTCTTTGACATTCTGTTCCAAGAAATTTAAACCGAGGCGGTACCCGAAACATCCTCTACAAATTACAACTCGGACCCCAAAGAGGCCAGATTTCAAATTTGAGCTGTTGCCGCTTCACTCGCCGTTACTGAGGCAATCCCTGTTGGTTTCTTTTCCTCCGCTTATTGATATGCTTAAGTTCAGCGGGTATCCCTACCTGATCCGAGGTCAACCTTAGAAAGATTCTCCCTGAGGGGAGGCAGACCGTGTCCCGTAAACCCATGTGTCCGATACGTGTCCCGTGAAGAACTCAGTGTACCGGGGGTCCAACGAGGCCGCCGTCATTGTCTTTGGGAGGGGCGGTGGCCCCGCGGGGGGGCCTCCACCAAACCGTCCAACACCAAGCCGAAGGCTTGAGGGGTGATAATGACGCTCGAACAGGCATGCCCTTCGGAATACCAAAGGGCGCAATGTGCGTTCAAAGATTCGATGACTCACTGAAATTCTGCAATTCGCATTACTTATCGCATTTCGCTGCGTTCTTCATCGATGCCAGAACCAAGAGATCCGTTGTTGAAAGTTTTGCTTTTATTTAACAAATAATACTTAGACTGAGGCACGTTTGGTTAAGATTTTAAAAGTTTGGCCACCGACGAGCGCTGACCAGAGGGCCGATCAAGGTACCCCCCGGCGGTCCATTACAGACGGGCTCGCCGAAGCAACAGTGGTTAAGTAGACAAAGGGTTGGGAGGTCGGGCCACGAGGGACCCTAACTCGTTAATGATCCTTCCGCAGGTTCACCTACGGAAACCTTGTTACGACTTTTACTTCCTCTAAATGACCAAGTTTGACCAAGTTTCCGGCTCTGAGTGGTCGTTGCCGACCTCTCTGAGCCAGTCCCAAGGCCTCACTGAGCCATTCAATCGGTAGTAGCGACGGGCGGTGTGTACAAAGGGCAGGGACGTAATCAACGCAAGCTGATGACTTGCGCTTACTAGGCATTCCTCGTTGAAGAGCAATAATTGCAATGCTCTATCCCCAGCACGACAGAGTTTAACAAGATTACCCAGACCTTTCGGCCAAGGTGATGTACTCGCTGGCTCTGTCAGTGTAGCGCGCGTGCGGCCCAGAACATCTAAGGGCATCACAGACCTGTTATTGCCTCGTACTTCCATTGGCTTGAGCCAAAAGTCCCTCTAAGAAGCCGGCGGCCGACAAAAGTCAACCTGGCTATTTAGCAGGTCAAGGTCTCGTTCGTTATCGCAATTAAGCAGACAAATCACTCCACCAACTAAGAACGGCCATGCACCACCACCCATACAATCAAGAAAGAGCTATCAATCTGTCAATCCTAAGCATGTCTGGACCTGGTGAGTTTCCCCGTGTTGAGTCAAATTAAGCCGCAGGCTCCACGCCTGGTGGTGCCCTTCCGTCAATTTCTTTAAGTTTCAGCCTTGCGACCATACTCCCCCCCGAGCCCAAAAACTTTGATTTCTCGTAAGGTGCCGAACGGGGCATAAAAAAACCACCGTCCGATCCCTAGTCGGCATAGTTTATGGTTAAGACTACGACGGTATCTGATCGTCTTCGATCCCCTAACTTTCGTTCACTGATTAATGAAAACATCCTTGGCGAATGCTTTCGCAGTAGTTAGTCTTCAATAAATCCAAGAATTTCACCTCTGACAATTGAATACTGACGCCCCCGACTATCCCTATTAATCATTACAGCGGTCCTAGAAACCAACAAAATAGAACCGATGTCCTATTCTATTATTCCATGCTAATGTATTCGAGCAAAGGCCTGCTTTGAACACTCTAATTTTTTCAAGGTAAAAGTCCTGGTTCCCCACTACACCCAGTGAAGGGCATAGGGCTCCCCAGAAGGAAAGACCCGACCGAATCCGTGCGCTCGATTAGGAGGACAGATCAGCCAGGTCCAAGGTTCAACTACGAGCTTTTTAACGGCAACAACTTTAATATACGCTATTGGAGCTGGAATTACCGCGGCTGCTGGCACCAGACTTGCCCTCCAATTGTTCCTCGTTAAGGGATTTAGATTGTACTCATTCCAATTACGAGACCCGAAAGAGCCCCGTATCAGTATTTATTGTCACTACCTCCCCGAATTGGGATTGGGTAATTTGCGCGCCTGCTGCCTTCCTTGGATGTGGTAGCCGTTTCTCAGGCTCCCTCTCCGGAATAGAACCCTAATTCCCCGTTACCCGTTGAGACCATGGTAAGCCACTATCTTACCATCGAAAGTTGATAGGGCAGAAATTTGAATGAACCATCGCCGGCGCAAGGCCATGCGATTCGTTAAGTTATTATGAATCACCAAGGAGCCCCGAAGGGCATTGGTTTTTTATCTAATAAATACACCCCTTCCGAAGTCGAGGTTTTTAGCATGTATTAGCTCTAGAATTACCACGGTTATCCAGGTAAAGGTACTATCAAATAAACGATAACTGATTTAATGAGCCATTCGCAGTTTCACAGTATGATTGCTTATACTT
>Ga0207695_10004845_pt1 | contig 18166 bp, 13 predicted proteins | sample KBSC54metaG_FD_184354 | JGI IMG/M metagenome (GOLD analysis project Ga0207695, IMG submission 184354) | Corn rhizosphere microbial communities from Kellogg Biological Station, Michigan, USA - KBS C5-4 metaG (SPAdes) (version 2) | ecosystem: Host-associated > Plants > Roots > Rhizosphere > Soil... | reverse complement strand
GCCAGAAGACCCTAAAAGACGTCAGCTGTTTTGCATGATGCGAAAAACTCAGTCGAAGCCGGCTTCGTAACAAGAGCACCGCTTCAGCCGGGCCGTAAATGTCGCAGATTGAGCGTTGGGCTTTTAGCCCCTGCTCCAACCGGCCACTATTCTTCCGCAGCCCTCCTTCGCCAATGACTGCCTCTCCTGCAACATCGGCCCTCACTCACCCGCGACGAATCTCACCTTTGCCCTCCCACTGAAACCGGAACCTCCATCGCTCCAACGCGACCAGACGAGGCGTCCCAGATAGCCAGGTAGAGCGTGTCATTCCCCTTGGGCAGGTTCACAGATTGATCGAATGCGATTTGAGCTTGTGGATCCCTGGATTGCTCTTCCTTGAAGGAGAGATGGAGTGTTTGGCTCAACCATCCTTTCCGGCCGCCGTACTGATCGAAAGTCATTATTGCCGCGCCCACCTTCAGAGTTCCTGTTCCGCCATTTGTACGCTGCAGGAAATCGTTGAGTTGAACCGTGTAATGAACCGTGTAGGTGGTTTCACCTCGTCTTGGCGGGCGTTCCGGTGGATTGGGCTTTTCACCGACCATCGCAGGTGCCTGATCTGACGAAGGCAAGACCCGGGCCTGAAAGATGATTGGATCGTCTTGCGTATCGGGGATGCGTTGTGTTTTCGCATTGCTTCGCAAAAGCGTGCGCGACTCGCGTTTAGCAGGCTTAGCCGCATTGTTCACGCCATCATCGAAGTAGCCCTGCCTGTAGCTCAGGTCGTACGATGACTTCTCCAATTTCACCTTTAGCTTGTGCCACTTCTTATCGAGATGAAGGTTGTCAGGAGAATAGGTCAGTGTGTAGTAGCTCGCATCATCACTAACGATCTCCGACGCGATCTGGCTCAGTCCGTTGTTGTTGTAGTAGGCGCGGCCGCCGGTCGCCGCAGCAATATCCGACATCAGGCTGTGCTGATTGAAAACGTTCCGAATCGCGCTTTGGCCGCCTTGAGCCGGAGTACCTGCACGGACGTACACCAGGCCTCGGGCATCGATGGGATACAGCGAAACCCGAGCCGCTTCGAGTTTGTCGTAGATCTCCCGGAGTTTCTCATCAAATTGGACCTCGTGGACCGAAGGAAAACGGTCGCCGTTCGGCGTCGGCCCAAGAAATAGATTCGACCCGCTTGAAAACCAGAGAATGTTCTTCCGCCCGGGGATTAGCTCGATATAGGCCAGGATTTGATTCAGGGTATCCAGATCGCTGTAAGTCGCCCACCCCGGGATGGGCAGCCGTGGAATAGCCTTTCGAACGGCTTTGAGCAGCAGCTGGTGATCGGAGGTGAAATCCTGCAGGAGCATCGTGTAGTCGCCCCAGCGGTCATAGATCGCGATCGGCTGATTCGCTGGAAGCTCGCCGATAAAGTGGTTGAGCTGATCGTAGAGATACATCTGCTCAGGCATGTCGATCGTGTTCGTGTCGATCAGGATAAGGTTGAAGACCGGCGGTGGGTGAACGAGCACATCGTTGCTGTAGCTGCTCGGGGTCGCGGTCGCAGGCTGATACGCACGCTTCGGAGCACCAACATGCTCTTCAAAGGAAGAGACCTTCTGCGGACGGTTGTTGTCGAAGACATGGAAATCCGAGCGAGTGAGGCCGTGAACGGGCGCGCCCTTCGAGTCGGTCACGGTCACGTCCATCAGGACAAGGCGGGAATAGACGTGGAGCGTGGGAGCGGGCGGGCCGCCAGGCGTCGTCGTGGGCGATTGCGCCAGAACCGATGTTTCCCCTGTCAGCAACGAGAGCAGAATCAAGAATGCTAGACGACGCATCGATGGCCTCTGGTGCAAGAGACAGCTTCTAATCACTTAAGACGGTTCCGCGATGCTCATGGTCTCTCGCTTAAATCCGCCCCGCCATTAAATCGCACGAAACTCAAACTTCTGCCAACTCGTTCCCCTAAGCACGCTTGATGCGAACATCGTCCAACTGCGCAGCGAGTTTTTTCATTGCTGCATTTTCGAGAGTAACTTCCCCAGCGTCTCGACTGTGCAAAGCAATCTCGGCGGCGATGGAGCGGCCGAGAACTCGCTGTTCGATATTGCCAAACCGCCCAGGTACGAAGCTCCCCAGCCAACCGACCGAGGCCGGCGTATGAGCGTTGCCCACAATAATGCCCGGACGAAAAATGGCGAGGCGGGTAAAACCGATGTTGCGCACCGTGTCTTCCTTCATGCCCATTACTCGGACATAGCGAAACCGGCTGCGGGCTGAGCTCCCCACCGCAGAGAGCAGGCAGAACTGGGCGATTCCGGCGTCGTGGCAGCCACGCGCAAACGCACCAACAGCGCCGACTTCGAGCCGCTTCAATTCCTCTTCGCTCCAGCGCATCGATCCAGAACCGACACCCACACAACTCACCGCGCTGACCGGACCAAGGCTCAAAACCTCGCGGGCAAGCGCAGCCATGCGCTCAGCGAAGTCAGCCGCACCGCTATCCAGAACCACATTGCGCACCCGCGATCGCGCCGCAATCGGCTTTCTGGTGACCATCACCACTTCCCGGCATTCTGGAATCGCCAGCAGCTCCGCGACGGCCGCACCACCTACCTGCCCTGTACCTCCGAGAATAATTGCAGCGAAATTCTGCTCCATCAGTAGTCCTCCGCCTGGGTAAGAACGCGACAGCCCCATTCAACCCCAGTAGCGAAGCATACTTGGTCTCGGTTCTAAGTTGAGCAAAAAAACCGGCCGCCCCGGAGGCGGCCGGCATTGCGCTGGAAGCTGCCCTTAAAAAATCAGCTTCAACGCCAACTGCACGTTGAATGGTTCTCCCGGCCCGATCCCCGGAGAGTAGTTCCCCGATCCGATCGTCGAACTCGACGTACCAAAAGCACCGGCATACCCGCTCGATCCATCCCAGTAGTCGTAGCAGAGCTGGTTGCACGACGGGCTCGCAAGATTCACACGGTTGAACAGGTTGTACATCTCCGCCCGAAACTGCGCATCGATCGGAAAGTCATGGATGTGCACCTTCGTATTCTTGAAGACCGAGAAATCGAAATCCGCAAACCCCGGCCCAAACACGCTGTTCCGCGCAACATCGCCCCACGTCCCGTCCGCAGGCTGCGCATACGCATTCGGATTCAGCCACTGCACATAGGGAGTGCTACCGTCCGCCGGCTTCACCAGCTTGTGCGAGATTCCCGCAAACGGATTCCCCACCGCATTGGGCCGCTGCTCATATTGACCCGTGCCGCTGGTGTCATTCGATGCATACACCGTAATCGGCTGCCCGCCCTTGAAGCTGTACGCCGAATTCACAGCCCATCCGCCCGTCAACGCCTTCGGCCCCTTGAACGCCGGTATCTCGTAATTCAAATACCCCACCACGCTATTCCGCGTATCGAAATCGGAGTTGCCGTAGTCACCCTTGAAGTTGTAGCTGTCCTGCGGCAATGCACCGCGATACGCCGTCACCTCATCCAGGTTGTGGCCCCACGTGTACGACAACTGCGAAGTCACGCCCTTCCAGTTATTCGTCCGAAAGATCGCCTGCAGCGAGTTGTAATTCGACGTGCCGATACTCTGAATCTGGTTCACGTCCGAGTAGTAGTTCCCACCAAATGGTCCGCTGTACTGCCCCGGCGTTGCCGTAGCCGTCCCGTTCGCGATGCCCTGGTTGATATTCAGCAAACTCAGCAGCTTTCGTCCCTGGCTTCCAACATACCCAAGCTGCATAAACGCCTTGCCGCCAAACGACTGCTCGAGCTGCAAACTGAAGTTCACGTTATACGGTGAACGGAATCCCTTCGCAACGCTGAACGCTCCGCACGGACTGTCCACCGGGCACGGATTATCCGTCGTCGGAGTCGGAATAATCTGTGCCCCGCTCACGATGACCTTCGCGCCAGTCGTAGCGTTGACCACAGGATTCGCTCCCCCGGGATTCCCTTCCAACCCGTTCGGCGCAAGATTGCCAGGCCGGTTATCGAGGAATGGATTCGCATTCGGCATATCGAAGAACAGCCCCGCGCCTGCGCGGATCACCGTTCCCTTAGCCCAGCTCGGCTGATAGCTGAACCCAAGCCGAGGGCTGAACGCGGTTGTCTCCGGGTCATAAATGTCGCCGATATCCGCTCCCTGAAAAGCAATGTACGTCGCCGACGTCCCCGGCCTGAAAACAGACAAGTCCTTCTTGCTGTCATGCATCGGCTGCATAAAGTCATACCGCAGCCCGAAGTTCACGTTGAAAGCCGTCGTCACCTGAAAGCTGTCCTGCGCGAACACATCAAACGCATGCGAATAGACCGTCCGCTCAGGATTGCCGAATGCCTGCGTCGACTTCGTCATGTACCCCGCAAGAAAATTCGCCAGCGACTTCACCTTCGAATCAACATCAACAGCCGCATCATCCCAAGGAGCCAGTGCCGTCGGATAATTCGTATCGAACGTGAAACTCCCTTGCGCATGCCGCCAGTAAAACTCGTTCAGCTGCATCTGGCGATACTCTCCGCCGACTCGCATCTGGTGCCTGCCAATCGTCCAATTCAGAGCCTCATCAATGTGACCAGTAATGTCATTCCGTCCCTCAGGCGGTGTGTTCCCCGTCGGCTCAAATCCGGAGATCTTGATGTTCGGAGCATTCGCGAACTGCGCCCCCGTCACAAACCCTGCCGATGCTACATCAGCAAATCCAGTCTTCGCGTCAGAGAAAGTCTGGTTGAAATAATTCACCCCAATCGTCACCGAGTTCGTGATCGACGGTGAGATCACGTAATTATCCGCAACCGAGTAGTTGTAAACATGAAGCGGCGCAATCTCGAAGTACCACGGATTCACGTCCGACTGCCCCACCGGTGCCGTCTGGCTCCCCTGCCCCAGAAAAGCCCGGCCTGAAACGTTGTGCTTCTGGCTGAACGTGTGATCCAGCTTGATCACTCCGTTATAGCTGTACCCAAACTCCGGCGCAGGATTCTGAATTGCGTTCAACGACGTACCCGACGTCAGATTCGCCGGCCAGAGAATCCCGATCAGGCTCTTCATCATCGGGTTCTCCGCCACGCCATAATTCTGAAGCACCGCCTCAGCCGCAGCTTGGTATCCCGCGTTGGGCTCGGTGCCGCTGTTGCCTGTCGCGATGTTGAACTTCTGCTTCTCAAAATTCGCAAACCAGAACGTATGGCCCTTCCAGAACGGCCCGCCCAGCGATGCGCCCCACTGAACATTCGAGAGCGGCAGATCCCCCAGCGTATTAAACGGATTGCTCTTCGCCAGTGCCTGGTTGCGCTCGTAGTAGTACGCAGTCCCATGCAAGTTATTCGTGCCAGACTTCGTAACCAGGTTCACAGTCCCGCCAGGATTCCGCCCCACCTCGCTCGACGACTGCGTCTGCAGGCTGAACTCCGCCACCGAATCAATCGGCAGCGTAACGCCCGCGATGTTCTCAACGCCGCCCTGGTTCACAGCCGGAATGTTGTGCCACCAGTCGTTGTTATCCGACCCGTCGATCTGCCAATTAATCTGGTTCGCGCGCGTGCCGTTCACCGACCCGTATCCGCCTAGCGAATACCCCGCGAACCCCGGCGCCAATCCAATCATCTGCGTAAAATCCCGCCCATTCAGCGGAATATCCTGCACCGTCGTCTCCGGGATATCCGTGGTCTGCGTGGCCGTAGTGGTATCCAGCGCAAGCGTCGACGCCGAAACTTCGATCGTTTCACCTGCAGACTCCACTGAAAGCTTCACCGGCAGCGTATAGATCACACCCGCTGTCACCGGCACGCCTGAAACCTGCGCATCTTTGAATCCCGAACCTGCCACCTTCACCGTGTACGTGCCGAGCGGCATGTCCTGGAAGGCATACGCGCCCGCGCTGGAGCTGATCGTCTTGTGCGAAACGCCAGTAGCCGAGTCAACGGCCTCCACAATTGCACCCGCGATCACCGCTCCCGATTGATCCGTAACCGTCCCGTTAATCCCGCCGCGAAACGTCTGAGAAAGTGCCGTGAATGAAACCGCCATGAGAGCGAAAATCATGATCGATGCAGCAGGCACACGTCGAGTAAGCCGAGTAAGCATGGTGCTTGACCTCCACAAAGTCGAATAAAATTTTGGCCGTTTACTATCCGAGGAAGACGAATGCCGCGAAAACACACGGCATCAATAAGCCCGCACTGCGTTCTCTTGTCTTTTGGGGATGTTTAGAGGGATGGAAAAATGGAGATTTGGATTCCATTCCCAACAATAGTTTGGAATCAAATAAGGAAGCAATGAAGAAACCTGAAAAGCAGACGTCAATAGCTCACCGCATTCATCCACAACGACTGTCATCCCGACCGAAGTGGAGGGCCCGGGGACGCAGACCACACAACGATTTGCAATCAGGAGAGTCTGTTTCATTGCTGGCCGCAATCCGCTGCGGCCCGGATTGCAGGGGGAGGCTCAGGTGCAACGTCGTCAGGCATTGACTGCGGTCGCAGGTGCAATCGCCATCAGCGGGAGTTCTCTATCCGGTATGTCTTCCGAAGGTGAAACAAAACCGGAGCAGGATCACATTCAGTGGGTTACCGAGGTCCTCATCAAAATGCAGAGCATCAAGCCCGGTATGACCAGGCAGGACCTTTACAAGGTCTTCCGTACCGAAGGCGGCCTCGTATTCTCGCCTTACAAGCGCACATTCGTCAGCCGCGATTGCCCGTACTTCAAAGTGAATGTAGAATTTCGCGCGGCTGCTGCAGACCCGACAAAGCAGCAGGAAGAACCACAGGACGAGAGAGACGACGAGAAACTCATCGGCGGCAATCCGGCTGACGTCATCGCCAACATTTCGACACCGTATCTTCAATTCAGCATCATGGACTAATCCGAAACCGGGTACCTATCCAGCCCTATCTTGCGGTTATTGCTCACGACTTCGCAGATTGCTGAAAAGCTCGCGCTTCTCCGCTGTTTTGAACGAGCACGCCTGAACAGCTTGCTGAAAAACTCGCGGTCTGCGCTGTTTTGAAAGGGCACGACTTCAGTCGTGCCGCTAAATCGCTTCAGAATGAACTCGGCTTTAGCCGCTGCGGGATGATTCCACAATTTCGCACTCGCCGATCAACTTTCCAACCAGCTATGAAGTCACGCCCTTTCACAAACCTGCTCGAAGTGCCAGATCAACGCCAACCCTTCCCTCTAGAATCCTTCGGCGCCCCACCCCCAGTCGGCTCGACCGCGCTCCGGATTCCAAAAGTGAGACAGCTAGAATTCTGACCGCAGGGGTTCACCTCACCGCTCTGTCAAGCTGCCTCGGGGTCCATAGTCTGTCGCGATCCCCACACAGCAACGACTTGCAGTCCCACCCCGGTTTGCAGGGAATTACCTGGTTCTGGCGCACAATGTACTTAGGCCCTTGCGTTCTCGGCAACTGCATCGCCTCATTCGGCTGAACATGGGCCCAAACCGCGCGCGCGGAGGAGTTCCAGCGCCCGGCCAGGGTGATTCGTTCTCGAAATTGATCTTGGTTGCAGGCTAAAACCGCCCAACCACCAGAAGCTTCCGGCCACAGCGGGCAGCTATAAGTCCTTTGTGGTCATGATGGTACACCTAAGCATATTGAGATCAACGGTCTGCAACCACCCAACAAATCTAAGTGCCTGAAAAGGAGATATTTATCCAAAGAAGGGGGGAGGGGGTCCCCGGGATTCCCGGACTACTGATCTCCTGACCCCTGATCCCTGACCACTGACCACTGACCACACTGATCACTGATCACGACCACAAGGAGCTCTCCATGACACCGCAATGCTTTCAATCCCTGAACAACGGCGAGCAATGCACCGCTCCTGTTCCCTACTCCTACTCCCTATTCCCTACTCCCTCGTCCCCTCCTCCCTGCCTTTCGTGATCCACCTCACCCACTCCCGTGCGCCTTGGCACATCTCACCGCTCCGTTCGGTGCGAACCTTTTCGCGTAGAAGGTGCCTGCGATGCCGGATATGGAAATAAACCGGTGGGCCCATCCTTCCGTCATCCTCGTCGCAACGGACCTCGGCGACTTGGATCGGTTGATGCCTTTTGCGCTCCAGCAGGCACAGCAGTCGCAGGCAAGAATCATCCTCTTCCACGTCCTCGGTGCCGGAGCCGGCATCTCTGCCGATCCCGTTGGCATGCCCTATTACGACCCCGCGGGTGCAATCGAGTTCGCCATCAAAACGCTCGAGCCATGGAGAATGATGGCTCGCTCGCAGCAGGTCCCCTGTGACGCCGTCGTTCGCGAGGGTCATCCCGCGCCACAAATCATCGCCGGCGCGCGTCAGTTCAAAGCAGATCGGCTTCTTCTAGGAACACGGAGTCGGAGCAAGGTAAGCAAGCTGCTCCTCGGCTCCGTAGCAGAACAAGTGCTGCGCTCGGTAAACCTCCCGGTCATCACCGTGGGTCCAGAGGCTCATCTCGAGGCGGCTAGCGGCACCGACTCGCAAAGAGTCGTACTGCACGCCACCACGCTAAGAGAGACCTCATGCCCGAGCGCAGCACTTGCCTGCGAAATCGCTGCGACCCACAAAGCCCGGCTCGTCCTGATGCACGTGCTTCCTCCGCTCGACGAGATGAAACGCGAACACCTGCCCACAGGCCTCGACTCAACCGCCCTGCGCGAACTCCGCATCCTCGCCGCCGAGACTGGCGCCAACGAGCTATGCTGCACTGAAGTCGAAACGCGCATCGCCCACGGTCATCCCGCAATCGAAATCCTGGCAGCCTCCGTGGACCTCAATGCGAGCCTCATCGTACTCGGCTCCGCCACCCATTCCATCGTTCACAACCTCACGCACGATCGCACCGTCTATCGCGTCCTCGCCCACGCCCGCTGTCCCGTCATGACCCTCCGCGACACCGAAGAAAACGCCGCCCTCCTCCCAGCCGAGCAAGACGCCATTCGCCTCTGATTGTCTTTGTCTCGATTTTCCCAACCAGTCGGGTGCCCCAGCTCTCGCTTTTGAGACCTGGCATCCGACAAAACTCAACGGCTCGAAAACAGGGTCTAGCCGGGTGCCCCATCCTAAACCGCCGCTTTTGCGGTTTAGGGTGGGATACGAGAACACTCGCGGCTCAGCCTCTACCGAAACCACCCATCCCTCTGTGCCTCATCCAGCTTCTCTTTGAGATAAGCCCAGAGCGCGGGACACCCAGCTTCCGCTGCTGGTCCGTTCCGCTGAACAACCTGCTCGTAGCGGATCCCGTTCTCCCGCCAGCTCTGCCCATTGTTCGCCAGATTCAGAATGATCGGAACCGTCCGGTCCATCGCATGCGCAAACTTTGCTTCCGCCGTCTCGCGCGCTTCAAACTCCATCCACAGCTCCACGAACACGGCGCCCGTCTCCTTCGGCAGCATCCCGCAGATCCGCTCCACTGCGGCCCGCTCTTCTTTCTTCTTTTCCTCGCGGATTTCGGTCGCGTACACGATCGTGTCGCCCGTATCGATCTCGCCGATATCGTGCAGCAGCAGCATCTTGATCGTCCGCAGCACATCGATAGGTGCCGCAGAGAACCGCGACAGCGACAGCACCATCACCGCGAGTTGCCAGCTATGCTCTGCAGAGTTCTCGTAGCGCTCGAGCCCCAGCGGCTTCGTCTTCCGCTCAACGCCCTTCAGTTTGTCTACTTCGCGAATGAAATCAATGATCTCTTGCACACCAAAACGTTATCAGAGGCAACGAGTCTGTTACTCCCTACTCCCTATTCCCTGCTTCTCCATACTGCTCTTCGCTCACATGCTCCATCCAATCCACGAACTTGCCGTCCAGCTTCTCCTGGATCGCGATGTGACTCATGGCTGTCGTCGGCGCGGCGCCGTGCCAGTGCTTCTCGCCCGGTGCAAACCACACCACATCTCCCGGCCGAATCTCCTCGATCGGCCCACCCCACTTCTGCGCCCTCCCGCACCCCGACATCACAATCAGCGTCTGCCCCAGCGGATGCGCATGCCACGCCGTCCGTGCACCCGGCTCAAACGTCACCAGAGCTCCGCCCACCATCGCCGGATCGGGCGCGGTAAACAGCGGATCGATCCGCACCGTCCCCGTAAACCAATCCGCTGGCCCTTTCCCCGAAGCCTGCGACCCCGCGCGCTTGATCTCCATCTCGATCCGCCTCCTTAGCGTTAGCGTCCAACCATCTTCTGCAGATGCGCCGGGTACCGCGCCCCCTGCACTTCGATTCCAGCGAGTGCCTTCTCGATCTCGCCAAGATCGTCCTTCGATAATTCCACCGCTGCGGCACCGAGATTCTCCTCCAGCCGATGCAGCTTCGTCGTTCCCGGAATCGGCACGATCCACCTTTTCTGCGTCAGTAGCCACGCCAGCGCAATCTGCGCTCGTGTCACGTTCTTCCGATCCGCGATCTGCCCCAGCACATCAACCAGTGCCTGATTCGCCTTGCGATTCTCCTCATCGAACCGAGGCACAACATTGCGAAAATCCTTGCTGTCGAACTTCGTGTCCGCGCTGATCGCTCCGGTCAGAAATCCCTTGCCAAGCGGACTGAAGGGAACGAAGCCGATTCCAAGTTCCTCGAGCGTGGGCAAAATTTCAGCTTCCGGCTCTCGCCACCACAGCGAATACTCGCTCTGCAAAGCCGCTACCGGCTGAACGCCATGAGCCCGCCGAATGGTCTGCGCACCCGCCTCCGACATGCCGAAGTGCTTGACCTTGCCTTCCGCGATCAGTTCCTTCACAGTGCCAGCTACATCCTCGATCGGAACCTCGGGATCGACACGATGCTGATACAGGAGATCGATCACATCCGTTTTCAGCCGCTTCAGCGACGCTTCTGCAACCTCGCGAATATGCTCAGGCCTGCTGTTCGTTCCGTTGATCACGCCGTTCCCGTCGAACGCAAAGCCGAACTTCGTTGCAATCACAACATTGTCGCGAAAGGGCGCCAGTGCCTCGCCGAGCAGTTCCTCATTCTTGTAAGGACCATATGCCTCTGCCGAGTCGAAAAACGTGACGCCGAACTCAAACGCCGTGCGGATCAGCGTGATCGCCCGCTGCTTTTCCGTGGCCGGGCCGTATCCGTAGCTCAGGCCCATGCACCCCAAACCGAGCGCCGATACTTCCAGTCCGCTCTTCCCCAATTTCCGCTTCTGCATAGATCACTCCTCTTCCCGAAAAGAGAACCGATGCACCCGACAGTCAATCCAGATGCATCGGCCCCTGAGTTATTCCGACTTCAGCGATGCCATATCAATCGAGAACCGGTACTTCACATCCGACTTCACCACGCGGTCGTACGCCTCGTTGATCTTCTGGATCGGAATCACCTCAACATCTGACGTGATGTTCTCCTCGCCGCAGAAATCCAGCATCTCCTGCGTCTCCGCAATTCCACCAATCAGCGATCCCGAGAAACTCCGCCGCCGGAACAGCAGCCCGAACACCGCAACCGGCAGCGGCGTCTGCGGCGCGCCAACCATCGTCAGGTTTCCGTCCCGCGCCAGCAGATTAATGTACGCATTCAGATCGTGCTCCGCCGCGACGGCGTCCAGAATGAAATCGAAGCTGCCCGCGTGCTTGTTCATCTGGTTGGCATCCTTCGAAATCACCACTTCATCCGCGCCCAGCCGCAGTGCGTCTTCCTTCTTGCTTGGCGAGGTCGTAAACACAACGGTGTGCGCGCCCAGCGCGTGCGCAAACTTCACGCCCATGTGCCCCAGCCCGCCCAGTCCGACGACGCCGACCTTCTTGCCCTTGCCCACGCCCCAGTGCTTCATCGGCGAATAGGTTGTGATCCCGGCGCAGAGCAGCGGCGCCGCTCCGGCCAGGTTCAGATTCGTCGGAACCTGCAGGACGAAGTGCTCCTCCACAACAATGCTGTCCGAGTATCCGCCATACGTCATCTTGCCCGTGTGCTTGTCCGGGAAGTTATAAGTCAGTACGAAATTTGGGCAGAACTGCTCCAGTCCCGCTTTGCACTCGGGACACGTCCTGTCGGAGTCCACCATGCATCCCACCGCCGCCAGGTCGCCCGGCTTGAACTTCTTCACCGCTGGCCCGACCTTCGTCACGCGACCAACGATCTCGTGTCCCGGCACACACGGATATGCCGTGGGCATCACGCCGCTCCACTCATTTCGCGCCTGGTGAACGTCCGAGTGGCAGATGCCGCAGAACAGAATCTCAATCTGCACGTCCGTCTCTTTCGGATCGCGCCGTTCAATTGTGGTTGCCGCAAGCGGTGACGTCGCTCCCGGCGCAGCATACGCTTTTGCTTTGTACATAGACCTCTCTCCTTCCAGCAGCAAGTTTCTATCGACAATACCTGATCAGGTTTGCGAGTGCGTAAACGATCGCCGGGTGCCCGCCGGGTGCCCCCGGTCCCTCGCATTTGGACACCGGGGATACTTAGGATCGAGCCAACTCCCATCCACACCCGCAGATTCAGCCTAAGCGGCCTCCTCTGATACCCGGTATCCCGATCCTTCCTTTCTCTTGCCTATTCCTGCCGGCACCCGGATTTTTGTGCACACATCAGGTCACAACGGCGCTAGGTTGAATACAGAGGATCTGACGCATGACGGCGGCACCAAAGCCAGTAGCACCCACCAGCAACAAACCGGTCGAACTGCGCTCGCAACTCGCCCGATCCATCGCCAATCGCACATTTGGCGAAGGCGACACGCGCACCGAAATCCCCGGCCTGCGCCTCTATCGCCGCTCTGAACCGAGCCCCTGCATCTCCGCTGCTTACCAGCCCAGCCTCGTTGTCTTCGCTCAGGGACAGAAGCGCATCAACGTCGGCAAGACAATTCACCTCTGCGATGGTTCCAATTTCCTTCTCACGTCCGTCGATCTCCCGGTCGTCAGCCAAGTCGTTCGCGCCACCAGAGAGCAGCCGATCCTCGGACTCATCCTCAACCTCGAGATGCCGACCGTCCGCGATATCCTCTCGCAACACGAGTTCCATTTCAGCGAAGAGCCAGGCGATGCTCGCGCCATGGCCGTCGGCATCTCCTCCATCGAACTCCTCGACGCGTGCATCCGGCTCATCAAGCTTCTCGATCAGCCGCAGGAGATTCCCTTCCTCGCCACCCTCATTCAGCGCGAAATCATCTTCCGGCTACTTCGCAGCCCGCAAGGCAAGCATCTCCGCGCCATCGCCACCCTCGGCGAGCAAACTCATCGCACCGCCAAGGCCATCGAGTGGCTCCGCATGAACTACGCTAAGCCGCTCCGCGTTGAAGAGCTCGCGAACATGGCTCGCATGGGCGTCTCCACCCTGCACCACCAGTTCCGCTCGCTCACCGCCATGAGCCCGCTGCAATATCAGAAGCAGCTCCGTCTTCACGTCGCGCGCGAACGCATGCTCAACGAAGGCCTCGATGCCGCCAGCGCCGCCTTTGAAGTCGGCTACGAAAGCGCTAGCCAGTTCAACCGCGAGTACAGCCGCTTCTTCGGCCAGCCCCCCATGCGCGACATCAAATCCCGCCGCACCACCGGCGCTGCCTCCGCACAGGAGTGATCGCGTGGCTGCAAACCTCTTCACCAAACAAAAAGGGCGGCAGCCATCGCTGCAGCCCTTTCCATCCACCACCCCAGTGTCTACGCCGTCAGTCTCTCCAACTGATCCGGCTTTGAGATCGTCAAACTGGCGCCCTTGATCACAATCCACTGATCGCGCCGGAACTGGTTCAGCAACCGCGTCACCGTCTCGCGCGAAGTGCCCGCCATGTTCGCAATCTCTTCATGCGTCAGTGCCATCGTAAACCGAATCTCCGGCTTCCCATTCGATGCAGCGCGACCCCAATCCAGCAGCAACCGCGCAAGCCGCCCAGCAGCTGAACCCGACAACGCAAGCCGCTTCGCATCATGAAACACCGTCAGGTACTCGCCGGAAAGCGATTGAGCCGCGTGCATGCTTGCGATACCGTGCCGACCAAGAAAGTCGATGAACTCCTGCTTTCGAATCGTTTTTACCTGGCAAGGCTCGATCGCTTCCGCAGTCACTTCGTGAGGAACATTTGCAAGCACCGCACTGAGCCCCATCACATCGCCCGGAGCCGCAATCTTCAGGATCATCGTCTTGCCGTCACGCGATGTCGACGAGATCTTTACCTGGCCGAAGCAGATGATGAAAACGTTGCGCGCGGCATCGCCTTCCGTGAAGAGCTTTGCGCCACGCGCATGGCTCATCATGATTCCAATGTTGTCAAAATCCTGGAGGGCTTCCGGTGTGAGATTGCAAAACATCCGCAGATGGCGGTGCTCACAATTAAGACAATCTTCCGGAGGGTGATGTGAATGGAGTCCAGCCATACTTTTCCCGGTGAATTGTTCAAAGTATAGCGCAAGTCAATTCGGTGCAAAGGCCGCCAAGGCTGAAATTGGCCTTTCCCTGGCGGAAAACCAGGCGCATTTCAAGATCCAACATCTGCGTCAGGATAGCTCTCAGGCCGTCGGTGATGATGAACTTCTGTGCCTGATGCCTGCCATTCGCGTCGCACAGCAGATCGCGTATGCTCTTGATACCTCACGAGCTAGCTCTTCCAGCAGTCGCATCCGCAATGGCGCATACGACTGAAAAGCGCGAGTCAGCGATTCCTTTGGCAACCGCATAATCGTGCCCTTGGTTTGAGCTGCCAATGTATATGTGTGACGTACGTCACCCAACATTGCAGCTATCTCAACCACCTCTCCAGCACGAATCATGCCGAGCGTCAGACGCGAGTCAATGCGCGCTGCCTTGCGTTGCAGTTGTCCCGCAACCACCACATACAGCCCCTGGCATAAATCGTTCTGATGAAAGATGATGTCACCGGGTTCAAACTCAATGCTTTCCGCTGAAGCATTCAACAGGTTGCTCATTGCTGGCGGACACGCCAACAATTCCGCTATCGGTCGTGCAGCCGCAGCGTCCCGCCGTTCCGAAATGGCTGATGCTCTTCCTGGTTGCATTGTCGCGACTCCCTCTTGCATGTTGCGGTACACGGTCCAGCTGCGTCCTTGGTCGGCTGTGCTCCTCATTCACGACCCTCGTCGTCCAGGTTCCTCGGATCGAAAGGAACCCGAGATACAGTTCCGGCCAGTTCAGTGCTGGCAAGATGGAAAACAGAGCGGTGACCGTTGGACCCACTGCCGCCTATCGGGTCAACGGTTGTTATTGGTGCCCCTAAACTGCGGGCAGGTGAGCACAGGCTTCGTGTTCCTGCGCTGTCGTCGCCGCGATTGGCGGAACACAAAGTACGGGTACGCGTGACCGGGCGAGAATCGTGAAGGCCGTGCCATGCGGTCCCGAGGTTTCGCTGGTGCGCTTCACACCAATCACCAGCACGCTTGGTTGATATTGCGCGATGGCTTCCACGATCGCGTCGCCCGGCTTTCCGTCCTTCACAATGCAGCGCACCGGGAAACGGCCCTCATTGACGATGCCGAACTGCTCCATGGTGGTCGCAGCAGGGTTGAGAAACGCGACAGCCTCTGCAGGCCTTCGCGCATGCACAACAATCAATGTTCTGTGAAATGTCGCCGCAAGGGAGCAGCCGCTTGCAACGGCCTCAGGGGTTGCCTCATTTTGCTCCATAGCCAGCATCACCGGGCCACCGGGCAAAGGCCGGTAAGCTCCTGCGTTGTAGTCAGCCGCAACCGCCAGAACCGCGCATTTAGCAAGCCGAACAAGCTGCTCTGCAATTGCTCCCACCAGCACCGGACCGACCCCCTGCCGTCCCTCAGTACCAATCACAATCAGACCGGCTTCATACTGCGCCGCCACATCGACAAGCATCTGCGCAACTTCGCCCTGTCTAATTTCCGAGTGACTGTGAATGCCCTCTCGGATCAGATCCGCAGCCATCTGGTCCAATGCCGCTCGCGCCTCATCCGTGAGGACACTCAACACCTTTCCAGGAACGCCCGAAACCAGCGCGTACTCCAGCGGATCTGTGCCGTGAGCCAGAACGATGCGCGCGTCGTACGCCGCCGCCAGCTTTCGCGCGTACTCCAGAGCGCCGTCCGATCTGCCGTCCAGCCCAGTGGCAACTACGATCGTCTTCAAGCCGGTTGCAAAACTCATACCTTCCCTCTTTGCGCCGTTCGTCTTCGGTGGAGAACAGCGCGATTCTTCCGCACTCCCCGATCATTCAAACTGCCCCTCGATGGGACAAGACCCGATGGTTAATGAGTCTGCTCTCGCATCGCTTGCAGGGCAGTGACCATATACACCCCAGCCTGTGACTGTGGTCACAAATACAACAGAACACGAAACTTACCGCGGCTTCCGTTTCTCTGTACGACCGGTTTCAGCGGTGTACACCACATGGGCTGATCGTTTACGCTTGCCGCGTTATGAAAAAGCATCCGAACCCTACTGCTCAAACGTTTTCGTTCGTGCGCCGTGCATCACGATTGCTGCTCGTCCTCGCCTGCCTCTGCTGTTCCGTGCTTCTTGCCACTGCTCAGGGCTTGGCGCCGGAGTCCTCGGCCATCGACGCCCGCGCCAAAGAACTTCTCTCCAAGCTCACCCTCGAGCAGAAAATCAAGCTCATCGGGGGCGTCGACAGCATGTTTACGAATGCTGTCCCTTCCATCAATCTCCCACGCCTCAAGATGTCCGACGCCTCAGTCGGCGTCCGCACCTGGGGCCCAACCACTGCTTACGCCGGCGGAGCAGCTCTGGCTGCCACCTGGGATCGAAAATTCGCGAAGGAACTCGGCGACAGCCTTGGCAAAGACGCTCGCTCCCGCGGGGTGAATTTCCTACTTGGCCCGGGGGTCAACATTGCCCGCTCCCCCGTCAATGGCCGCGACTTCGAATACCTCTCTGAAGATCCGTTCCTCAACGGTGCTCTCGTGGTCCCGTACATCCAGGGCGTGCAGTCGCAAGGCGTCAGCGCCACCGTCAAGCACTACGCACTCAACAACCAGGAGTACAACCGCCACAACGTTGACGTAACTGCCGATGAGCGCACCATGCGCGAAATTTACCTGCCCGCCTTCGAAGCCGCCGTTACCAAAGGCGACGTTGGCTCGGTCATGGATTCCTACAACCTCATTAACGGATCCCACGCGACCCAGAACAACTTCCTCAACCTGAAGGTTCTCAAGGGCGACTGGAAGTTCAGCGGTGTCCTAATGTCCGACTGGGATGCCACGTACGACGGCGTCGCTGCGGCGAACAACGGCCTCGATCTGGAGATGCCCTCCCCGCGTTTCATGAACGAGCAGACACTTCTGCCTGCAGTCAAGAGCGGCGCTGTCAAGGAATCCACCATCGACGACAAGGTGCTGCGCCTCTTCCGCGTCGCCCTCCGTTTCGGCTGGCTTGATCGCCCGCAGTTCGATCCCGCAGACTCCACTTACTCCGTCGCGGACCGCCCCGTTGCCCTCAAGGGCGCCCTCGAGAGCATCACGCTCCTCAAGAACGAAAATCACACGCTCCCGCTCGATGCCTCGAAGATTAAGACCATCGCCATCATCGGACCTGATGCGTGGCCCGCAGTTGTCGGCGGTGGAGGTTCATCGCAGGCCGATGCATTCGCACCCGTGAGCGTCGTCACCGGCATCGCCGATCTCCTCAGCCCCGAAACGCATGTCCTCTACACCCGTGGCTTGCCTGAGATGGGCGACATCTTATCTCGCACCCACTGGGAGTCCGGAGCCAAAGAATCCACCTACCCCAGTAAGGACTTTATTGGCACTGCGCAGACAACCGAGGTGCACGACATCAACAACTACAAGCAGGAGTGGTGGGGTCCTGAAGACAAGACGCCGCGCAGCATCCGCTACACCGCCTCATTCAAAGCTCCCAAAGCGGGCAAGTACCTCGTCCTCGCTGCCGCTTCGGGCAATGACCACTACAAGGTCAGCGTCGACGGAAAGCAGATCCTCGAGCAGAACCAGGTGGAAGGCCAATACCCTGAATCCGCCTCCATCGATCTCAACGCCGGCCAGACCATCAACGTCGTCGCCGACTACCTTCCTGGGTTCGTCGGCAATCGCTTCGGCCTCGGCGTAAGCAACGAATCAGACATGATCTCGGAAGAAGTGAAGAAGTACGCCTCGGTGGCAGACGCGGTGATCGTCGTCGTCGGATTTGATCGCTCCACTGAAAGCGAAGGGTTCGATCGCAGCTTCACGCTGCCTTGGGGACAGGACGCGCTGATTGACGCCGCTGCCGCTGCCAACCCGCACGACATCGTCAC
>Ga0207695_10004842_pt1 | contig 18171 bp, 16 predicted proteins | sample KBSC54metaG_FD_184354 | JGI IMG/M metagenome (GOLD analysis project Ga0207695, IMG submission 184354) | Corn rhizosphere microbial communities from Kellogg Biological Station, Michigan, USA - KBS C5-4 metaG (SPAdes) (version 2) | ecosystem: Host-associated > Plants > Roots > Rhizosphere > Soil... | reverse complement strand
GCCGAACCGTCCGCCTAGAATCAGGCTTCAGTCTCCCAGGATCCCGTCATGGTCCCCCATCTCGTCACCGCGTTGACCGGCCCGATCAACGAACTCGAGCAGCGCGTGCTCGAATCGATGCCCGCGATCGAGCGCTGGTTCCGGCTCGAATGGATGGAGCACACGCCGCCGTTCTACACCTCGGTGGACATCCGCAACGCCGGCTACAAGCTGGCGCCGGTGGACACCAACCTGTTCCCGGGCGGCTTCAACAACCTCACCGAGCCCATGCTGCCGCTGGCGATCCAGGCGGCGATGGCGGCGATCGAGAAGATCTGCCCCGAGGCCAAGAACCTGCTGCTGATCCCCGAGAACCACACGCGCAACTCGTTCTACCTGACCAATGTCAAGCAGCTGGTGCGCATCTTCTCCAGCGCCGGCCTCAACGTGCGCCTGGGCTCGCTCGATCCGGCCATCACCGAGCCCACCGAGTTCCAGCTCCCCGACGGCAGCTCGCTCACCTACGAACCGCTGCTGCGCACGCCGCGCCGCCTGGGGCTGAAGGACTTCGATCCCTGCACGGTGCTGCTGAACAACGACCTGTCGGCCGGCCTGCCCAAGATCCTCGAGAACCTCAACGAGCAGTACCTGCTGCCGCCGCTGCACGCGGGCTGGGCGGTGCGCCGCAAGACCAACCACTTCCACAGCTACGAGGAAGTGGCCAAGAAGTTCGCCAAGCTGCTGGGCATGGACCCGTGGCTGATCAACCCGATGTACTCGCACTGCGGCCAGGTGGACTGGGCCGAGGGCACGGGCCTGGACTGCGTGCAGACCAACGTCGACGCGCTGCTCACCAAGATACGCCGCAAGCACAAGGAATACGGCATCGCCGAGAAGCCCTTCGTGGTCGTCAAGGCCAACAACGGCACCTACGGCATGGGCGTGATGACGGTGCGCGACGCCAAGGAGCTCGACGAGGTCAACCGCCGCACGCGCAACAAGATGGACGTCGTCAAGGACGGCCAGCACGTCACCGAGGTCATCATCCAGGAGGGCGTGCCGACCTACGAGCGCGTCAACGAGGCCGTGGCCGAGCCGGTGGTCTACATGATCGACCGCTACGTGGTCGGCGGCTTCTATCGCATGCACGCGGAGCGCGGCCACGACGAGAACCTGAACGCCCCCGGCGCCAGCTTCGTGCCGCTCGCGTTCGCCGAGAGCTCGCACCTGCCCAGGCCGGGCGAGAAGCCGGGCGTCAGCGCGCCCAACCGCTTCTACATGTACGGCGTCATCGGCCGGCTCGCCATGCTGGCCGCGTCGTACGAGCTCGAGGCGACGGACCCCGAGGCCGAGGTCTACGAGTAGGCCCGAGCCTGCGGGCCCGCAGGTTCTAGGGCCGCGGGTCGAGCAGCCGCTCCATCTGGTCGACGAAGGCGTTGCTGCGCGCCCAGCGGTGCATCGCGTCCCACGCGTTGCGCGCCACGCGCAGGCGCGCGGGCTCGTCGGCGAGCCATTGCGCGACGACCTCGTCCAGGTCGGCGAAGTCCCACCGGATGGGGACGTAGGTCTCGCCGGGCACGAAGACGTCGGGTTCGGTCACCATGTGCGACATGTCCGGCTTGATCAGCAGCGCGCCGGAGTACACGGCCTCGTAGTCGCGCCAGCAGACCTCGCCGTAGCCGAACGGGCTGAAGCACATCCGGCAACGCGCCAGCTCGCGCATGTAGGCGCGCTTGCCGACGAAGGTCTGCGGCGTCACCGACACGCCGTGCAGCGCCCCCACGCGCTCGAAGGCGAGCGTGCGCATCTTCTCGTACCAGCCCTTGCTGCCCATGCCGCCCAGGCGTGCGTGCAGGTCGTAGCGGCGCGTGCCGCCCACCGGCGCCTGCGACACCGCGAAGAAGCGCGGCAGCATGTACGGCGCCGTCACGAAGCTCGGGCCGACCACCAGCTTGCTGCGGAATCCCGGCGGCAGCGCGAAGTGCGTCTCGGGCAGCGGCTCGCCGAAATGGTCGCCGTACCACTGCGTCAGGTTGGTGTCGCCGCGCGTCGGGCGATCGTAGGCGTCGAGGTCGCGCAGCACGTGCTTCTTCACGTACAGGTCGACCACGTCGCCCACCGCGGCGGCGAAGCGCAGGTCGGTGGGGGCGCACGGGTCGAGCAGCGCGACGCGCGCCTTGGGGTGCTGTTCGCGCAACAGGGCGACGATGGCGCGCTGCTGCTCGGGCGTCTGGTCGATCCAGGCCTGGAAGCACACGACGTCGGCGCCGCGCGGCGCCAGTTCGGGCTGGGCGAGCAGGGTCGCCAGGCCGATCTCGCGCACTTCGTAGCCCCAGCGATCGTGCAGCACGTCGCGGTAGAAGTGGAACGGGTAGATCTGGCTCTGGCAGATGGCGTCCGGCCGCGACACCAGCAGCAGCCGGCGCGCCGCGCCGGGCGAGAAATGCAGCGGGGCGGACGGCCGGTGCCGGGAGGCAGCGCCGCGCACCCAGGACCAGGCCCCCAATCGAAGTCGTGCGAGGGCCAGTGATTCGGACAGGTTCATCGTCGAGGCGGGAGCAAAAGGGATCGCGCCCGCAACGCTAACAGGTCGGCGCGGGTGGCGGCCGACGTGCACGACGGCCGAGGGGAGCGCTGGCAGGCGTCGTGCCCGCTCCCGGCAGCGCCAGGACTGACCTGGCGGGCCATTGCGCTGGCCGCACGTCCGCCGCCGCGCCGCGGCGCGGGCTTTCACCATGGCGCCCGGAGCGAGTCCCCACTAGTCTGGCTCGAGACTTCGCCGCCGCCTGCCCGCCATGACGCCTCCGCCCTCGTCCTCCCTCGCCCTGCAGCGCCTGTACCACTGGGAACGCACCACGCCCGACCGCACCGTGTTCACCCAGCCCATGGGCGGCGGGCTGCTCAAGGAGTTCACCTGGAAGGACATGGTCGACGAGTCGCGCCGCATGGCCGCCTTCCTGAAGCAGCAGGGCTTCGAGCCGGGCACGCGCATCGCGATCCTGTCGAAGAACTGCGCCTGGTGGCTCATGAGCGACTTCGCGATCTGGATGGCCGGCTACGTCTCGGTACCGCTGTACCCGACGCTGGCCGCCGGCACGATCACGCAGATCCTGCAGCACAGCGAGGCCAGGCTGCTGTTCCTCGGCAAGCTGGACGACTGGGAGGCGATGCGCCCCGGCGTGCCGGCCGGCCTGCCGTGCGTCAGCTATCCGCTGTCGCCCGAGGACGTGCAGGCGCGGGTGGACATGCGCTGGGACGAGATCGTCGGCCGCACCGCGCCGCTGCCCGGCCATCCGGTGCGCGAGGGCAGCGAGCTGGCCACCATCATGTACACGTCCGGCACCACCGGCATGCCCAAGGGCGTGATGCACAGTTTCGACAACTTCGCCTGGGCGATCGACGCCGGCCTGAAGCGCATCTCGCTGACCTCGGACGCCCGCATGCTCAGCTACCTGCCGCTGGCCCACGTGGCCGAGCGCGCGCTGGTCGAGCACGGCCTGCTGGCCACGGGCCTGCACCTGTTCTTCGCCGAGAGCCTGCAGACCTTCGCACGCGACCTGCAGCGGGCGCGACCCACCACCTTCTTCTCGGTGCCGCGCCTGTGGGTCAAGTTCCAGCAGGGCATCCACGCGAAGATGCCGCCGCAGCGCCTGGAGCGCCTGCTCAAGATCCCGTTCGCCGGACGCTTCCTGCGCCGCAAGATCCTGAAGGCGCTGGGCCTGGACGCCTGCCGCTACGCCGCCGGCGGCGCCGCGCCGATGCCGCCCGACCTGCTGCGCTGGTACTCCACGCTGGGGCTGGACATCATCGAGGTCTACGGCATGACCGAGAACTGCGGCGTCTCGCACGCCACGCTGGCCGACTCGCGCCGCCCCGGCACCGTGGGCCTGCCGTACGACGGCGTGCAGTCGCGGCTCGACCCGGTCACCGGCGAGATCCAGGTCAAGACCGGCTGCCTGATGCTGGGCTACTACAAGGAGCCCGAGCTGAGCGCCGCGGCCTTCACGGCCGACGGCTGGCTGCACACCGGCGACAAGGGCGCCCTGGAGCCGGACGGCTGGATGCGCATCACGGGCCGCGTGAAGGATCTGTTCAAGACCAGCAAGGGCAAGTACGTGGCGCCGGCGCCGATCGAGGACAAGCTCGTCACCAACCCGGCCATCGAGGCCTGCTGCGTGGTCGGCGCCAACTACCCGCAGCCGTTCGCGATGCTGATGCTCAACGAGGACGCGGCGGCCAAGGCGCGCGATCCCGCCGGCCGCGCCGCGCTCGAGGACGCGATGGCCAACCACCTGTTGACGGTCAACCACGGCCTCGACCCGCACGAGCAGCTGGAGGTGCTGATCCTCATGACCGACCCGTGGACGGTGGAGAACGGCCTGATCACGCCGACCTTCAAGGTCAAGCGCAACGTCCTGGAGACGCGCTACGTGGCCAACTTCGACAAGTGGACCTCGGGCGGCGGCAAGATCGTCTGGGCCAGCTGACGCGTCAACGCGGCGCTGCAGGCGCTGCGCGCGGCAAGCTCGATTCGCTCCAGCGACGTCCCAGCGCGATCAGCGGACGCTCGACGAAGGTGAAGCTGGCCCATGCGCAGGCGAGCGCGGCGACCAGGCCCAGCGGGAAGTTCTGCAAGGGCTTCAGCAACGGTGCGCGCGCCGCGTCCCACACGAGGAACAGCTGCTGCCAGAGATACAGGCTGTACGAGATCGCCCCGAGCCAGCGGGCCGCCCGCGTCTCCAGGAGTCGCCCGACGGTGCCCCGCGGCCGCAGCACCGTGCACAGGATCAACAGCGGAAGGACGGCGCTGCGAAGACTGGCCGCAGCCATCGCCGACTTCCACCCCCGTGCCGCGATGACGTCGAGCGCGGCGATGGCCAGGGCCAGCACCGGCAGGGCTATCGGCTGAGCCAGGAGGCGATCGAGCCGCTCGCGCGCCGCAGGCATCCGTCGCGCCACGGCCAGCGTCACGCCGCACAGGATGCCGTCGACCTGCAGGTCCGTCCTGGCCCAGAAGCTCGGTATCGAGCTCCAGGTGAGGTGGTACTTGAACGCGATCGCCCGCCACAGCCAGACGGCGAGCACGGCCAGCGCGGCGAACCGGAGCCGGCGGAGAGGACGTGCCAGCAGCACGAACAGCAGAGGCCATACCAGATAGAAGTGCTCCTCGATGGCCAGCGACCAGAAGTGACCCAGGTACCAGCTGCTCGGTGCTTCGGTGTAGTTCGCGAGCAGGAACAAGGTCGCGAGCCAGCGCGACGGCGTCACGTCGAGAACGCCAAGGGCCGTCAGGCCTGCGATGACCAGCAGGAACACGCAGGCCGCCGGCAGGATGCGGAAGGCCCGTCGCACATAGAACGACGCCAGAGACGCATCGCCCCGCGCCTGCTCTTCCTCGAGCAGGTTGGTGGTGATCAGGTAGCCGCTGATCGCGAAGAAGACCTGGACGCCGAACAAGCCGATCTCGGGCGGCACCTGCGCCCGCAGCCCCCATCCCGCCGCGGCACGAGCTATCTCGTCGCTCGCGTGTCCGAGCAGCACGAGGCTGATCGCGACCGCGCGCCAGCCGTCCAGCGTCGGGATGCGCAGCCTGCCGGGCGTTGCGTGATTCGGACCCATGGCCTCCCCACGGCTTGCGGGCGACGCGCCCGCGCATACGCCTCCCGCTCGCCGGGAAGTGCAGCGGCCGCCGTCGCGGAAACGACGGCGGCGGCGAGTCTATCCGGCGTGGCCTCAGCCGAGCAACAGGGCGCGGCTATCGCGCCGCTCGGCCGCTCAGAAGCTCGATTCCTCGTACAGCGGCAGCGTCAGGAACTCGGCGAAGGCCGAGTCGGTGCTCATCTTCTCGAAGATCTTCGCGGCGCGATCGAACTCGCCGACGGCCCCCGTCGCCTTGATGCGCGCCAGCTCCTCGCCCACCAGCGGGCGCACCATGTCGGCAGTCACCTTGCGGCCATCGTCCAGCACGCCCTTGGGGCTGCGGATCCACTGCCAGACCTGCGATCGGCTGATCTCGGCGGTGGCCGCATCCTCCATCAGGTTGTGGATCGGCACGCAGCCGTTGCCGGCCAGCCAGGCACCGAGGTAGTGGATGCCGACGTTGATGTTGTTGCGCAGGCCGGCCTCGGTGATCGGCGTCTCGGGCTGGAAGTCCAGCAGCTGGGCCGCCGTGACCTGGACGTCGTCGCGCTGCTTCTCCCACTGGTTGGGCCGGTCGCCCAGCACCGCGAGGAATTCCTTCATCGCGGGCTCGACGAGGCCCGGGTGCGCCACCCAGCCGCCGTCGTAGCCGTCGGTGGCGTCGCGCTTCTTGTCGCCCACGATGCCTGCCATCGCGATGGCGTTCTTCTCGGGGTCGTTCTTGATCGGGATCAGCGCGCTCATGCCGCCGATGGCCGGCGCGCCGCGCTTGTGGCAGGTCTTGAGCAGCAGCAGCGCATAGGCGCGCATGAACGGCGAGGTCATCGTGACCTTCGAGCGCTCGGCCAGGCAGAACTCGGTGTCGACCTTGAACTTCTTGATGCAGCTGAAGATGTAGTCCCAGCGGCCGGCGTTCAGGCCGGCGGAGTGTTCGCGCAGCTCGTACAGGATCTCGTCCATCTCGAACGCGGCGAGGATGGTCTCGATGAGCACGGTGGCCTTGATCGTGCCCTGCGGCAGGCCCAGCTTGTCCTGGGCGCGCACGAAGATGTCGTTCCACAGGCGCGCCTCGAGGTGGCTCTCCATCTTGGGCAGGTAGAAGAACGGGCCCGCGCCGCGGGCGATCTGCTCCCTGGCGTTGTGGAACAGGAACAGGCCGAAGTCGAAGATGCCGCCCGAGACACGCCGGCCATCGACCAGCACGTGCTTCTCGTCGAGGTGCCAGCCGCGCGGGCGCACCTGCAGCGTGGCGATGCGGTCGTTGAGCTTGTACGTCTTGCCGTTCTGTTCCAGCGTCAGCGTGCGGCGGATCGCCTGGCCGAGGTTGATCTGGCCCTGGATCTGGTTCTCCCACTTCGGGGCATTGCTGTCCTCGAAGTCGGTCATGTAGCTGTCGGCGCCCGAGTTGAACGCGTTGATCACCATCTTGGCCTCGACCGGGCCGGTGATCTCCACGCGTCGGCAGGCGAGCGCGGGCGGCAGCGGCGCGACCTTCCAGTCGCCTTCGCGGAGGTGGCGCGTGCTGGGCAGGAAGTCGGGGCGCTCGCCCGCGTCCAGGCGCGCGGTGCGCTCGACGCGCGCGGCCAGCAGCTCCTGGCGGCGGCCTTCGAACGTGCGGTGCAGGTCGGCGACGAAGGCCAGCGCCTCCGGCGTGAGGATGGTCTCGAAGCCGGGCTGGATCGCGCCGGAGATGGTCATGCCCTGGGGCAGCTTGAGGCTCATGGAAAGCTCCTGAAGGTTGGAATCGAGGATGCGGATGAAGTCGGGAGTGAGTGCGTGAGCCGTCGTAGGGCCCGGTCGTTCAGCGGACGGATGGCCCGCACCGACCGCACTCAGAAGAATTCGAGGACGTCGCGCAACGAATGCCCGACGCGCGTGGGTTCGGTGCCGAGCTGCTCCATCGGCGCGTCGGCGCGGTTGACCCACAAGGTGGTGAAGCCGTACCAGGTCGCGCCGACCGCGTCCCAGCAGTTGGACGACACGAACAGGATCTCCGAGGCCGGCAGGCCCAGCGCCACCGGGCCGATCGCGTAGGCGGCGGGGTCGGTCTTGTAGCGGCGCGTCGCATGCACGCTCAGGATCGGATCGATCAGCTCGGTGAGGCCGGCGCTGCGGATGGCCACGGCCAGCATCTCGGGATCGCCGTTGGACAGGACGCCCGCGCGGATGCCGCGATCGGCCAACGCCTGCAGCACGCCACGGTTCTCGGGGAAGGCCGACAGATGGCGGTATTCGTTCATCAGGCTGTCGGCACCGGCGTCGTCCAGCGGCAGTCGCAGTGCGGCGGCCGACACCCGCAGCGCGTCGCGCGTCAGCTGCCAGAACGGGCGGTAGCGGCCGCTCATGGACACCAGGCGCGAGTACTCGATCTGCCGCTCGCGCCACGCGCGCGCCAGGCGCTCGCCCGCGCCGGGGAACATCTGCTCGGCGCGCAGCGCCACGCTGTAGACGTCCAGCAGCGTCCCGTAGACGTCGAACAGGACCGCCTTCGGCGCGATCGGATGGGCGGCGGCAGCAGGATCAGAAGCCATTCCCGGAATCTATTTCATCCTCGAACAGCGATTCCCACCATAATTTGCGATTGATTGATGACTTTTTTGCAAAACTGGCGTGGACAAGCTCAAGCAGATGGAGACCTTCGTGGCGGTCGCCCAGCGCGGCAGCCTGACGGCGGCCGCCCAGGCTGAAGGCGTGGCCCCGGCCGTCATCAGCCGCCGGCTCGACGGCCTGGAGGCGCGGCTGGGCGTCAAGCTGCTGGCGCGCACGACGCGGCGCGTCTCGCTGACGCACGAGGGCAGTGCCTTCCTGGAGGATTGCCAGCGGCTGCTGCAGGACTTCGCCAGCGCCGAGGCCAGCGTCTCGGCCGGCGGCGTCAAGGCGAGCGGCCACCTGCGCATCACCGCCCCGGCAGGCTTCGGCCGCCGCCACGTGGCGCCCCTGGTGCCGCAGTTCCTGGCCGAGCACCCGGACGTGAGCCTGTCGCTGAACCTGTCGGACCGCGTGGTCGACATCGTCAACGAGGGCGTCGACTGCGCGGTGCGCGTGGGCGACCTGCAGGATTCCAGCCTCGTCAGCGTGCGGCTGGCCGACAACCGCCGCCTGTGCGTGGCCGCACCCAGCTACCTGAAGCGCGCCGGCACGCCACGCGCGCCCGCCGATCTCGCCCGCCACGCCTGCCTCACGCTCAGCTCCGAGGCCAGCCAGACCCGCGGCTGGGCCTTCACGGTCGCCGGCGAGCTGACGCACCTGCGGCTGAACGGCCGCCTGGACTGCACCGACGGCCAGGTGCTGCACGACTGGTGCGTGGCCGGACTCGGCGTGGCCTGGCGCAGCGCCTGGGAAGTCGGCACCGACCTCGCCGACGGGCGCCTGGTCAGCGTGCTGGACGAGTTCGCGGCGCCGCCCAACGGCATCTACGCCGTGTTCCCGCATGCGCGCCACCTGGCGCTGCGCGTGCGCCTGTGGATCGACTTCCTCAAGCACACCTGGGGCGATGCCAGGTACTGGGAGCGCTCGTCCTGACGCTGCGTCCGCCGCGCAGGTCCATCCTCATGGCGCTGCGCGAAGCCAGGGCGGGTCAGCCGCAGGCGTAACCCGCCACGGTGGCGTGCCGCGATGCCGTTGGACGGCGGGTCATGACCCGCCGAATTCATCGGCGTTCGACCGGCAGATCGGTGCCGCACACGCACACCGATCGGCGCGGCGGCGGCCAACGCGCCCGCGTGCCCTGGCGCGGGCGCGACCGCGCCGGCGCGGCGTCCTCAGCCCGAGGCCGCGACTCGGGCGCCGCAGCGATCCCCCGACCCGTGCTCTGCATCGGAAACGCGAAACGCGCCCGCATGGCCGCCCCGCGCGCTCAGGAGGCCGCAGCCGGCCTGGCCTTGCCCGACAGGCACTGCTTCATGAATGCCTTGCGGTCCGGCCCGTGCAGGTCCTTGGCCTTCGCGTCGGCATTGCACGTCTTCATCTTCGAGCGCTGCGGCGTGCCCGGCTCGGTGGCGGCCGCGGTGGCCACGACGCCGGAGGCGGCGGGATCGGGCGCATGCGCGGCGCGCGCGAAGGAAGCGCCCGCGACGAGGGCGAGCGAGACGGCGATGATCGATTGCTTCATGGATTTCCTCGAAAGACGTTGAATGGACTGCTCGCGTGCAGCCCGGCTCGAGGCCGGACGACGCGCGCCAGCTCATGCTGCGTTCGATCGAGGAAACGCCACCGCGCCGATCGGTGCATTAGCGGCGCCCGCGCGCCAATCGGCGCCGAAATCGCGCCATGCGCGCGGGGCGGCGGCGTTCGCACCCCCTGAAAACGACGAACCCGGCGCGCGGCCGGGTTCGTTGCGGACCCGCGCGGGGCGGGTGCGGGCATGCGGCGCCGGTCAGGCGGCCGACAGGCAGGCCTTCTGCGCGCTCTTGAAGTCGTCGCCCTTCTTGCCCTTGTTCTGCTTGGAGCAATAGGCCATCTTCTCCTTCTGCGTCATCGGAGCCGAGGCGGGCGCGGCCTGGCCGGAGAGGCAGGCCTTCTGCGCGGCCTTGTACTCGTCGCCCTTCTTGCCCTTGTTGGCGGCGGAGCAGTCCGCCATCTTCTGCTGTTGCGCCGTCAGCGGCTTGCTGGCGGCCGCGTCGGCGGCCAAGACGCCGGCGGCGGCGACGGACAGGGCGATGGCGGTGATCAGTTGCTTCATGGTGTGTGTCCTCTCTGGCGCCTGCGTCGGCGGTGGGTTGCACCGTCGGCGACGGCACGGACGCATTGAAGCAAACCGGCGCGGCCACCACAAGCAGAAGTTGCCCCGTCAACCACCGGGTTCGCGATGCGTTGACTTCGCTGTGGCGGCGAGCCGACGGCCGTGTGACTCTTCGCAAGATCGTCACCGGACTGTGCCTGCTCGAAGCGAGCCCCTTGCCGGCGCCCTCTTCCCGGCGCTGCCGCTGGCATGTCCCGTGAGAAACCCAAGGGAGCGGCGGAACCGGCTCCGCCGGGCCGCTCGCGGAGCGCCCCCTCGGGGGGCAGCGAGCGCTAGCGAGCGTGGGGGCTCACAGGACCCGGCGCGGATGGGCCAGCGTCTCGTGCGCGGCATGCAGGCGCCGCACCAGCACCTGGATGAACGCCTTGTCGAAGCGCATGCGCGTCTCGGCGCTGAGCTGGGTCAGCGATTCCGGCGTGAACGAGACGGTGGTGCACGGCTCGGAGACGATGATGTCGGCGCTGTGGCGGCGCAGGTCGGGACTCGGCGCGAGGTAGGCCATCTCGCCCACCGACGTGCCCGCGCCCAGGCGTGCCACGCGCTGGCCGTCGCGGAACACCTCCACCTCGCCCTGCGCGATGATGTGGAAGGTGTTGCCCTCCTGGCCGCGCCGGTAGACGCGGTGGCCGTAGTGCAGTCGCAGCCACTTCGCGCGGTGCACCACCTCCCACAGCTCGACGTCGTCGAACGCGGAGAAGAAATCCAGCGAGCGCAGCAGGTTGAAGCGCTCGGAGTCGAGCACCTTCTGCAGGCGGCCGCGCGGCACCTGGTGGTTGACGATCAGCCCCGACAGCGCCTGCGCGAAGCTTTCCCAGTCCTGCGGCCGGTCGTCCTTGTTCTTGGCGAGCGCGCTCAGGATCACGTTCTCCAGCGCGGGCGTGACGCCCTCGCGCAGGCTCGTGAGCGGCGGCGGCTGGTTGTGGAAGATCTGGTTCATCAGCGCGACCTGCGTCTGCGCGTCGAAAGGCGGGCGGCCGGAGACCAGGTGGTACAGGACGGCGGCCAGCGCGTAGATGTCGGTGCGGCAGTCGAGCGCGTTGCCTTCGATCTGCTCGGGCGACATGTAGGCGAGCGAGCCGACACGGTGGATCTGCGTCGCCTCGGAATTGGTGTTGAGCACGCTGCCGAAATCGCTCAGCTTGACGTCGACGACCTCGCCGTCCTGCATCACGGTCAGGATGTTGGCCGGCTTGACGTCGCGGTGGATCAGGCCCTGGCGGAAGACATAGCCGAGCGCCATCGCGCACTTGAAGCCGATCTCGACCACCTGCTCCAGCGGCAGCAGCCGATCCGGGCGGCAGAAGTCGCGCAGCGTCACGCCCGGCACGTATTCCATCACCAGGTAGGGCACCTGGGCGTCGCTGAACGCCTCGTACAGCTGCACGACGTTGGGGTGGTTCAGGCGCCCGACCAGCGCGGCCTCGGCGGCGAAGAAGCGCGACCAGAAATGCGCATCGACCGCGGCCGTGTCGGACGACAGCCGCAGGCGCTTGATCGCGACCTCGCGGTCGTTGTCCTCGTCGCGCGCCCGGAACACCTCGCTCGTGGCGCCGTCGCCGAGGCGGCCGAGCACCGTGTACTTGCCGATCGACGACGGCAGTTCCCCGGGCGGCAGTTCGCGCTCGGTCAGCTCGGCGTTGAAGACGGATTCGCTCATCGGGACGGGGTTTGTTGTCGGGGACGACGGCGTCTGGCTTTCAGGACGCCATGTGTCAGGTTCGATATTGATGCTTCCGCGGCGTTCCGATCCCGCGAGAAGCAGCCGATTCACGGGTTGTTCGGTCGCCGTGGACTGACTGTCGGCGGGTTCCGCCGGGCCGCGAACCGTAGAATCCCTGCATGATCCAAGCCAAATCCGAGCTGGCGCAAGCCCTGGCGGCCGCGGTCGCCCAGGTGGCGCCGGACGTCGCGTTCACCCCCGCGTTCGAATCCCCCAAGCAGGCCGCCCACGGCGACCTGGCCATCACCGTCGCCATGCAGCTGGCCAAGCCGCTGCGCCTGGCCCCCCGCGCCGTCGCCGAGAAGCTGGTCGCCGCGCTGAACGAGCAGCCGGCCGTGCAGCGCTGGGTGTCCGCCCTCGAGATCGCCGGCCCCGGCTTCATCAACCTGCGCCTGTCGCCGGCGGCCAAGCAGGCCGTCGTCACCGAAGTGCTGGCCGACGGCGAGCGCTTCGGCATCCAGCCGGCCAACGGCCACAAGGTCATCGTCGAGTTCGTGTCGGCCAACCCGACCGGGCCCCTGCACGTGGGCCACGCCAGCCAGGCGGCGCTCGGCTCGACCGTGTGCAACCTGCTCGCCAGCCAGGGCTGGGCGGTGCAGCGCGAGTTCTACTACAACGACGCGGGCGTCCAGATCGGCACGCTGGCCCACAGCACGCAGCTGCGCATCAAGGGCTTCAAGCCGGGCGACCCGTGCTGGCCGACCGATCCCGGGAACCCGGAAAGCAAGAAGTTCTACAACGGCGATTACGTCGCCGACATCGCCGCCGACTTCCTCGCGAAGAAGACAGTCAAGGCCGACGACCGCGAGTTCACCGCGTCGGGCGACCCGGACGACCTCGACTCGATCCGCCAATTCGCCGTGGCGTACCTGCGCCACGAGCAGGATCTCGACCTGCAGGCCTTCGGCGTGCACTTCGACAACTACTTCCTCGAGACGAGCCTGTACGCCAACCACAGCGTCGAGCGGACGGTGGCCAAGCTGATCGCCTCGGGCAAGACCTACGAATCGGACAACGCGCTGTGGCTGCGCACCACCGAGTACGGCGACGACAAGGACCGCGTCATGCGCAAGTCCGACGGCACCTACACGTACTTCGTGCCCGACGTCGCCTACCACCTGGACAAGTGGGAGCGCGGCTTCCTCAAGGCCATCAACGTCCAGGGCAGCGACCATCACGGCACCGTCGCGCGCGTGCGCGCCGGCCTGCAGGCCGCGGGCGAAGGCGTGCCCCGGGGCTGGCCCGACTACCTGCTGCACAAGATGATCACCGTGATGCGCGGCGGCGAGGAGGTCAAGATCTCCAAGCGCGCCGGCAGCTACGTGACGCTGCGCGACCTGATCGACTGGACCAGCCGCGACGCCGTGCGCTTCTTCCTCGTCAGCCGCAAGGCCGACTCGGAGTTCGTGTTCGACATCGACCTCGCGCTGAAGCAGAACGACGAGAACCCGGTGTTCTACGTGCAGTACGCGCACGCCCGCATCTGCTCGGTACTGCGCCAGTTCGCCGACAAGGGCGGCGACCTGTCGAAGGTGGACGGTGCCGACCTGTCGCTGCTGACGGCGCCGTCGGAAGCCGCGCTGATGCTCAAGCTGGCCGAATTCCCCGGCACGCTGACGGCCGCCGCGCGCGACCTCGCGCCGCACGACATCGCGTACTACGCGCGGGGTGTGGCGGCGAGCTTCCACTCGTACTACGCCGCCGAACGCTTCCTCGTCGACGATGCCGCCCTGACGCTGGCGCGGCTCGCGCTGCTCAAGGCCTCGGCCCAGGTGCTGCGCAACGCGCTGTCCATCCTCGGCGTCGGTGCGCCCGAGCAGATGAACCGCGACGAACCCGCCGCCTCCGTCTCCTGATCTTTCGGAACCCCTCGTGAAACCTTCCTTGAAGAACCAACGGGGCGGCTTCGCCCTGGGCTTTGTCGTCGGACTGCTGGTCGGCCTGGCCGTCGCGCTCGCGGTGGCGCTGTACGTCACCAACGCCAAGGTGCCGCTGCTGAGCAAGGGCCAGCAACGCACGCCGGAGCAGGATGCCGCCGAGGCCGAGCGCAACCGGACCTGGGATCCGAACGCCGCGCTGGCCGGCAAGCCGCCGGTGCGCCCGGTCGCGCCCGCCGCGCCGGCCGCGCCGGCCTCCGACACCGCCATCGTGCCGCGAACGCCGGGTCCGGTGCTGCCGCCGCCGCCGGAGACGGCCCGGGCGTCGGCCGCCACGCGAAATGTGGAAACCCCCAGGAGCACCCGCGACGCCGCCGCGATCCTCAACGGCAGCGACCCGGGCGAGGCGAAGACCGCGGCCGCAGGTGCCGATCCGTTCATCTATTTCGTGCAAGTGGGTGCGTACTCCAAGCCCGAAGACGCCGAACAGCAGCGCGCCAGGCTGGCGCTCGCGGGCCTGCGCGCGACGGTGACCGAGCGCGAGCAGAACGGCCGGACTGTCCACCGTGTGCGCCTCGGGCCGTTTGACAAGAGGGACGAGGCCGAGGCGCAGACCGACCGCGCCAAGGTGATCGATCCCGACGCGTCGCTCGTGCGCGTCGAGCGTTCGAAACAGTGAACTTCGCGGCCGGATCGTCGCTCTACAGGCGTCCGGCCCACCCAGAAAGGATCCCCATGAACCGGCGCGAGTTTTCCGTCCAGCTGGCCGGCGTGGCCGGCGCCGCGGCGCTGTCCACCCTGCTTCCCGGCCTGGCGTTCGCGTCGCCCGGCGCCCCGGTCGAGGGGACCGACTACGACCGGCTGAAGACGCCGGTGAGCCTTCCGAAGACGGGCAAGGTCGAGGTGCTGGAGTTCTTCTGGTACGGCTGCCCGCACTGCAACCACTTCGAGCCGACCCTCGAGCCGTGGATCGCCAGGCTGCCCGCCGACGTGCACTTCCGCCGCGTGCACGTGCAGTTCAACGCACGCCAGGCCATCCACCAGCGCATCTACTACACCTGGGAGATGATGGGCCTGGTCGACAGGATGCACGCGAAGACGTTCGAGCGCTTCCACGTGCAGCGCAAGCCGATCGACAGCGAGGACGACATGCTGGCGTTCGCCAAGGAGAACGGCCTGGACGTCGCCAAGGTCAAGAGCACCTGGGAAGGCTTCGGCATGGGCACCCGGCTCGCGCAGGCGCAGCAGCTGTGCGACGACTACCGCGTGGACGGCGTGCCGATGATCGGCATCCACGGCCGCTACACCACCTCCGCGTCGCAGGGCGGCGAGGCGGCCTGCCTGGCCACCACCGATTCGCTGATCGCGCAACTGCGCAAGACGGCCTGACGCGATGGATCGCCGCCGCTTCTCGCTCGATGCCGCCACCCTCGCGGGCGCGCTGGCGCTCGCGGGCGCCGGCCTGCCCCGGCGCGCCCGCGCGCAGGGCGCCACGCCGGTCGAGGAGCGCGACTACCAGACGCTCGCCCGCCCGGTCGCCGTGCCGCCCAACGGCAAGATCGAGGTGATCGAGTTCTTCTGGTACGGCTGCCCGCACTGCTTCGCGTTCGAGCCCGTCATCGAACCCTGGATCGCCAGGCTGCCGGCCGACGTGCACTTCCGCCGCGTGCCGGTGGGCTTCGACACCCGCAAGCAGGTCCACCAGCGCATCTTCTACACCTGGGAGGCGCTGGGGCTCGTCGAGCGGATGCACGCCAAGACCTTCACGCGCTTCCACATCCAGAAGAAGCCCATCGACTCGCTCGAGGACATGCTGGTGTTCGCCAGGGAGAATGGCCTGGACACCGCCAAGGTGGAGAGCGCCTGGCGCGGCTTCGGCATGGACGTCAAGTGCAAGGACGCCAACCAGCTGGAAGACGCCTACGGCATCGAGTACATGCCCGAGATGGCGGTGGGCGGCCGCTTCGTCGCCGTGGCCCAGCCGGCCTTCGGCCACGCCAGCGTGCTGGTCACCACGGACTGGCTCATCGACCGCGTCCGCCAGGGCCGCTGACCCCTGCGGCCGGCGGCGTTGGGCGCCGCCGACACCTCGAACAACCCGCCTCGGCAAGCGGCGTCGAAATGCCCACGGATGGGGCGCGCGGGATAGAATGATCTGCAATTTCCGTGCCGATCACGATGCGTCCGCTTACAACTCTCCTCCCGACCGAAGCCGCCCGTGGCGCCGCCCTGCGCCGCCCGGGCGTCGCAGGGTCGCGCGCCGCGCTCGCGCTGGTGGCCGCCGCCCTCGCCACGCTGTGCGCCGGCGCGCATGCCGAGAAGGCCGATCGCGGCAAGCCGATGAGCGTCACCAGCGCCGGCCAGGCGCCCGACGTGGTCGACCTGAAGAAGCACAGCGCCGTCTTCACCGGCGACGTCGTCATCACGCAGGGCACGCTGGAGATCCACGCCGATCGCGTCGAGGTCAGCGAGGACCCGGACGGGCAGCGCCTGGGCTACGCCTTCGGCTCCGCATCCCGGCCGGCCACGTTCCGCCAGAAGCGCGACGGCGTGGACGAATACAGCGAGGGCGACGCCCAGCGCATCGAGTACGACAGCGCGGCCAACCGCGTGCGCTTCGTCGGCGCCGCCCACCTGCGCATGCTCAAGGGCACCGTCGTCACCGACCAGGCGAGCGCCGCCCTGATCACGTACGACACCGCCACCGACACGGTCAAGCTGGGCGCCGGCGGCACCGAGGGTGCGGCCGCCAGCAGCGCCGGCGGCCGCACCACGGTCGTCTTCACGCCGAAGGCACCCAGCTCGGCGCCGCCGCCCAAGCCGCTGGAACTGCCGACGCCGGCTTCGGGATCGGGCAAATGACCGACCAAGCCCCCAGCACGGCGCAGGTCAAGCCTGGCACCGCGGTCTCGCCATCGGCCACGCCGGTGACGCCGCCGCCCGTCGGCTCCCAGCCGGCCCACGCCCCGGCCAGCAACGCCGCGCCTCAGAGCCGGCTGGAGGCCGCCGGCCTGCGCAAGTCCTACGGCGCGCGGCTGGTCGTCAAGGAGGTGCACCTCGCCGTCAATGCGGGCGAGGTGGTCGGCCTGCTCGGACCCAACGGCGCGGGCAAGACGACGACGTTCTACATGGTCGTGGGCCTCGTGCGCGCCGACGCGGGCGACATCCGCATCGACGGCCAGCCCATCTCGGCCAAGCCGATCCACCAGCGCTCGCGGCTGGGCCTGAGCTACCTGCCGCAGGAAGCCTCCATCTTCCGCAAGCTGACGGTCGACGAGAACATCCGCGCCGTGCTGGAGCTGCAGTACGACGAGAACGGCAAGGCGCTCAAGCCCGCCGACATCGACAAGCGCCTGGACGGCCTGCTCAACGACCTGAGCCTGACGCACCTGCGCGACTCGCCGGCGCCGGCGCTGTCGGGCGGCGAGCGCCGCCGCGTCGAGATCGCGCGCGCGCTCGCGACGCAGCCGCGCTTCATCCTGCTGGACGAGCCGTTCGCCGGCGTCGACCCGATCGCCGTCATCGAGATCCAGCGCATCATCGGCTTCCTCAAGGCGCGCGGCATCGGCGTGCTGATCACCGACCACAACGTGCGCGAGACGCTGGGCATCTGCGACCGCGCCTACATCATCAGCGAGGGCCGCGTGCTGGCCGAAGGCACGCCGGCGGAGATCGTCGAGAACCCCGACGTGCGTCGCGTGTACCTCGGCGAACACTTCCGCATGTGAGGCTGCCAAGGTCGCGATCATGAAAGCCTCGCTGCAGGTCCGCCTGTCGCAACACCTGGCGCTGACACCGCAGCTGCAGCAGTCCATCCGTCTGCTGCAGCTCTCGACCCTGGAACTGCACCAGGAGATCGAGCAGATGATGGAACAGAACCCGTTCCTCGAGCCCGAGGAGGACTCGCCCTCGCCCGAGGTGCCCCTCGACGCGCCGGACGCCAGCGCGCCCGCGGGCAGCGGCGACACCGTCAAGGCCGCCTCCGACGCCGAGGCCGACAGCCGTGCCGGCAGCGAGGGCGGCGACGAGCCCGCGGGCGTCGACGCCGCCGAGTTCGGCACCACCGAGCGCGACGACTGGGAGAACGGCACCGAGCGCGACGACTTCGACGGCATCCGCGAGCTGCCGTCGTCGTCCAGCGGCCAGTCCGGCGACAACGACGACGACTTCGAGCGCCAGAACCGCGCCGACGCCGGCATCACGCTCGAGGATCA
>Ga0207695_10004841_pt1 | contig 18173 bp, 18 predicted proteins | sample KBSC54metaG_FD_184354 | JGI IMG/M metagenome (GOLD analysis project Ga0207695, IMG submission 184354) | Corn rhizosphere microbial communities from Kellogg Biological Station, Michigan, USA - KBS C5-4 metaG (SPAdes) (version 2) | ecosystem: Host-associated > Plants > Roots > Rhizosphere > Soil... | reverse complement strand
CGCTGCGCCGACGCACGCGTTCGAACAAGCGATAGCTGCCACCGTACAAATCATCCATCGCGATCACGTGGCTGCCGGAATCGAGCAACTCCAGCACGGTCGCGGTGGTGGCCATGCCGGATGCGAACGCGAAGCCGGCGACGCCGCCTTCGAGGTCGGCGACGCAGCGTTCCCAGGCAAACCGCGTGGGATTTTGCGTGCGCGAATACTCGAAGCCCTGGTGCTTGCCGGGACTGGCTTGCACGTAGGTCGAGGTCTGGTAGATCGGCGTCATGATCGCGCCGGTCGAGGGATCGGGCGATTGGCCGGCGTGGATTGCACGGGTGGCGATGGAAAGTGTTGCGGATTTGGGCATGATTCGACTCGGAGTTCGGTTCGCTCGATTCATTCGGCTGCCCGCCCGGCGCTGCGGCCGGAGCGGGCATTTGGACGCCGACCGGATGTTCGTGCGCCCGTGGCGGCAATGGCGGAACGCAGCAAGTCATTCACCGCCTTCGACGAATGGAAGACTTCGGCGACGTCAGGCTGCAGAACAACCATCGTGGTACCTGCCAGCTTCGCCGCAAATCGATTGGGCTTCGATTGCGCATAGTCGAACGCATACTCGTTGCGGAGACCATCACGATCGCGTCTGCTTGTGGTGCTTTTCGTGGGCATGGATTTCTCTTGCTGTCGCGCGTCGCGCGCTGATGACGCGGACATTATCGCCGCGTTCGACGAAACTTACGATAAGTAACAGGCCAGCCTTGTCATGACCGGCGATCAACTCGCGCTCCTCCGACTCCGAATGGTCCGGGTCAGGGAAAATCCGAGCGAGAGGGTCTATGAACACCTCCGTCGCGTCCACAAATGTCACGCCGTGCTTGCGCAAGTTGGCGGCGGCTTTGCGTGAATCCCACTCGAATTGCACGTTTCCGACTCTTTGTGATTCCTGTCGTGGCAACACGCGGTTGCCCGTGTTGTTCTTTCAAGCCACGCGCCGCCGCAGATAATTCAACAGGTCGATGCGGGTGATGAGGCCGAGGAACCGCTCGCCATCCATCACGATCACGACGCGCCCGTGTTCGAACACGGGCAAGAGATCCTCGATCGGTGATTTCACGTCGAGGGTCTGCAGGTTCGTGATCATCGCGGTGGACACCGCATCGAGGAAGCGCTTCTCGTCGCCGTAGACGTGCAGCAGCAGGTCCGACTCGTCGATGATGCCGACGATCTTCTCGCCCTCCAGCACCGGCAGTTGCGAGACGTCGTACAGCTTCATCCGGTTGTAGGCGGTGACCAGCAAGTCCGTCGGCGCGGCGACCACGGTGTCGCGCTGCGCGTACGGGCGCATGATCAAATCGCGCAGATCGCCGGTCGGCTGGCGATCGAGGAAGCCGTTGTCCAGCATCCAATAGTCGTTGTAGAGCTTGGACAAATACTTGTTGCCGGTATCGCAGACCAGCGTCACCACGCGTTTCGGCTCGCTCTGTTCACGGCAATATTTCAGCGCGGCGGCGAGCAACGTGCCGGTGGAAGATCCGCCCAGCACGCCTTCCTGCTTCAACAGTTCGCGCGCGGTGAGGAAACTTTCCTTGTCGCTGATCGAGTACGCCTTCTTCACCCGCGAGAAATCGCTGATGGTGGGCAGGAAATCCTCACCGATGCCTTCGACCATCCACGATGCGGACTTGGTCGAGAGCGTGCCCTCGTTGATGTACTGCGCGAGGATCGAACCAACCGGATCGGCCAGGATGAATTCCGTGTCGGGCGACGCCTTGTCGAAAAAATGCGAGAGGCCGGTCATGGTGCCAGACGAACCGCAACCGAACACGATGGCATCCACCCGGCCATCCATTTGCTCCAGGATTTCGGGACCCGTGGTGGCCTCGTGCGCGGCCGGGTTGTCGGGATTGCCGAACTGGTTGATGAAGTACGCACCGGGGGTCTCGTCCGCGATCTTCGCGGCCAGATCCTGGTAATACTCCGGATGGCCCTTGGCCACGTCCGAGCGCGTCAGCACCACTTCGGCGCCCATGGCCTTCAGATTGAAGATCTTCTCGCGGCTCATCTTGTCGGGCACGACAAGGATCAACTTGTAGCCCTTTGCCTGCGCGACCAGCGCCAAGCCCAGCCCGGTATTGCCGGCCGTGCCTTCGACCAGCGTCGCGCCTGGCTTGATCGTTCCCGCCTTCTCGGCGCCTTCGATCATCGACAGGCCGATGCGATCCTTGATCGAACCACCGGGATTGGCCGATTCCAGTTTCAGGAACAGTTCGCACCGACCGGCGTCCAGCCGGCGCGTGCGCAACATCGGCGTGTGACCGATCAGTTCGAGGACACTGTCGACGATCATGCTGTTTCCCGGGTTCACTTTCGCGCGCGTTGACCGCATTCACTCGCGGTGGGATGCTTGCGGACTGCCCATGATAACGGATCGGCATCAACGAACCGGCCCGCGCTATGGCGGGCCGGCGAGGATTCTTCGGGCTTGGCAACGTCTCAGGCGTTGCCCATCTGGCTCCACATTCGGGTCAGGCGGTCTTTCAGTTGCAGCTTTTCCTTTTTCATGCCGAGCAACTGGTTGTCATGCATCGGCAGTACGCCGAGCTCCGCATCGTGGACCTTGCTGTCCAGCTCCTGATGGTACTGATAAAGGCGGCGGAACTCGGGATTCGCCTTCATCACTGCGTCTATGTGATCTTTCTGCTGTTGTTCGAACATTGAGCAGCCTCCTCTTGCGTGGCAAACGCTTGATGGATTGCAGCGCGCGCACGACCACATCCACACGCCGCGACTGCGGAGCGTGGAATTCGAACGAATGCGGGATTCATGCGATGGCGCCTCGGGGCCGGCAAGAGGCCGACCTCGAGGCTGACCCTACTCCGACCAGCGGGGCTTGGCAACCCGTCCGGCCAAGCCCAAAAGTTCCCTGAAATATGTACGCGCAACAATGATTTACGTTGTGCGTCGGGGAGCGTCTCGTAGGCCGGCGCCGACCCGCCGGATGCCGCACGCGAACCGCATTCCCGAGCCGCATTCGCGCGCGGATTTTCCGCTTGCCACGACGAAAAACGACTGCCCTTTCGCACTACTTCTGCGTGCGAATCTCCACTTCCATGCCTTGCGCCGCCGACGCCACCTTCCAGACCGTGACCTGCCCGGTCCCCGCGGCGGCAAGCGCCTGCTGCACCGCCATCGCACGGCGGCCTGCCAGCACCCGATCACTGCCGGAGGCGCGCGGCGCGACGATGATCTTCTGGCCAGCGTGCGCGCGCCCGAAATTCGCCACGCGCCGCTGCCCGGAGGCGGACAGGTTGTCGGAACCGGATTGGAAGGACGCCGCGGATAGCTGCAAGCTGCCGCTGGCGTGGCCGCTGCCACTGCTCGCCGAGGCGCCGCCGTCGCTGCCACCCTGCAGCGCCTTGGTGGCGGCTTCGGCCAGCCGCGCTTCCTTGCGTGCGAGCGTGGCGGCGCGCGCCTGCGCCGCGGCCAGTTTCTTGGCCTGCTCGGCCTCGGCTTGCGCCTGCTGCGCTTGCTGCGTCGCCTGCGCACCCTGCTGCTGCAACATCTGGGCCTGCTGGACGGCTGCCTCATATTGCAGCCGCTGGCGCGCCAGTTCCGCGCGCGCGGCGGCCGCGTCGGCCTGGCTGGCTTGCAGCATGATCTGGTCGTGTTCCTGCCGAAGCTGATCGAGCTTGGCGCGATCGGCTTCGGTCTTGGCCGAGGCTTGCGCCAGCGCGACGCGTTGCTCGGCCATGAACAAGGCGTGGCCGTGCGCACTGCGACCGGCATCCTGCAGATCGTTGATCGCGTTGCGCGCCAGAACCTGCTGCGCCAGTGCGTACTGCCCGAGCTCGGGATCGGCGCTCAATTGTTCGAGCTGCGCCGACAGCCGCGCCACGTCAGGGTCTTTCGTTGCGGCATGGGCGGGTGCCACGGCGCCGAGGCCGAAAGCCAGCGCGCCGATCAGCGCGGCGGTGGTGATCGCGTGCCTCATGGGTACACCCCCGACTCCGGTTGACCATCGGTGCTAGCGGGCGCCGGGGTGCCGGCCGGCGCAGGTTCGCCGGCGCTCGATCCCGGCGCCGGCTGCCCGAGCTGGATTGCGGGCAGGTCCACCGGACCGTTGCCGCCGGACGATGCCGCGGCAGGCGGCGCCGTCACGGCCTGCTGGGCCGCGGCAGCCGCGGCTTGGCGGCGTTCGAGGTCGGCCTGCAGGCCGGCATTCACCTGCGTCTGCTGGTCGATCTGGCGATCGAGCTTCGCGGCCTCGGCGCGTGCCCGCGCGGTGGCGGCAGCGGCCTCGGCTTCCGTGGCCTTGTCGGCGGCCTTGCCGTTGTCGCCGTTGGAGCTGAACTGCTGCGCCGCGGCCAACCGACGTTCGGCCTCGCCCAACGCGTCCGGCGCGGTGGTGGCCGCGCCGGCACTGCGCGCCGCGCGGATCTCCATCTGCGCGTGATCCATCATCTGGATCGGTGGAGGCGCGGTGGCGCAGCCGGCCAGCAGGGACGCCAGAATGGCCAACCCGATCAGGCGGGGGTCATGGATTTTTCGCCGCGTGCGTGTCATAAACAACACTCCGGGATGCATCGACGCATTGTCGGCGTACCATTTCGGCTTTGCAACGCCGCGCGTGCGGCGTGCATGGGGTTTCCTGACCGGGGATCAAAGATGGACATCGGATACTTCCTCAAATTGATGATGGATCGCGGTGCGTCGGACATGTTCCTGTCCACCGGCACACCCGTGCACATCAAGATCGAGGGCCGGCTGGCGGCACTCGGCACTTCGCCGCTGCCGTCGGGGATGGTGAAGAAGATTGCATACTCGCTGATGGACGAGGGTTCGGTGCCCAAATTCGAGCGCGAACTCGAATACAACATGGCGCTCGCGGTAAAGGACGTCGGTCGTTTCCGCGTGAACGTGTTCAAGCAGCGCGGCGAAGTCGCGCTGGTGATCCGCGCGATCAAGAGCGACATTCCTTCCATCGAGGAACTGCTGCTGCCGCAGATCTACAAGAAACTGATCATGGAACCGCGCGGCCTGATCCTGGTGGTGGGCGCAACCGGTTCCGGCAAGTCCACCACACTGGCGTCGATGATCAACTTCCGCAACACCAACGCGGCCGGCCACATCCTCACGGTCGAAGATCCAATCGAATTCCTGCACAAGCACAAGAAATCCATCGTCAACCAGCGCGAAGTGGGCCTCGACACCCACAGTTATCACGAGGCGCTGAAGAACGCGATGCGCGAAGCGCCGGACGTGATCCTGATCGGCGAGATCCGCGACACCGACACCATGGATGCCGCGATCGGATTCTCCGAAACCGGTCACATCTGCCTGGCGACCCTGCACTCCAACAACGCCGACCAGACCATCGAGCGCATCCTCAACTTCTTCCCCGAGGCCGCGCACAAGAACATCCTGATGAACCTCGCGCTGAATCTGAAAGCGATCATTTCGCAGCGCCTCGTGGTCGGCAAGGATGGCCGCCGCCGCCCGGCCGTCGAGGTACTGATCAACACCCCGCACATCCGCGACCTGCTCCGCCGCGGCGAAGTGCACGAGATCAAGCTGGCGATGGAACGCAGCCTGGAGGAAGGCATGCAAACCTTCGACCAGTCGCTGTTCAGGCTCTACAAGGAAGGCACGATCGATCTGGAAGAGGCGCTGTCGAAGGCCGATTCACGCGACGGCCTCGCGCTCAAGATACGCCTTGCCGAAGGCGCCACCGGCGCCGATTTGCCGCAGGACGATCCCTACGGACTCGGCGTGTCGATGTAACGCGGTGGCGGCGTCATCGTGATCGGTTGCCCCGGATTCCGCTCCGTCTACAGGGAAAGCTCGCCCCGGACGACGTCCACGACTTCGCCGCCCACCCAAACCTGATGCTGGTCCATCCGCAGATGCACGCGGCCGGCGCGTTGCAGCGCGCTGCCTTGCGCCGCGACGTAGGAAGTCGGTGCGAGTCCTTCGCGCATCAGCCACTGCGCCAGGCCCGCGTTGAGACTTCCGGTCACCGGATCTTCGTAGCCGCCGCTGCCGACAAACGCGCGGACTTCGAACGCCGCGTCGTGAGCGTCATCGTGAGGGCCCATCACTCCGAGTTTCAGCGGCTTGAGCGCAGCCCAGTCAGGCCTGAGTGAAAGCACCCGCTGTGCCGACCGAAGCATCACCGCGCACCAGCCCGGGCCATTGTCGACCCACTGATGGTGGACGATGTCCGGGGACGGCACGCCAAGCGCCTCGGCAATTTTCGCCAGCACGTCAGGTTCGAGCGCGCCGGTGCGGCGCAACGGTGGCGCGGCGAACTCGAGCCGCGAACCGTCGGTGCGAATCCGCACGATGCCAACGCCGCACTGCTGGGATACGACACCCCGTGTACGCGGCTTTCCACCCGCAGCCAGCCAGGCATGGCAGGAACCGAGGGTCGGATGGCCGGCGAACGGAAGTTCGCCGATGGGCGTGAAGATGCGCACGCGGTAATCGGCACCGGGATCGGCCGCGGGCAGCAGGAAGGTCGTCTCCGAAAGATTGGTCCAGCGGGCGAACGCGGCCATCCTCGCGTCACTCAATCCTGCGGCGGCATGCACCACCGCGAGCGGATTGCCGCCCAGCGGATCGGCCGAAAAGACATTGACCTGCGAAAATCGAAACGTGCTCATGATTCCTGGATTCCGCGGTGGCTCAAGGCAGTTCGGCAGGTTGGGCTGACGCCGGCTTCATCGGTGGAAGCCCGACATCATCGCCGCATTTCATGAGGCAAGCTCCGCCCATTGCAACCCGCCGCAAGGGAATCTTCTATCAAATCAATACCCGTCATCCCGGCGAAAGCCGGGACCCAGCCCAACATCACCACCGCGTTCGCGCACGCAAGAGCCCAGCACTCAAACGTCGCGCACGAGATCGGCGGCGACCTCTTTCGCGGCCTTGAGGGTGTGCTCGACATCGGCCTGCGTGTGCGCGGTCGACACGAACAGGTTTTCGTAGGCGCCGGGATGGAACAACACGCCGCGCGCCAGCATGCCGCGCCACCAGCGATCGAACAGCTTCTGGTCGGCGTGGCGCTCGGCGTCGCGGTAGTTGTGGATCGGCGCGCGCGCAAACCAGACCTGCATCAGCGGGCCGACGCCGACGACGGACGCCGGCAGTCCGGCATCCCGCAGCACCGCGTCCAGCCCAAGCCGCAGTTCGTCGGAAAGCGCATCGAGTTTCGCGAACAGGCCGGGCGTCGCCAGTTCATCCAGCGCCGCGTTGGCGGCGGCGATCGCGATGCCGTTGGCGTTGTACGTGCCTGCCATCGAGACCGTGCCGTCGGCGACCAGCGCCATGATGTCGGCGCGCCCGCCGCAGGCCGCGACGGGAAAGCCGCCGCCCAGGCCCTTCGCGAATACCGACAAGTCCGGGGTCACACCGAACCGCGCCTGCGCGCCGCCCAGCCCCAGCCGGAAGCCGGTGATGACTTCGTCGAACAACAGCACGATGCCGTGACGCGCGGTGAGATCGCGCATGGCTTCGAGGTATCCGGGTTTCGGCAGGATGCAACCGGTGTTGCACATCACCGGCTCGGTGATCACCGCCGCGACCGAATTGCCTTCGCGCTTGATCGCGTCGGCCAGTGCATCGGCATCGTTCCATGGCAGGATGATCAGGTTCTCTTCCACGCCCCGCGGCAGGCCCGGGCCCTGCGGCACCGGCACCGGACGCGCATCGGGGCCGGCCTTGGCGATGTCCGGATGTTTGCTCCAGTACACCTGATCGGAAAAGCCGTGATACATGCCCTCGAAGCGGATCAGTTTCGGCCGGCCGGTGAACGCGCGCGCGAGCCGCGTGGCGTACAGCACCGCCTCGGTGCCGGTGTTGCATAGCCGGACCTGTTCCACGCACGGCACGGCGGCGATGATCTTCTGCGCCAGCCGCGCCTCGTCCGCGGTCGGCAGCGCGAACACGGTGCCGCGCTGCTCGATGAAATCCACCACCGCCTGCGTGACTCGCGGCGGCCGGTGGCCGAGCAGCATCGGCCCGAGGCCCAACAGGTAGTCGATGTATTGGTTGCCATCGACGTCGCGCAGGTGCGAACCCTCACCGCTTTCGACAAACAACGGATACGGCGTCCACCCCGCCCAGGTCGCGCGCGCGGTGCTGTTGACGCCGCCGGGAATGGGGCCGCAGGCGGTGTCGAACAACTTCGCGCTGCGTGACGTGTCGAGATCGGGCGCCAGCGAAGCGGCGTCGACGGGGGAAGCCGTGGCGGATATCGCGGAATTCATGGTTCGTCCTGCGCGTTTCTCAGAGGGCGGGGGCGGGGGTCAGCACGCGGCGCGGCGTATGCAGTTTGCCCGTCAGCAGCGACGGCAGCAGCCCGATCGCATCGGCGAAGCCGACGATGGACGTGTGCGGAATCGCGGCGTGGCGACAGTGTTCGATCAGGCGATGTTTGGCGAACACGTAATCGGCTTCGCCCGCCGCGCAAAAGTCCGACGCGCCATCACCGATCAGCAACACGCGATGGTGACGATTGTGTTCGCGCACCGCGCTGGCGCATTTGCAATGACCGCTGCCGACCCGGCAATGCGGGTCGGAGAATGGCGTTTCCAGCTTCCACCGCCGCGGCGCGGTTTGCACCAGCCGGTTGGCGAGGACAGGCAAGGCATCGAGTTGATAGCGCGACAGGATCGCGCGGATCGCATGATCGAGTCCGTCACTCACGATCCGCAGCGTCGCGCCCGCGGCCAGCGCCGCTTCCACGAACTGCGGGAACGCCGCGTCGATGCGCATCGTCGCAAGGTGCTCGTCGATCTCTTCGCGCGAAGCATCCAGCAGCGCAACCTGTCCCGCCATGCACTCGGCCGAGCCGATCTTGCCGGCACGCCAGTCGCGTTCCAGCAGCTGCCATTCGGGCTGCGCGAAACGATCGAGCAGCGAGTCCGTGACGTCTTCGACCGCGATGGTGCCGTCGAAATCACACAGGATGTTCCACTGGATCACGGATGTTTCTCGGAAGGCGGACCGCCGCAAAGTGACGGCAATTCTAATCTTGCGTTGCTTTCCGGATGCTTTCCAGTGCGATCATCCCTTATCGCCGCGCAACCGGGCTTCCGACCTCATGCGACCTTGAGGGACCAAAAACCCCAGAACGGCCTTCCATGGCCTGACTTTTCACGAAAGCTGCTACGAACCGGATTTCGGGAAGCGGACCAGCACCCGTTGTCCGATCCGGAGTGGCGCCTGGCCCTGTTTCGCGGGCGCAAGTTCCAGGGTGCAATCGACGTCGTTGGCGAGCGCGCGCTCCAGCGGGTCCTGTGTCAAGCCGGCCGGCTGCAGCACTTGCCCGACCCAGGTCACGGTGGCGTCGTACGCGGGGCCTGAACCCGAATCGCGCACCACCTCGGCGTGCATGCCGGCGTGGATTGCGCCAGCCGCGTCGACGTCCAGTTGCGCCTGCACGATGTGCGGACGGTCGGGCAACAACTCGAACAAAGGCTGGCCGGACGATGCCGACACGGACTGACCGATCGCGACGCGCCGCACCACGATCGTACCCGCCACCGGCGCGCGCAGCGTGGTGGCATCGAGATCGAGTCTTGCCGCAGCAGCTTTCTGCCGCGCGGCATCGAGTTCCGCCTGCGCGGCTGCCTGCCGGGCTTTCAGCGAGGCCACGGCACTGCGGGCCTGCTCGGCGGCTTCGCCGGTTGCCGCACCGGCCTTGGCGGCCGCGGCAAGGCGCGGTGCGCGCTGCTCGGCCTGCTTCAGTGACACCTGCAACCCGACCAGTTGCGCCTTGGCTTGTTCGATGCCCGCTTCGGCGCTCGCCACCGCGATGTTCGCGCTGCGCGCGTCGAGCGCGGCCAGCACCTGGCCTCGCTTGACGACATCGCCCTGTTTCACCGTGACCGACTCGACCACCCCATCGGTGCGTGCGGCGACCAGCACCATGCCGCCCTCGACGGCAACCTTGCCGCGCGCCACCGCCAGCCATGGCGAGGCTTGCGCGGAGGTTTGGGCGGGCGCGCCCTGTTCGCCACCCGAGGAGCACGCGCCCAAGGCGAGCGCCGTGACGGCAAGCACCACGCTGGCGCAGCGATGGGGTTTCACGATGTGCTCTCCTCTCGAAGCGCGGAATCACCCTGCGGTGCGCGCCGGTCATTGAATATCACCCCGTCTTCCATTTCCAGCACACGATCGGCGTGGGTGACGAGGCGCGGATCGTGGCTGACGCACAGCACGGTGGTGTCGTGTTCGTGCGCGATGCGGCGCAGGGTGTCGATCACGATCTGGCCGTTGGCGGCATCCAGCGCGCTGGTGGGTTCGTCCGCGAACAGGAGCTGAGGCTGCTTGACCAGTGCACGCGCGATCGCGACGCGTTGTTTTTCGCCGCCGGAAAGTTCGGCCGGCAGCAGGTGCATGCGATCGGACAATCCGACTTCATCCAGCGCCGCACGCCCGCGCGATTCCGCCGCGCGATCATCCACGCCCATGTAGCCCAGCGGCAGCATCACCTGTTCCAGTGCGCTGAGCGCGGGAAACAGATTGAAACCCTGGAACACGAAGCCGGTGTGCTGGAGCCGAAAGCGATCGCGCGCATGGCGGTTGCCGCGGAACAGGTCTTCGCCCAGCGCGATCACGCTGCCGGCATCCGGCCGCTGCAAGCCCGACAGGATCGACAGCAGCGTGCTCTTGCCGCACCCCGAAGGCCCCGCGATCAACGTCAGGCGGCCGGCCTCGACGGATAACGAAAGGCCGCGCAAGACTTCCGTGCGCAGCTTGCCGCTGGTGTAACCCATGTGCAGATCGCGGGCGTCGAGCGCGCTCATCGGAGCAGCAACGCCGGATCGGCGCTCCGCAAGGCGCGCACCGCGGCTGCGCCCGACACCAGCGCGATGCCCATCACCAGCGCCGCGCAGGCGATCCACGCCGGCAGGTTCAATTCAACCGGCACGTCCTGGAGTTTTGCGAGGCCGATCAACCCGAGGCTCAACAATACGCCCGCGATCAGGCCGCATACGCCGATCCATGCGGCCTGCTCCAGCACTACGCGCCTCAGCGACCCGAGCCCAACGCCGAGCGCATGCAAGGTCGCGTATTCGCGCACCGAGCCCGCGATCGCGCCCATCAAGGTCTGGCTGGTGATGATCGCACCGACGATGAAGACCACCACCGCCAGGAAGATCACCCCGAGCCCCGCGCCGGTCTGGAACATCCAGTAGAACACCGCGCGCCGCGCGAAATTCGACGCCGTCCACGCCGCGTAACCGTGCGCCGACGCGTCGATACGGGACGCGACCGCGTCGGCGTCCGCACCCGGCTTCAGCTTCGCGACGTAGTACGCAACTTCGGTACCGCCCGTGTCGTTGTCCAACGCTCGGGCGGTATCCAGCGAGGCGACCACGTTCACGCCGCCCAGCGCGCGGATGCCGCTGGCCACGCCGACGATGCGCACCAGGTCACCGTTGATCAGCGCCTGCCCGCCGATCGGCACGCCGAGTTTGGGCAAATCGGCGCGATCGACGATCACCGCGAACGGTTCCTTCAGCGATGCGCGCTGCGCGGCCGTCAGCACGTCGGAAAAAATCATCCCGTCCGGATCGGTGCTGATGCCCGAGACGAACACCGATACGCCACCGGTACCGGCCGGGCCGCGCCAGTCGCCATCCACCCACGCGAACGGTTCGACGCGCGCGACGCTCGAGTCCATCAGCAGCGCGGTGCGCGCAGTGGGCGCGATCGGACGCCCGAGTTCGATGCTCTGGGTGCCGGGATAACCGACCCACAAATCGGCATTCGAAGCGGTGATGTAGACCGCAGTGGAACCAAAAATACCGAACACCAGCGCGGCCTGCATCAACAGCAGCAACCCCGAGAACGCCACCGCCAGCATGGCCGGCAGAAAGCGTCGCCACTCGTGGATCAGGGTTTTGCGCGCGAGCGGGATCATGGCCCGGTTTTGGCTTTTGAACCCCTCTCCGCTCGGGAGAGGCGGCACGAAGTGCCGAGCGCGCAGCGCTGGGGTGAGGGTTCGGATCCGCGCAAGATTTCGGCGTCAGGCGAATGCGGACCCTCATCCAGTCCTTCGGACCACCTTCTCCCGGAGGGAGAAGGAAAAGCATCACTGTGCTGTTCCGGGGAGGAGGAATCGCCGTTTGTGCCACTATTGTCTATTTCAGGCAACGGCGCGCCACCCAGCGCTTTGTACAACGCCACGAATGCAAGCCCGTGCGCCAGGCGCGCCTGTTCGCGGTCGAGTTCGGATTCCGTGAGCGCGAGTTTTGCATCCGCCAGTTGCAGGCCGTCGGCCTGGCCCAGGCCCTGCAACTTTTCGCTCAACGACAAGCCGCGTTGCGACGCGCTGGCCGCCTCGTCCGCGCTTTGCAATTTCTGCCCCGAGGCGTGCAGGGTCGCGAGATCGGTTTCGACCTCCGCCGCGCCTTGCAGCACGGCTTGGCGGTACGCAAGCACGGCGGCCTGCAACTGGTCCTCGCGCGCATCGCGCACCGCGCGGCGCTCGCCCCAGTCGAACAACGGAATGTTGATGATCGGCCCGATCGCGAAGGAGTTGTTGACATCGCCGAGACGCGTGTTGCCCTTGACCAGCGCCGCGAAGGTCAGCGAACTGCCCAACGCGAAACGCGGGTACATGTCGGCCTTGGCGATGCCGAGTTCGCCTGCCGCCTTCAACACTTGGGTTTCGGCGTAGCGGATTTCCGGACGGGTGCGCAGCAGGTCGGCCGGCACGGCATCGACACTCACGTCCGCGAGCTTCGGCAGCGGTTTCGGCGACAACCATGCCGGATCGGGCTCGCTTTTTCCCAGCAGCAGCGCAAGCGCCTGCGCACGCTGCACGATGGCCGCGCGCGGATCGGCCACGCTCGACGCGGCCTTGGCCGCCGCGGCCGCACCCTGCTCCACGTCGATCCGCGACGCAAGTTGCAGGCGCTCCTGCACGCGCAGCAGTTCGAGTTTCCTCCGCGCTGCCTGCGCGGCGTCGCCAAGCAGCGCTTCGCTGCGCTGCGCCGCGCGCAATTGCAGGTACTCGCGCACGACTTCCGCAACCAGCGAAACCCGCGCCGACTGCAAGGCCGCCGCCGCTTCGCCGGTGTTCGCGGCGGCGAGATGCGCATTGGCGTCGCTGCGCCCGAACAAACCGAGTTCCCAGGAGGCGTCGAAGCCCGCCTGGAAATAGCTGGCGGTGTTTTCCGCGTTGGGTTGTTCGAGGGTGTTGAATGCGAGCCGGGGCTTGTAGGTGGTCGAGGCCGCGTCTTCCAGCGCGCGCGCCGCGCGCAATTTCAGCGCGACCTGCTGCACATCGAGGTTGTCGTGAAGCGCGCTTTGGACCAGCGCATCGAGTTCGGGATCGCCGAATTGTTTCCACCAGCCCGTGAGATCCGGCGTCGGCCCGAGGTGTGACGACGCGTTGTGCCATTGCGCAGGAAGATCACCGCTCGGCAGCTTCGGTAGTTGCACGCTGACGCAGCCGCTGAGCGCAACGCCAAGCGCCATCGCGATCAACGTGCGCACCGGGTTTCGCTGACGGGAAGGGGGAACCTGCATGGATCGCCGCAGTGTAACGGCTGAACGCGTTTTGAAACGAACCCGCGAAACGGCGAAAGCCGCGGGAAAGCCTGCGGCTGCAAAATACGCGTGCCACCTTTCCGGATGCTTTGTACCCGGGCTCGCGCAGCGTCGTAAAATGACGGCCCGGGCTCGCCGCGACCTCGCGTCGCTCTCGATCTGCATGAACACTGCCACGGCCAAACCCCGCCGTCTTTTCTTCGCCTGGACCGCCTGGGACGCGATCCCCGTGCTGATGGTGCTGGGCCACGCCGCGTTCCTGGCATGGCTGTTCTTCGGCTTCCATCAGACGCCCTGGTGGCTGTGGGTTCCTTGCGCGCTGATCTACTCCATCAGCATCTCGTGGTCGATCAATTCGACCAGCCACAACTTCATCCACAATCCGTTCTTCAAGTGGGCGTGGCTCAATCGTGTTTTCAGTTTCCTGTTTTCGCTGACCGACGGTTTCAGCCAGGAGTTCTACAAGCACGTGCACCTGCGCCACCACGTCGGCAACATGGATCGGGTCGGTGAGAACGGCACCACGATCGACCCGCTGTCGATCTATCGCCACGGCAAGGACGGCAAGCCGGAAAGCGTGTGGACGTACACCTTCTATTCGTATTTCCGCGACGACATCGGCGAGTGCTACACGCGGGTCAAGAAGAAGTGGCCGCACCTCGCGCGCTGGATCCGGATCGAGATCGCAACCGTCGTTGTCGTCTACCTCGCCTGCCTGATCTACGACTGGCGCGCGTTCCTGTGCCTGGTGCCGTTCTACTACCTCGGCCATTCGCTGTCGTCGTTGAACGGCTACTACGAGCACCTGAAGGGGGACCCCGACCAGCCGATCGCGTGGGGCGTGTCAACGTACAACAAGTTCTACAACTGGATATGGCTGTATAACGGCTTCCACGCCGAGCACCACTACCGGCCCAAGGTGCACTGGACCAGGATGGTCAGCTTGCGCGATTCCATTCGCGACGAGCAGCGCGTGAAGGGCGTACACGTGATGGGCTGGTGCCATGCGCTCGGCTTCATGGATCGCTCGCCGCCCGCGCATACGCGCATTGAACCTTCGGCGCAGCCAGCCACGCGCACCGCCTGAAGAACCTTCCACCGTTTACGCGCTCGTCACGGCCGCGAATCTACGCTGCCAACTCCCTTGTCGATGCTGCACGAAGGAGGGCGCCGTGCTCAAGTGGGCCATCATTTTCGCCATCATCGCGTTGATCGCGGGGGCGCTCGGCTTCACCCGTATCCAGGGCATCGCCGCGACGATCGCGAAAGTCTTTTTCGTGATCTTCCTGATCCTGTTCATCCTCGCGGTGCTCGCGCTGGTCGGGATTTTCCACGCGTTGTAGCCGGTCTGAAACGCGGCCGGGCGTGGCACACTAGGCGGCCATGCCCGGCCTGATTCCCGAACGCTTCATCGATGAACTGCTGGCCCGCGTCGACATCGTCGACGTGGTGAAGCCGCGCGTGCCGCTGAAGCGCGCGGGCCGCGAATGGACGGCCTGCTGCCCGTTTCACGATGAGCGCACGCCGTCGTTCTATGTCAGCCCGGCCAAGCAGTTCTACCACTGCTTCGGCTGCGGCGCGCACGGCAGCGCGGTGAAGTTCCTGATGGAGTACGACCGGCTCGAGTTTCCCGACGCGGTCGAGGAACTGGCGCAATCGGTGGGCTTGACGGTGCCGCACGAAAGCGGCCAGGCGCGCCCGCGCGAGGATCACACCGATCTGTACGCGCTGCTCGATGCGGCGGCGGGGTTCTATCAACGTGCGCTGCCCGAGAGCGCAGGGGCCAAGGCGTACTGCAAGAAGCGCGGACTGGACAAGGGCGTCATCGAACGCTTCCGGATCGGCTGGGCGCCGGGCGGCTGGGATGCGGTGAAGCGCGCACTCGGCACCAGCGATACCCGCGTGAAAATGCTGGAGCAGGCCGGGATGCTTTCGACCGGCGAGAAAGGCAAGCAGTACGACCGCTTCCGCGAACGGCTGATGTTCCCGATCCTCGATCGACGCGGGCGGGTGATCGCATTCGGCGGACGGATCCTCGAAGGCGACGGCCCCAAATATCTCAATTCGCCCGAGACGCCGCTGTTCCACAAGGGCCGCGAGCTGTTCGCGCTGTGGCAGGTGCGCCAGGCTAATACCAAGCTGGAACGGCTGATCGTGGTCGAGGGCTACATGGACGTGGTGTCGCTGCACCAGGCCGGCGTGACGCAGGCCGTCGCGACGCTCGGCACCGCCACCACCAACGAACACGCGGAACTCCTGTTCCGCGCCGCGCCGGACGTGTTCTTCTGCTTCGACGGCGATCGTGCCGGGCGCAGCGCCGCATGGCGCGCACTGGAATCGGTACTCCCGCGGATGCGCGACGGACGCCAGGCGTTCTTTTTATTTCTGCCCGAGGGCGAAGACCCCGACACGCTGATTCGCAAAGAAGGCAAGGAGGGTTTCGAAGCGCGCCTGAAAAGCGCAACGCCGCTATCGGAATATTTCTACGCGTACCTCTCGCACGACGTGAACGTCGCAACGCTCGACGGCCGCGCCCGCCTGGCCGAACACGCGAAACCGCTGCTCGCGAAATTGCCGGACGGCGCGTTCCGCGACCTGATGTATGCCGAACTCGAAAAGCGCACGGGCGTACAGGGCGGCGCGGCAAGCGCCGCACCGCCGACCCGGCGACCGACGCCACAGCTTGCCAACGCACCGAGGCGAACGCTGGTGCGCAGCGCCATCGCCATGCTGCTGGCCGATCCCGCGCTGGCGCAGGAAGTCACCCTTCCCTACGCGTTCGCCACGCTCGACAAGCCGGGCATTCCGCTTCTCACGGAAATGCTGGATTTCCTGCAGGAGCGCCCCGGCATCAACACCGCGCTGCTGCTGGAACGCTTCGCGGGCCGCGAGGAATCGGCGGCGTTGCAAAAACTCGCTTTGACCGAGTTCCCGGGTGAACCCGAGGCACTGCGTACGGTATTCGTGGATGCGCTGGCCAAGCTCTCGGAACAAACCTCCCAGCAACGTCTCGACTCTCTGGTTCGCAAACAATCGGAAGGCGCGCTCGACGAAAGCGAGAAGAACGAATTGCGTGGGTTGTTGGCCGCCCAAGGAGCGGGCAACACGAAATGGCGTTAAACAGGCGAGGGCAAGCCCAAAGCAAGTAGGTTGGGCTGAACGAAGTGAAGCCCAACGGTTTTCCCATCCAATGTTGGGCTTCGCGTTGCTCAGCCCAACCTGCTCGTCAACGAGTTTGCTCTACAACATCGCCACGACATCCTTCTCGATTTTCCCAGGCTTCTCCGCCGACGCGTAACGCCGCACCACGTTGCCGTCGCGGTCGATCAGGAACTTGGTGAAGTTCCACTTGATCGCTTCCGAACCCAGCACGCCAGGCGCGGCGTGCTTCAGGTACTTGTAGAGCGGATGCGCGTTCGCGCCGTTGACGTCGATCTTGGCGAACAGCGGGAACGTCACGTCGTATTTTTCGCTGCAGAAATCGCGGATCGCGCCGGCATCACCCGGTTCCTGGTGCCCGAACTGGTTGCAGGGAAAACCGAGAATCTCGAAGCCCTGGTCCTTGTGCGCGCGATACAGCGCTTCCAGTCCTTCGTATTGCGGCGTGAATCCGCACTTCGAGGCGACGTTGACGATCAGCAAAACCTTGCCGCGATACGCGTTCAGCTTTTGCGGCGTGCCATCGAGCAGGCTCGCTTCGAAGTCGTAGAAAGTGCTCATCGCATCACCTCAACGAGCGAACGCAAAAGACAGTGTAGCGCTCACGGCTCGGCACCCACAAAGAAAAACGCCCCGGAATCCGGGGCGTTTTTTTCAAGTCGGGGACTCGTTTCAGGCAAGCCGACGCTTGCGGAACCAGTAGCCCGATCCGATCAACCCCAAGCCCAGCAGGAACAGGCCGATCTCGCCCGGCTCCGGCACGCCGATGTTTCCGGCAGCGAACGCGACATTGTCGAACTCGAACGCGTGCTGGGAACTGGTCATCACCACTTTGTCGAACGCCGAAGACAGGTTGATGTTCACGTAGCAGGTGCCTGCCGTGGCCTGGTTGCCGTCGGCGCAGTTTCCGCCACCCGCTGCGGCCGACACGTCCGCGCCCGTGAATTGGGCGACTTCACTGCCGCCAAAATAGAACGTGATGGTGTTCAGGTTGGCGTTTGGATTGTCATCGACCGAGCCCCACAGCAGACCCAGGTATTTTTGGCCAGTCGAGAACCCCAGGATCGCGGACGCTCCGGAAATGCCACCTGCAGTGAGGTACGTTGTCGCATCGTTACCGTCGGTCGGGTCGCCGAACAGCGCGCCATTGCCGTTCGACAGGACGGGCGGCGCATACAGGCTACTCGCCGCACCTTGCACGGCACCGCCATCGGGCGTGAAGCTCACGGCAATCTGGCAGAGAGTGGTCACGCCACCGCCAGGCGCGAGTCCGTCGAAGTTTTCGTAGCAATCGGCACCGGTCGGCACGCCGCCCACGGTGGCAGTGAGTGTGGTGGCATTCGCGGTAGTCGCCGCAAAACACATGGCGAGGGCCAATGCGCCCGCTACCGCCAGCCCGCGTCCGTGTCCCATCCGCTCCATCTTCTGACTTTTCATCGTGCTTTCTCCAATGGCGGAAC
>Ga0207695_10004839_pt1 | contig 18183 bp, 19 predicted proteins | sample KBSC54metaG_FD_184354 | JGI IMG/M metagenome (GOLD analysis project Ga0207695, IMG submission 184354) | Corn rhizosphere microbial communities from Kellogg Biological Station, Michigan, USA - KBS C5-4 metaG (SPAdes) (version 2) | ecosystem: Host-associated > Plants > Roots > Rhizosphere > Soil... | reverse complement strand
ATATTTGCTGCTGCAGGTCGCGTCGAACAGATGGTCTATCGAGCTCGACGTGTAGGTCTGGGCGGCGCACGGCCAGGCGAGAAACAGCATCGGGACGAGCGGAGTCAGGCGAATCAGCATAAGAAACGTATGGCCCGCCCCGTCTGCAAGGGGTTTTATTCAAGTGGCAACTGACCGGTCTGCATCAACGTATACGGCATAGCGGCAGAGCCGTTGCCAAGATGGAGAGCCGCACGCCCCAGGCCTCATAAAGCTCACGGCATCGAGTGCCATTTTTTTAGTCAGGCTGTCGGGACGTCGGTATACCGTCAGGCCATCTACAAAATTCCTCCCGCAGACATTCCGTAGGTCAGGCGGCGCATTTGCCGTTGACCAATATCATCAGGTGGTTGCGAGCTTGCGGGTCGAGAACACCGCCTCTCTCCGCATGATCACCCAGGCGATCCGCGCCAGCTTGTTGGCGAGCGCGACGATCACAGTGTTAGGATGGCACCGCGCCTGTAGCCCACGCAGCCATGCTCCGAGTGGCGTTTCGGCCTTTGCCAGACCTGGCAACGCGGCTCTGGCGCCGTGGATCAGAAGCGTTCGAAGGTATGTGTTGCCTCGCTTGCTAATCCCAAGAAGCGGGGTTTTCCGCCGGTCGTATGCTGACGGGGCACGAGGCCGAGCCATGCGCCGAGATCTCTGGCCTGATCGAAGGCTTCGGCCCTGCCGACAGCTGCAACGAGCGCTGTCGCATTGAGAGCGCCAACACCGGGAATAGAGGTTAAGCGTCTCGCCACGTCGTCCGTTCGCGCGAGCTGGGCAAATTCCAGGTCGAACGCATCAATACGGCCGTCGAGTGCAGCCCACTCGGCGCGCATATCGGTCATGAGTTCCCGTAACCGTCCAGGAGCAAGCAAAGCTTTGTCGGCCAGCATCTCGTCGAGCGCCTTCTCGAACTTGCGGCGCCCCTGAGCGACTGTGATGCCGCGCTCAAGCAGAATAGCGCGCATCTGGTTGATCAACGTCGTTCTCGCTCCAACCAGCCGTGACCGGACGCGGTGGAGCGATTGGATGTCGAGCTGTTCCTGTGTCTTTAACTCGACGAACCTCATGGTCGGCCGGGTCGCTGCTTCCGCGATTGCCTCAGCATCGCGGTCATCGTTTTTCTGCGCTTTCACGTAGGGGCGCACATACTCCGGCGGCATCAGCTTGACCGTGTGGCCCCGGGCAAGCAGCTGGCGACCGAGATGGTGAGCCCCGCAGCACGCCTCCATCGCGACAGCGCATGGCGCATGTTTTGCGACGAATTCTACGATGCTGGCCGGCCGCATCCTCCGACGAAGCACCACAGCACCACGCTCATCGAGCGCTGCAAGGCTGCAGCTGTTCTTGCCTAAATCGATACCGATCATCACAATGCTCATGGCTCGTCCCTCTCTGTAAGCACCGGCATCGTAGCCCGATGTCGGAGAGTTGGGGCGGGCCATTCCATAAAGCTCCCTGTTGCGCGGGAGGGCCAGCCATCAGCACGCTTACAGAGATTTCGGATGTGGACGGCGCCCCCCGACGGCCCTAGGTTAGCCCAATCCCCGGGGGGCCGCTATCGCGCGGCTGAGAGGTGGGCAGCAGCCCACGACCCGCTGAACCTGATCCGGCTCACACCGGCGTAGGGAGGGTCGAGCGGCATCCCCGTCTTGCCCTTCCGCCTAGGAAGAGGAACGAGACGATGCCCGATATTCCCGCCCGCACCGAACTCACCGTCACGACCGGCCCGATCCGGGGGAGCCGCAAGATCCATATCGGCGATCTCAAGGTGGCGATGCGCGAGATCCATCTGGAGCCCTCGGCCAACGAAGCCCCGGTCCGCGTCTACGACACGTCCGGCCCTTATACCGACCCGGACGCCCGCATCGACATCATGGCCGGCCTGCCCGAGCTGCGCCGCGACTGGATCCGCGGCCGTGGCGACGTCGAGGAAGTGGACCAGCGCGCGGTGAAGCCGGAGGATAACGGCCAGCTCGGGCCGGACCGCTCGGGCGGCGTCCCCACCTTCCCGCAGGTGCGCGGCCGGGTGCTGCGCGCGAAGGCCGGCCAGAACGTCAGCCAGATGCATTATGCCCGGCGCGGCATCGTCACCCCCGAGATGGACTATGTGGCGATCCGCGAGAATGTGGGTCGCGCCGCGCTGCGCGACCAGCTCCAGCGCGCAAAAGACCGGGACGGCCAGGATTTCGGCGCCGCCATCCCGGATTTCGTGACGCCGGAATTCGTCCGCGACGAGGTGGCGCGCGGCCGCGCCATCATCCCCAGCAACATCAACCACCCGGAAAGCGAGCCGATGGCGATCGGCCGCAACTTCCTCGTCAAGATCAACGCCAATATCGGCAACTCGGCCGTCGCCTCCGACGTCGCCACCGAGGTGGACAAGATGGTCTGGGCGATCCGCTGGGGCGCGGACACGGTGATGGACCTCTCCACCGGCCGCAACATCCACGACACCCGCGAATGGCTGCTGCGCAACGCCCCCGTGCCGATCGGCACCGTGCCGATCTACCAGGCGCTGGAGAAAGTGGGCGGCATCGCCGAGGAGCTGACGTGGGACATCTTCCGCGACACCCTGATCGAACAGGCCGAGCAGGGCGTCGACTATTTCACCATCCATGCCGGCGTGCGCCTGCCCTACATCCCGCTGACCGCGAAGCGCGTCACCGGCATCGTCTCGCGCGGCGGATCGATCATGGCGAAATGGTGCCTCGCCCACCACAAGGAGAGCTTCCTCTACGAGCGGTTCGACGAGATCACGGAGATCATGAAGGCCTATGACGTGGCCTATTCGCTGGGCGATGGGCTCCGCCCCGGCTCCATCGCCGACGCCAATGACGAGGCGCAGTTCGCCGAACTGGCGACGCTGGGCGAGCTCACGAAGAAGGCCTGGGCGCAGGACGTGCAGGTGATGATCGAGGGCCCCGGCCACGTGCCGATGCACAAGATCAAGGCCAACATGGACAAGCAGCTGGAGGCGTGCGGCGAGGCGCCCTTCTACACGCTCGGGCCGCTCGTCACCGACATCGCGCCGGGCTACGACCATATCACCAGCGGCATCGGCGCCGCGATGATCGGCTGGTTCGGCACGGCGATGCTCTGCTACGTGACGCCCAAGGAGCATCTGGGCCTGCCCGACCGCGACGACGTGAAGGTGGGCGTGGTGACCTACAAGCTCGCCGCCCACGCCGCCGACCTCGCCAAGGGCCACCCCGCCGCCAAGCTCCGCGACGACGCGCTGAGCCGCGCCCGCTTCGACTTCCGCTGGCGCGATCAGTTCAACCTGTCTTTGGACCCCGACACGGCCGAGGAATATCACGACCAGACGCTGCCGGCGGAGGGCGCCAAGACGGCGCATTTCTGCTCGATGTGTGGACCTAAGTTCTGCTCGATGAAGATCACGCAGGAGGTGAGGGATTTCGCCGCGAAGCAGAATGCGGGGGCGGAGACGTTCCTGGCCGCTGCGCCGGTGAGCGAAAGCGAGGCGGAGGCCGGGATGCGGGAGATGAGCGAGGCGTTCCGGGAGAAGGGTGGGGAGATTTATCTGCCGACGGAGGAATAAATCTGGCGTTAGACCATTATGTATCGCAGGTTCATCTAAAGAGATTCTACGCACCAGCGTTGAATCTAAAGAAAATGTATGCCTATAGAAAATCAGATTTATTTCAATTTATTTGTGGATCGGACGATGTTTGCCGCATAGATGAGGGCAGCACAAATTCGTTCCTCGATAATCCCAGAATTATCGAGGAATTTTTGAAAAAAATAGAACCAAAATACAATAAGGCATGCGAATCTTTATATCATGGGAAGCCAACCGAAGAGTCTGTTTCAGTCATTCCGGCTTCGTATCATTTGTGGTCGGCTGCTCTCCAACCGCGATGCGCCTAGGCAGCACGTCTCTCATCAATCTGACTCATGCTGAGGCAGAGTTGCTTGATAAAACCGGAGAACTGGATCGTGCACCCCCTGAGCTTGGCTCTAAAACATTGACCGATCTACTTAAAAATGGGTCAGCCAAGATTAATATTAACCAAAAATATCCACAATCAATGGGAATTAATAGTTTCTTAGAAGTAGCGTCTTGTTTTTCCAGTTCTCACTGGGAAATTCTTGTAAATCCTCGATTTGAAAAATTTCCCTTCCTTACAAGCGACTATCCGGCTGCAATTGAGAAAACAGTTGATCCGAGGGTTGTTTCAAGACTGGTGCCGTTGCGGCCTGATTTAGCAGTACGCATTTATCCACAAATACGCCCATCAATGCGCCCATATTTTCCGACAGATTTTAGATATAGGATAAAGAAAATTTCCCCGTCTGAAGTAACATCGGCAAATCGTACAATCATTCGTTCATCGGAGAACCTCGTGTTCTCCCCCATTATCGGACCTTGGATCCGACGCATGATCAGTCAAAACTCACGATATCGGATCGAGCTGGAGCATACGAAAAGTCCCCACGGCACAGGCTTCTTGTTAACAAACCAAATTACTTTAAAAGAACATTCAGTCTAGTTACTACGCATATTCAATAATTATACCTACAAGCCACCACTTCCAACACCTGCCCCTCACCCTTCCCCGTCACGCGATACACCAGCCGATGCTCTGAATTGATCCGGCGGGACCACCAGCCGGAGAGGTTGCCGCCCAGCGGCTCGGGCTTGCCGGTGCCCCGGAACGGATCGCGCATACACTCCCTGATCAGGGCGTTCACGCGGGCGAGCAATTTCACGTCCTCCACCCGCCAGTGCAGATAATCCTCCCACGCGGCGGACGCGAAGACGATCCTCACGGCTCGATGAGCCCGCGCTCCTCGCCCTGGCCGGTCTCAAGCTCGGCGATGCCCTGCGTCAGCCGCGCCGCATTCCGGGGCGAGCGGAGCAGGTACAGGGTCTCCTCGATCGCATCCCATTCGCTCTGCGAGACCACCACCACGCCCTCCGCCCGCTGGCGCGTGATCGCGATCGGCACGCGATCGGCCACGGCGCGGTCCATCACCGCCTTCAGATTGGCGCGGGCATCGGAGAAGCTGAGCGAGTTCATGAGTCATATGTACAACAATTCGTACAGAAGGTCCACGAACGTGAACGCTTCGCGGCGAGATCGCATTCACAACGCCGCCCCCACGCCAGGCGCGCGCTCGTCAAACCAATCGGGCCGCCCGCCCCGCACTCGGGCAGAGCGCACCAAGCGGACAGGATCGGCACAGCGGCGCGTCGGGCCGGCAGAAGAGTTGCCCCAGCCTTTTGGTGACGACGTGGAAATCGAGGAAATCCTGCCCGGTCCAGCCGGGCATCGCGGCCGTCACCGTCTCGCTCGCGTCGCGCGGGGTGGCCGTCGGCCCGATCGCGCCGAGCCGTCGCAAAACCCGCCAGACATGCGTGTCCACGATGAACACGGGCAAGGACAAGGTGCTCGCGTTGAGCGTCGATGCCGCAACCTTGCGCCCGACGCCCGGCAGTGCTTCCAGGGTATCGAGCGCGGCGGCCAGCGGTTGCTCGGCCAGAGCTTCCAGCCGGAAGCCAAGCGGGCGATCGCGCAACATCCGCAAGGCGGCGACCACGTGAACGGCCTTTTCCGCGGCGAACGTCACCGCGCCGATCGCCTGCTCGATCTGCTCTGGCGCCGCCTCGGCAAGCTGGGCTGGCCGGGGATAGGCCCGGACGAGCCTGTCATAGGCCGCCTGCGATACCGCATCGCGCGTCCGCCCGCTGATCATCGACTTGACGAGCTGTCCCACCGGCCGTCGCGGGGGCAACATCCCGATGCCGGTCAGAAGAGGAGCCAGCCTGTTACGCCAAAGCCGGATGTCCGGCGCAAGGAATCCCAAATCCCATTGCATCCCGACCTAATAGAACAAAAGAAGAACAATTGCAAGATTATGAGATAGCCGGCAGCGCCCAGTCGATCGGGCTCCGCCCATGCGCTTCCAGAAACGCGTTGGCCTTGGAGAAATGCCGGCACCCCAGGAAGCCGTTATGCGCGGAGAGCGGCGAGGGATGGGCGGATCTGAGGACGAGATGATGGCCGCCCTGCTCTACCGTCCTGACGAAGCCGGCCTTCTTCTGGGCGTAGCTGCCCCACAGCAGGAAGACGACGGGCTCCTCCTTCTGGGCGACGAGGCGGATCACGGCGTCGGTGAACTTCTCCCAGCCGCGATCGCGGTGCGAGGCGGCCAGCCCCTGCTCCACGGTGAGCACCGAGTTGAGGAGCAGCACGCCCTGCTGCGCCCAATGTTCGAGGAAGCCGTGGCCGGGCCGCGCGATGCCGAGATCGCTGTGCAGCTCCTTGTAGATGTTGACGAGGCTGGGCGGCGGGCGGACGCCGGGCTGGACGGAGAAGCACAGGCCATGCGCCTGCCCCGGCCCGTGATAGGGGTCCTGCCCCAGGATGACGACGCGCACATCGTCCAGCGGGGTGAGGTCCAGCGCGCGGAACCACTCGCCGCCCTTGGGGAAGATGCGCTTGCCGGCCGCCTTCTCGGCGACGAGGAACTGGCGCAGCGCCGCCATGTAGGGGCTCTCGAACTCGCCCGCGAGCGGCCCCCGCCAGCTTTCGTGCAGCTTCACCTGTCCCGCATCCGCCATCGCCGCCTCCTGTGTAAAAGGGCTTTGCCGGGGCCGATGGGGGCTCGTCAACCGGGCGGCATCTGGTAGGCTGCGGGCTCCTCTTCGTTCGGAGAATCGTGATGGGAATCCTCGACGGACTGCTCGGCCAGATCGGCAGCAATGTGGATATCGAGAATCTCGCCACCAAGATCGGCCTGCCCGCCGACAAGGTGGAGGAAGCGGTGCACGCGCTCGGCGTCGCGCATCCGCAGGAGGGCGACACGGCGGAGATCGCCGCGCAGCAGACCGGCCTGCCGACCGACACGCTCAACCAGATCATCGGCCATATCGGCGGCGAGGGCAGCCTGGGCCAGTTCGCCAGCCTGCTCCAGGGCGAGGCCGGCGAAGGCCTGATGGGCAAGCTGGGCGGGCTGGCGTCGGGGCTGTTCGGCAAGGGGTAAGCCGGAGCGGGCGGCCCGGTATCCGCGCCGTCCGCCCACTTCCGTCATCCCCGCGGAGGCGGGGATCCATACGCGCCGCGCCGGAAGGGACGGCAAGGTGTCGATCAACGGCAAGGTTGGGCCACATGTCCCAGCCTTGTGGGAGGAGTCCAGTCCCGCCCCCCTTTCATGCTGCGCTTATGGATCCCTGCCTTCGCGGGGATGACGAAGATTTTTGGTCCGCTTATCCCACCGCCACCCGGCCGGCCTCGACGACCAGACGGGTACCGGCCCCGACCCCCTCGAACAACGCCGGCTCGGTGCCCGTCATCCACACCTGCCCGCCGGTCGCGGCCAGCCGCTCGAACAAAGCGGCGCGGCGGATCGGATCGAGATGGGCGGCCACCTCGTCGAGCAGCAGCAGCGGCGGTCGCCCCGCGCGCTCGGCGACGAGGTCGGCATGGGCCAGCACGATGCCGAGCAGCAGCGCCTTCTGCTCGCCGGTGGAGCAGCGTTCGGCGGGCTGCCGCTTGCCGAGATGGGTGACGGCGAGGTCGGTGCGGTGCGGGCCGGCGAGTGTCCGCCCTGCCGCCGCATCCCGGCCACGCGAGATGCGCAGTTCGGCGGCGAGGTCGATGCCGCGCCAGCCCTCCAGCGCGAGGCCGGCGCGGGCGAAGGGGCCTTCGGGCTGGACGGCGAGCCGCTCGCCCAGCGCCGCGACGGCCCGCTCGCGGGCGATGGCGATCGCCTCGCCATGCTCGGCCATGCCGGCCTCCAGCGCGGAGAGCCAGGTGGGATCGGCGCCGTCGGGCTCGGCGAGCAATTTGTTGCGCGCCCGCATCGCCGCCTCGTAGCGCGCGGCATGGTGGCCATGGCCCGGCTCCAGCGCGAGCACGAGGCGATCGAGGAACCGGCGCCGGCCGCTCGCCCCCTCGGCGAACAGCCGGTCCATCGCCGGGGTGAGCCACAGGACGGACAACCATTCGGAGAGCGACGTGGCCGATGCCGAAGCACTGTTGATCCGCACCTGCCGCCGCTCGGGCGCCGCCGCCGTGGTGCCCGTGCCGATCTCGATGTCACCCGCCAGCCGCGCCGCCACCGCGAAGCCGCCCGGCCCGTCGACGCGCGCCATCTCTGACAGGGTCGCACCGCGCAGCCCCCGCCCCGGCGAGAGCAGCGACAGCGCCTCCAGCACATTGGTCTTGCCCGCGCCATTCTCGCCGGTCAGCACCACGAAGCCCGGCGCGGCGTCGATCGTCGCGGCGTCGTAGGAACGAAAATCGGTGAGGATCAGGCGGGTGACGGACATGCGCGACCCGTCTATGCGAGTAACGGCGCGACGAACAGGGAGAGGCGGATGCTCAGCGAACTCAGGACGCTCGATCGCAACCAATGGAGCGCGGTGATCGCCAGCTTCCTCGGCTGGACACTGGATGCGTTCGATTTCTTCCTGATGGTGTTCATGGTGAAGGCCATCGCGACCGAGTTCGGCACCGATGCCAAGACGGTGAGTTGGGCGGTGACGCTGACGCTGGCCGCGCGGCCGTTCGGCGCCCTGCTGTTCGGCTGGCTGGCCGACAAGTTCGGGCGGCGGCCGATCCTCATGATCGACATCCTGCTCTTCTCGGTGCTCGAATTCGCCTCCGCCTTCGCGCCGACTCTGGTGACATTGATCATCATCCGCACCCTGTTCGGCTTCGCCATGGGCGGCGAATGGGGCATCGGCGCCAGCCTCGTGATGGAATCGATCCCGCCCAAGACGCGCGGCATCATCTCGGGCCTGCTGCAGGAAGGCTATGCCGTCGGCTATCTGCTGGCGGCGGTGGTCTATTATTTCCTGTTCGATGCGATCGGCTGGCGCGGCATGTTCATGGTCGGCATCCTGCCGGCGCTGCTGGTGGTCGTCATCCGCCTGTGGGTGAAGGAAAGCCCCGCGTTCGAGGAAGCCCGGCACAAGGCCGATCGGCCCGATCCCTTCGCGCTGCTGGTCAAGCATTGGAAGACGGCGCTCTACGTGGTCGTGCTGATGACCGCCTTCAACTTCTTCAGCCATGGCTCGCAGGACGTCTATCCGCTGTTCCTGCAGACCGAGCACAAGTTCGACACCCACACGGTCGGCCTGGTGACGGCGATCATGAACATGGGCGCGATCACCGGCGGCCTGATCTTCGGCGCGGTGTCGGATCGCTTCAGCCGCCGCTGGGCGATCATCGTCGCGGCCCTGCTGGCCCTGCCGGTCATTCCGCTCTGGGCGTTCAGCCATACCGCGGCGATGCTGGCGGTGGGCGCCTTCCTGATGCAGGTGGCGGTGCAGGGCGCCTGGGGCGTGGTGCCCGTCCACATCAACGAGCTGGCGCCCGACGGCGCGCGCGGCATGTTCCCCGGCTTCGCCTATCAGGCGGGCAACTTCATCGCCTCGATCAATCTCCGCCTGCAGACCGGCATCGCCGAGGGCTCCAGTTTCTCCCATGCGATGGCGATCGTCATCGGGGTAACGGCGGTGGTGCTGGCGGCGTGGACCTTCGTCGGGCCGGAGCGGAAAGGCGTCGAACTGAAATAGCCCGTCGCCCGAACGGCCGGGCGTCGGCGTCGCGACACGGAACGCGCTCGTTACTGCGCCACTGTCTTGAACATGTGGCAAGTCTCGCATCCGGTCTTGATCGCGGGCCGAGGCCCCTTCCGGAAGAGCGACCGGGCCGCACGGAATTTCTCGTTGTTCCGCGCCTCGACCATCGGCGTCTTGGTCAGGTCGTCATAAAGCGCGTTCGGCCCGCTCATGTAGGAGCAGGGGGACAGTTTGAGATCGCTGGTCACGACGCCGTAGCGATACAGCGCGTAGCAGGTCCGCTGATAGAGGCCCGATTGGCGCATCGTGCTGTTGCGGTCGCGATGGGCCTCCGGGAACCATTGGCGGGCGAGATCCGGATCCTCTTCCATCCCGTAGGGCAGGCCGACCGGGATGGCGCGGAAGACGTCGAAGCCGAGCTCCGCCGCCATCGATCGCGCCTGCTCGAGCTGGTGCTCGTTGTGCCGCATGATGATGAATTGCCACTCGATGGTGAGCCGCCGTTTCAGCGCGGATCGCCGCGCCATGATCCGGCGGACATTGTCGAGAACCAGCGCCAGCTCCCCCTTCTTCCGGTACGTTTCGTAGCTGTGCTGGTCGGTGCCGTCGATCGAGACGCAGAGATAATCGAGGCCCGACCGGACGAGCGCGTCGATCTGGTCGTCGGTCAGGGCCAGCGAGAGGTTCGAGCTGAGGTGGCTTGTCAGGTTCAGCGACCGGCAATGGTCGATCATCCCGAAGATCTGCGGATTGAGCAGGCTTTCGCCCCAGGTGTAGAGATTCACCTTGAGCGCGGTCGGCGCGGCGGGGGTGGTGACCGCCTTGAACTGGTCCAGCGTCATGAAGCCGGGCCGCCCGGTTCGCGTCTGGAGGCCGGTCGAGCAGAGCGGGCATCGCAGATTGCAGATGTTCGCCGGATCGACGAACAGCACATACGGCTTCCCCGCCACCCGCGTGCGTCGCAGCCTGTATTCGCTCTCGACGATCAGCAGGTTGATGAAGCGGCGCCAGGTGAACCGGCGCGACAGCGTCGCGATCGCCAGCGGAAATCGCGCATAAACCGGAGCGGCGACCAAACGGCTGAGGGATGCGATGCCCATATGCCACCCCCAATGAAACGGCCACGAATCCCCATCCGTGCCCTGTCGAACATGCCTAGCGTAGGGGAATTGCCGCCTCGTGCAAGCCGCTGCCGGCCGCTTTGACGAGACTTTTCGGTACGTCTTCGTCCCTTATCGCGCCGGCATCGCCATCACCATTGGGAAGCAACAGGAATAGCCCAGGAATAGGTGCCGAAGCCGGTCAACGCTCGTGTCCGGCCTCGCTCGCGCGCCGCGCCACGGGGCCGAGCAGATAGCTCGCGATGCTGCGCCGGCCGGTGCGGATATCGACGGTGGCGGACATGCCCGGGGTCAGCGCCACGGCTTCGCCGTCCCGATCGATCGTCTCGCGGGCCAGCGCGATCCGCGCGATATAGACCAGCCCCAGCTTGGGATCCGCCACCGCATCCGAGCTGATCTCCCGGATCGTGCCGGGGATGGTGCCGTAGCGGGTGAACGGGAAGGCATCGAACTTCACCGCCGCCGATTCGTCTTCGCGGGAAAGGGCGATCGAGGCCGGCCGACCGTCACGGTCAGGGGCTGGATCGAGGGAGCTGCCACTCGGGCCAGGGGTTCACGCCGCTCCCCAGCCACGCAAGAGTGTCCTTCCAGAACCCCGTCGCGTGTTCGTCGCGGAAGAGACCGAAGTGGCCGATCGCCTGCCGGTCATAGTCCCCGGGCCGCAGCATCACGGTCGTGCGAACGGACCCTGCATAATAATCCAGCGTCCGCCGGATCGCCGGCACGGTTCCGAGCTCGTCGTCGGATACGATGACGGCCAGGATCGGCGCCGTGACCCTCGCCATCCGATCGATCACGGCCGAACGCTCCTGGCGCGGATGGCTGTTTTCGAGGCGAGGCCCCCGAAAACTCCATTCATGGGCCACGCCTGCCGGCAGATCCTCGAGCCATCCGAGCGCCTTGCCCGGGAAATAGCCCCAGCAGGCGGTGACGAAGGGCATGACGAGATGCCATTTCAGGACAAGCGCCAACCGGCGCTTCGGCGCATAATCCCCCCACCAGGCATATTGGGCGCCCACGGTCAGCACGCGATCGACGAGGCCCACACTGCGGGCGAGGCCCGGAATGACCCCACCAAAGCTGTGCCCCACGACGGTCAAGGGGCCGCCGGTTCCCCGTTGGCGCATGAAGCGCAGCGCCGCCTCGAAGTCATGGCATCCCCAATCCCGCCAGCGATATCCGCATCCCCGCATCCTCGCCGGCCGCGAGGCGCCTATGCCGCGATAGTCATAGGTGAGCACATCGAACCCGTGGCTCGCGAGGAAACGCGCATAGCGATGGTAGTAGCGGGCCAAGACCCCCGTCGCGGGATTGATGATCACCCGCCCCGCCGAGCCGGCCGCGGATCGCCACACATGCCCTCCGAGGAGGACGCCGTCCTCGCAGGGGATCGTCACGGCAACGCCATCCACGGGAAGCGGGTTCGATTCACGGTCTGCCATGATCCGACCGATACGGGATCGACGACGGGAAGTAGCCCCCTCGGCCGGCATATTCATGCCCGTGCTCCCCTTCCCAGGCGCCACCGCATCATCGCTACGGCCACCACATATCTATGCGCGCCGTCGGCATGGACGGCGTGGCGGAGAGTGCCGGCGTCACCAAGACGACGCTGCCGCGTTCATGGCGTAGCCGAACGGCCCGCGGCAGGTTTGACGGCGTTCATGTCGCCTCCGCCGAATACCAAAACCACCTGCACCATGCCCCTTCAGCAGGGCACGAAAACGCCAACGGCGGAAGGCCCGCTATCCGGAGCCCACCGCCGTTCCTCGTTATCGTTCAATAGCTTGGGCGCCAGCCCGCCCCCTACACCCGCATCGGCATCAGCACGTAGAGCGCCGGGGCCTTCTCGCCCTCGCGGATCAGCGTGGGGGCGGCGGCGTCGGCGAGGTGGACTTCCACCTCGTCGCCCTCGATCTGGCCGAGGATGTCCATCAGGTAGCGGGCGTTGAAGCCGATATCGAAGCCCAGCGACGCATAGAGGCCGGGCACCTCCTCCGCCGCCGTCCCGTTTTCGGGCGAGGTGACGGACAGCGTGATCTTGTCGCGATCGAGCGTCATCTTCACGGCGCGCGTCTTCTCCGACGCGATGGTGGCGACGCGGTCGACACCCTCCATGAAGCTCTTCGGGTCGATCTTGAGCAGCTTGTCGTTGCCCGTCGGAATGACGCGCGAATAATCCGGGAAGGTGCCGTCGATCAGCTTGGAGGTGAGGATCGCGGTGCCCAGGCCGAAGCGGATCTTGGTGCCCGACAGCGACACGTCGACCGAGCCGTCCACCTCGTCGAGCAGCTTGCGCAACTCGCTCACGCACTTGCGCGGGATGATCACGCCCGGCATCCCGGCCGCGCCCTCGGGCTGCGGCACCGTCACGCGCGCGAGGCGGTGGCCGTCGGTGGCGGCGGCCTTGAGCACCGCGCCGTCCGCGCCCTCGTCGGCGGTGTGGATGTAGATGCCGTTCAGATAATAGCGCGTCTCCTCGGTGGAGATGGCGAAACGGGTCTTGTCGACGATCTGGCGCAATGTCGCGGCGGGCAGGTCGAACCGGGTCGGCAGGTCGCCCTCGGCGATCACCGGGAAGTCGTCGCGCGGCAGCGTCGCGAGGTTGAAGCGCGCGCGGCCCGCCGTCACCAGCATCTTGCCCTCGGCGGCCGAGAGCTGGACCTGCGAGCCCTCGGGCAGCTTGCGGACGATGTCGAACAAGGTGTGGGCCGAGACGGTGGTGGCACCGGCCACGTCCACCGCCGCATCGACGGTCTCGACGATCTGGAGGTCGAGGTCCGTCGCCATCAGCTTGAGGCCACCGCCGGCCGCCGCCTCGATCAGCACGTTAGACAGGATCGGGATGGTGTTGCGCCGCTCCACCACGGACTGGACGTGGCTCAGCCCCTTGAGAAGCGTTGCACGCTCGATCGTCGCCTTCATTCCGTCCCCGCTATGCGCTGATTGGAGGACGGTTATAGCGTGGCAGTTGCGTTAAGGAAGGGCCCGGAAGACACGATCCACGCTTAATCTCCCTCTCCCGCCTTCGCGGGAGAGGGCCGGGGTGAGGGGCCTCTTCCTTCTCGACGCGGATCGCCGACGGAAGACGACCCTCACCCTCCCGCTGCGCGGGTCCCTCCCTCTCCCGCGAAGGCGGAAGAGGGGAAGAAGGTCAGAAGCGGACGCCGAAGCCGCCGACCACCTGGTTGCGGCTGAAGCCCTGCTCATAGTTCGAATAGCGATATTCGGCCTTGAGGAAGGTGTTGCGGGTCAGGCCATATTCGCCGCCCACGCCCACGCGCACGCCGTCGAGGTTGGTGTGATCGAGCGTGAACTGGCCGTCGCCGTCATTCTCGGTGAGCTTCACGCGGGCATTGGTGTAGCCGGCGCTGGCGTAGAGCAGGCCGCGGCCACCGGCCACCACCTTGCCGACGCGACCGCCGACATAGAGGTCGCGCGCCGCCTTGGCGCACAGGCGCGGATCGGCGGCCGTCTTGGCGCCGTAGCAGCTCTTGTTGTTTGAATCGGAAATCTCGCCGTCGATGCCGACGCGGATGCCGTTGCCCAGCGCGACGTCGTAGCCGGCGCCGATGCCGTAGGTGAAATCGTTGCTGTGGCCATGGTTGCGGATGTCGTCCCAGCCGGCGAGGCCATCGACGTGGACGCCGGTGAAGGGCGCGGCGCCATCCTGCGCGGCGGCCGGGGCGGCCACGGCCGCGAGGGCGAGAGGGGCCGCCAGCAGGGCGGCAAAAGCGAAGCGACGCATACAAATACTCCTTGATCAGACGCCCCGGCTTGTGAATGCCGGGACGCGGGGCGGGGCCTTTGGGCCTCGCGACCTGAACCCTGGATAAACCGAAAGCGGGTTGTTGTGCGGCTGCAACAGGCGGAAAAAGATGCGTCGCCAAAGGCTTGAAATCCCCGCCCTCGCCTTATGCGCTGCACTGCTTCCGTCCGTCGCGACGGCGGCGACGGACCGCACGGCGATCGCGATCTTCCGCGAATGGGGCGCGTTTCGCGAAGGGCCGGAGACGACGCCAGCGCGCTGCTACGCGATCGCCGAGCCGCCGCCCAACAGCGCCAATGCCGGCCGCGGCGCCTTCGCCTCGGTGGCGAGCTGGCCGGCCAAGCGCATCCGCACCCAGATCGCCATCCGGCTGAGCCATCCGACGCGCGACGGCGCCGTGGTGACGCTCAGTGTCGGCGACGCGGCGTTCCCGCTGCTGGTGCGCGGGCAGGATGCCTGGGCGCATGACCGGCGGCAGGATGCGGCGATCGTTGCGGCGATGCGATCGGGCAGCTCGATGAGCGTCAGCGCGGTCGGCGCGAACGGCAATCCCTTTGCGGACGTCTATCGCCTGCGCGGCGCGGCGAGCGCGATCGACGCGGCGGCGCTGGCCTGCCCGCTGCGGTGAGGAAGGCTTTCGATCCGCCCTTCCGTTCGGGCTGAGCCTGTCGAAGCCCTGTCCTTCCTGCTTACTTCGGCAAAGGAGAAGAACAGCCCTTCGACAGGCTCAGGGCGAACGGATCGTGCTCCTGCGCGAAAAATCCCGGGGAGCCTACAGCTCCACCCGCCCGTTGCGGCGTTCCAGCTCGTCGACCAGCCGCCAGACCAGCTTCGAATCCTCGGTGGCCAGCGCTTCGTCCAGCGCCGCCCACAGCTCTTCGTCGGTCATGCGCGCGAGTTCGAGGGCGCGATCGAAATACACGGGTGCGTTGCTCCATCGGGGAACAGCCGCATCATAAGGGAGTGAAGCTGTACGGGGCCAGAATGAGCCGATTCGAGTCGTGGCGTTTTCGAGTCGGCTCGGCGAAATCCGTTAAGATTCGTTAAGGATTTCAGCGACCTTGTTTGGTCCGGTCGAGGGCCACCAGCATCGCCAGGAACTCGCGCGGCAAGGCCTGCCCCGCCGGCTGGGCGAAAGCCCGCTGCAGGCCGGCGGCGGCGATCGGGGCGTTGGGCGATTCCATGCTGTATCAATTACGACCGAAACCGCATCGGGTTTAGCGGGACATTGGTCGAGCCCGCCCTTCCCATCGCGGGACGGCTCTGCCAGTGGACCGCCATGGACCGCATCGATGCGCGCACGATCGACGAGGCGGAATGCGTCGCCTCGGTGCTGCTGGCGATCCTCGTCGCGCACCTGCTGCACGCCTCCAACGTCTCCTGGGCGGCCTTTTCCGGCTACATGGTGATGCGCGGCCATGCCGCCGAGACGGTGATGCGCGGGCTGCTGCGCATCGCCGGCACGGTGGCGGGCGGCGCGCTGGCGCTGGTGGTGACGCCGTGGCTGCTGCCATCCTGGCCGGCACAGGCGCTCGCGCTCGCGGCCGTGGGCACGGCAAGCCTCTACGGTGCGATCGCCGCGAAGCGGGCCTATGCCTGGCTGTTCTTCGGCCTCACCTTCGTGATGGTGGTGCTGGACAAGGTGGCGCATCCGCAGAACCCGCTCGCCGGCTTCGTCGAGACGCGCGTGCTCGAGGTGGTGGCCGGCACCTTCGCCTGCGTGATCGTCAGCCTCGCCTCCACCTATACGCTGCGGCGGCGCTGGCCCGCCGCGCGCGCCAGGCCCGCGCAGGGTCAGGGCTGGAACCCGCTCGCTTTCCGCCACGCCGCGCAGGGCGCCGCCTCGCTGGTGATCCTGAGCGCGCTCAGCACGCGCTGGGCGCTGCCCGCCTTGGCGCAGAGCGCGATCACGGTGATGGCGGTGATGCTGGTGCCGGTCACCAGCCTGGGCGCGAGCGGGCTGGCCTCGGTCAGCCGGCGCATTCTCTACCGCTTCCTCGGCTGCGCCGCCGGCGCCGCGCTGGCCGCGCTGTTCGTGCTGGTCGCGCAGGGATCGGCGCCCGTGCTGATCCTCGGCACGATCCTGGGCGTCGCACTCGGCCGCCATATCGAGAATGGCGGCACCCCTTTCGCCTATGTCGGCACCCAGTTCGTGCTGGCGATCCTGATCATCCTCGTGCCGGACAGTTATGCCCACGCCCATCTCGGCCCCGCCTGGGAGCGGCTGGCCGGCATCTTCATCGGCATGGCCGTGCTGGAGCCGGTGCTGATCCTCTGGCACTTCGCCAGCCCGGGGCGCGGGACGAAGACGGAACCGGAGAAGGGCGAGCTGGGGGACCTGTAGGGCCGCTTCCCCCCTTTCCCTGTAGGATTTCGTCTGACACGGTCCGTGGATGGCCCCGATCCCGCCCGGTCATGAACGCGCCTCCCACCTGCATCGCGCGACCGGGAGGGCGCACCCCCCGGCATGGGTGTCCATCTTGTCCATGTCGCCTTCCCGCGACTCGACCATCGGCGATTCGGGGCGGCGCTGGAAAATCCCGCGATTCTCGCTTATGTGCGCGCCTATGCAGACCGCTCCGAACCTGATGCCGATTCCCGGCCACGTCGATCCCGTGCCCGTGCCGCGCGCCGAGCCGGCCAGCGCCGATGGCCGCAAGAGCCTCGTCGGGCTCACCCGCGATCAGATCCGGAGCGCGCTGGAAGCGGCCGGCATGGAGCCCAAGCAGGCCAAGCTGCGCGCCAAGCAGCTCTGGCACTGGATCTACAATCGCGGCGCCACGGCGTTCGCGACGATGACCGACATCGCCAAGGCGCAGCACCCCTGGCTGACCGAGCGCTTCACCGTCGATCGGCCCGAAGTGGTGGAGGCCCAAGTCTCCACCGACGGCACGCGCAAATGGCTGCTGCGCTCCACCGACGGCCACGATTTCGAGATGGTGTTCATCCCGGACGCCGATCGCGGCACGCTCTGCGTCTCGTCGCAGGTCGGCTGCACGCTCAACTGCCGCTTCTGCCACACCGGCACGATGCGCCTCGTCCGTAACCTGACGCCGGGCGAGATCGTCGGCCAGGTGATGCTGGCGCGCGACAGCCTGGGCGAATGGCCGAGCCAGCCCGAGGGGCGCATGCTCACCAACATCGTGATGATGGGCATGGGCGAGCCGCTCTACAATTTCGACGCGGTGCGCGATGCGCTGGCGATCGTGATGGACGGCGACGGCCTCGCTTTGTCCAAGCGCCGCATCACCCTGTCCACCTCGGGCGTAGTGCCGATGATGGAGCGCGCCGGCCGCGAGATCGGCGTCAACCTCGCCGTCTCGCTCCATGCGGTGACGAAGGAGGTGCGCGACGAGATCGTGCCGATCAACCGGAAGTACGGCATCGAGGAGCTGCTGCAGGCCTGCGCCGATTATCCGGGTGCCAACAATGCCCGGCGCATCACCTTCGAATATGTGATGCTGCGGGACAAGAATGACAGCGACGACGATGCGCGCGAGCTCGTCCGCCTGATCCGCAAGTACAAGCTGCCCGCCAAGGTGAACCTGATTCCGTTCAATCCCTGGCCCGGCGCGGCCTACGAATGCTCAACGCCGGAGCGGATCCGCAGCTTCTCGAACATCGTGTTCGAGGCCGGCATCTCGGCCCCGGTGCGCACCCCGCGCGGCCGCGACATCGATGCCGCGTGCGGCCAGCTGAAGACCTCGGCC
>Ga0207695_10004836_pt1 | contig 18184 bp, 15 predicted proteins | sample KBSC54metaG_FD_184354 | JGI IMG/M metagenome (GOLD analysis project Ga0207695, IMG submission 184354) | Corn rhizosphere microbial communities from Kellogg Biological Station, Michigan, USA - KBS C5-4 metaG (SPAdes) (version 2) | ecosystem: Host-associated > Plants > Roots > Rhizosphere > Soil... | reverse complement strand
AGCAGGACGGACGCGATTCTCGTCATCGACGCGTCGCAGCGCTTTGCCATAGGGTGGCGCGTTTTTCGCGCGAGTCCCCGGCCATGCAGCTCTTTCTCGATTCCACCGACACCAAGGTCATCGCCGACCTGGCCGCCACCGGCCTGGTGGACGGGATCACCACCAATCCGTCGCTGATCGCCAAGTCCGGCCGGCCCATGCTGGAGGTCATCGCCGAGATATGCGGTCTCGTCGAGGGGCCGATCAGCGCAGAGGCGGTGGCGACCGACGTGGAGACCATGCTGGCCGAGGGCCGCAAGCTGGCGAAGATCGCCCCGAACGTCGTGGTCAAGCTGCCGCTGACCCGCGAGGGCCTGACCGCCACCACGGCCCTGGCCCGCGACGGCATCCGCGTGAACGTGACCCTCTGCTTCTCCGCGGTGCAGGCCCTGCTGGCCGCCAAGGCCGGGGCCGCGTTCATCTCCCCGTTCGTTGGCCGCCTGGACGACAACGGCGCCGACGGAATGGAGGTGATCCGCGAGATCCGCGAGATCTACGACACCTACGGCTTCGACACCGCGATCCTGGCCGCATCGATCCGCACCACCGGCCATGTGAAGGCGGCCGCCCTGGCCGGCTCGGACTGCGCCACCATCCCGCCGGCGGTTTTCACCGACCTGTTCAAGCACCCGTTAACCGAGAAGGGTCTTGAGTTGTTCCTGGCCGACTGGGCCAAGACGGGCCAGTCGATCCTGTGATGCAAGCACCAGCGGCGGGGGCCTGGATTGACCGACATACTGCGCGCCAGGGCGCATGAATCAGCCAGGGACGAGGCCATCCGCGCCTTCCTGCGGAGCCGTCCTGATGTGCTGCGCGACGATCCCGACCTGCTGCGCGAGCTGGGCCTGCGGGTCGACGCCGCCAACCTGATCGACTTCGGTCCCGCCGCCCTGGCCCGTGTCGCCGAGGCCCACCGCACCGAATCCAGTGTCCGCAAGCGGCTGGAAGCCGTGGCGCGGGCGAACTTCGCCGCCCAGGCCCAGACCCACGCGGCGGTGGTGGAGCTGCTGGACGCCGAGAGCCACAACGACCTCGCCGGCCGCCTCGACCACCTCGCCCGCCACCGGTTCGGCCTTGCCGCCGGGGTCGTGGCGGCGGAAGGCGGGCCGACGCCGGCCGGTTGGCGCGCCCTGGCCGAAGGCCAGGTGGACCTGACGCTGGGCCATGGCCGGACCGCCCGCCTGGGCGTCGTCCCGACGGCGCTCGGCCTCTTCGGCGAGCGTGCGACGGAGATTGGCAGCGTCGCCCTGATCCGACTGTCGCTGTGGTGCGATCACCGAACGGGCGTGCTGGCGTTTGGCGCGGCGGACGAGGCGACGTTCACGCCCGACATGGGCCACGAGTTGATCGACTTCCTGGCCCGCGTGGTCGAGCGCACGGCCGGGCGCTGGCCGCTCTCGTGACCGCGCGGGACGCGCTCGCGGCCTTCCTCGACCACCTGGCGAACGAACGGCGGGCCAGCCCCCGCACCGTCGAGGCCTATGCGGCCGGCGTCGGCAGCTACCTGACCTTCCTCGAACAGCACCGCGGCGGCCCGCTCGCCCTGGCCGACATGGGCGCCCTGACCGCCGGCGACATCCGCGCCTTCCTGGCCTACCGGCGTCAGGGACAGACACCGTTGTCGCCCGCCTCGCTGGCCCAGGCGCTGTCCGCCATCCGCACCTATCACAGGTTCCTCGACCGCCGCCTGGGCGTGAATTGCCCCGCGCTCGCCCTGGTCCGCGGCCCCCGGGTCAAGGCCGGCGTCCCGCGGCCGGTCACCGAAGACCAGGCCCTGGGCCTGCTGACCGAGGCGGGCGACGACCCTGATCGCGCCGCCTGGGAGAGCGCCCGCGACGAGGCGGTGCTGGCCCTGCTGTACGGCTGCGGCCTGCGCATCTCCGAGGCCCTGTCGCTGAAGGGCGCCGACGCGCCGTTGGGCGATTCGCTGCGCATCCTCGGCAAGGGCTCGAAGGTGCGGATCACGCCGGTGCTGCCGGCGGTGCGGGCGGCCGTGGACGCCTACCTGGCCGCCGCGCCGTTCGCCCTCGCCCCCGACCAGCCGCTGTTCCGCGCCGCCCGCGGCGGCCCGCTCACGCCCCGTCGGGTGCAGGAGCTGATGCAGCGCCTGCGGGGGCGCCTCGGCCTCTCCGAGCGCGCCACGCCCCACGCCCTGCGCCACTCCTTCGCCACCCACCTGCTGGGCGCCGGCGCCGACCTGCGCTCGATCCAGGAGCTGCTGGGCCACGCCTCGCTCTCCACCACCCAGCGCTACGCGGCGGTGGACGCGGCCAGTCTGCTGGGCGCGTACGCGAAGGCCCATCCCAGAGCCTAGCGGTCGAGCGTCGGCCGCTTCGGCTGCGGCGCCGGGAATGCTATTCTGCCGCCATGAGCTCCCAGCCCCGCCTCCGCCGCCTGCTCGACCTTCCCGGCGTGTCCGACCTGGAATTCAAGGCCGTGATGAAGCCCGCCTACCGTGAGCCGGAAGGCCGGGCCGAGTTCCCCGAGATCGACGCCTGCTCCCGGGCTCTGTTCGGCCTCACCGCCGACGAGGCCGAACAGGTCGCGCGGCCGTCGGACTGGGACGGCGTCGACCAGCGTCCGGTCCCGGATCAGGTCGCCGCGTTCGAGGCGGCCGGGTGGGACGTGACCGACGACAAGCGCCGCCCGCTGAAGATTCTCGGCCAGTTCAACCAGCAGCTCTGGCTGGCGATCCGCGGCGTCGCCGGAACCCTCCCGTTCGCACCCGACGACGAAAAGCCCGAGGACTGGACGACCAAGCTCGCCGCCGAGGCTGCGCGCTTCCGCAAGCGCTGACAGCCGCCCGGGAGGCCGCCCTGTCGGCCGGCTGGAACTTTGCTATTCTGCCAGCGGGAGGCTGAACCAATGAGCGAACCGATCATCGTGAACAAGGACGCCGAGCGCGGCCTGAATATCGTGGGCGAGAAGATCACCGTGCTCGCGTCGGGCGCCCAGACCGGCAGTTACGAGGTGTTTCACCAGGCCGGACCCGAGGGCAGCGGGCCGCCGCCGCACAGCCACCCGTGGGACGAAGCCTTCTATGTGATCCAGGGCGAGATCGCGTTCGGGATCGACGATGCGTCGCTGGTGGCGCGGCCGGGCACCCTGGTGCACCTGCCGGCGGGCAAGACGCACTGGTTCCGCTTCGGCGCCGGCGGGGGCGAGATGCTCAGCCTGACGTCCCGGGAGGGCGCCTCGCACATGTTCGTCGAGTTCGACCGCGAGATCTCGCCCACATCGCCCGACCTGGGCCGGCTGGTGGAGATCGGCCAGCGCCACGGCCTGACGGTGCCGCCGCCGGCGTAGCCCCTTCGGAAGGGCTCAGGCCTGCATCGTCCAGCCCTCGACCCCCATGGCCGCCTGGCGCAGGGCTTCGGAGCGGGTCGGGTGGGGGTGGCAGGTGCGGGCGACGTCCTCCGAGGCGGCGGAGAATTCCATCGCCACGCAGTATTCGGCGATCATCTCGCCCACGTCCGGGCCGATCATGTGCACGCCCAGGACCCGGTCGGTCTTGGCGTCGGCCAACACCTTCACGAAGCCCTCGGCCTCTCCGTTGACCTTGGCGCGGGCGTTGGCGGTGAAGGGGAACTTGCCGACCTTGTAGGCGACGCCGGCGGCCTTCAGCTCCTCCTCGGTCTTGCCCACCGAGGCCACCTCGGGGTGGGTGTAGATCACGCTGGGGATCACGTCGTAGTTCACGTGCCCGGCCTTGCCGGCGATGATCTCGATGCAGGCCACCGCCTCGTCCTCGGCCTTGTGCGCCAGCATCGGTCCCAGGGTGGCGTCGCCGATCGCCCAGACGCCGGCGGCGGAGGTGCGGAAGTGGTCGGTGGGGATGAAGCCGCGCCGGTCGGGCTGCACGCCGATGCTTTCCAGGCCGAGGCCCCCGGTGTTGGGCCGGCGGCCGATGCACAGCAGCACATAGTCGGCGGTCAGGGTCTCGGGCTCGCCGCCCGCGACCGGCTCGACCGTCAGGCTGACCGACTTCGGCCCGGCCTTGGCGCCGGTGACCTTGGACGAGAGCTTGAACGCCATGCCCTGCTTGGTCAGGGCGCGCTGAAAGGTCTTGGCGGTCTCCAGGTCGACGCCGGGCGTGATCCGGTCGAGGAACTCCACCACCGTGACCTTGGCCCCGAGCCGCCGCCAGACCGAGCCGAGCTCCAGGCCGATCACGCCGGCGCCGATCACGATCAGGCTGCCGGGGACCTCCGGCAGGGAGAGCGCGCCGGTGGAATCGACGATGCGCGTCTGATCCACCTCGACGCCCGGCAGGCCCGCGGGCTCGGAGCCGGCGGCGATGACGATGTCCTTGGCCTCGAGCGTGGTCACCGAGCCGTCGGCGGCGGTGACCTCGACCTTGCCCGGGCCGGTGATCTTCCCGGCGCCCTTGATCCAGTCGACCTTGTTCTTCTTGAACAGGAACTCGATCCCCTTGGTCAGCTGGCCGACCGAGCCCTCCTTGTTGGCCATCATCGCCGGCAGGTTCAGCTTCGGCGTCACCTCGATGCCGAGGCCGGCAAAGTCCTTCTGCGCCAGTTCGTAGAGTTCGGAGGCGTGCAGCAGCGCCTTGGAGGGGATGCAGCCGACATTGAGGCAGGTCCCGCCTAGCGTGGCGCGCTTCTCGATGCAGGCGGCCTTCAGCCCCAGCTGCCCGGCCCGGATCGCGGCGTTGTAGCCTCCCGGCCCGCCCCCGATGATGACGACGTCATACCCAGCCATGCGCGCAAGCTCCGCGAGATCGTGAGGCCGGATATAGGCGCTCGGATTGTGAAGGTCAGTTGCTTTCGGCCGCGTCTGCGCAGTTGTCAGCCGGTGAGCCCGACGAGCACCAGGCCTACCAGCCGCCGCCACCAGGAGGTGCGGCGGCGGGCCCACGGCGAGTCCTCGTCCCGCTCGGGATATTCGTCCGGTTCGCCGAGGCCGGGGCCGGCCTGCAGCATCTTCAGGATGTCGCGCGCCGTCGCCGCCTCGTGCTCGGGCGCCATGATCCGAAACCCGCCCAGGGCCTCGATCACCGGCGCCTCGACGCCGCCGAAGTTGGCGTCGAACACCTGGGCGTCGATGCCGGCGGAGCGCAGGGCCCCGGCCGCGATCTGGGCTTCTGGCAGGGTGGGAAGGCGGGCGACGAGGGCGAGGGCCACTCGGGCCTAGATCTCCAGCAGCAGGCGCTGGGGATCCTCGATGTGTTCCTTGACCTTGACCAGGAAGGTCACCGCGCCCTGACCGTCCACCACCCGGTGGTCGTAGGACAGGGCGAGGTACATCATCGGCCGCACCACGATCTGGCCGCCGACCACCATCGGGCGGTCCTGGATCTTGTGCATGCCGAGAATGCCCGACTGCGGCAGGTTGAGGATCGGGGTCGACATCAGCGAGCCGTAGATGCCGCCGTTGGTGATGGTGAAGGTGCCGCCCTGCAGGTCCTCCAGGGCCAGCGCGCCGTCGCGCGCCTTGGCCGCCAGCTCGCCGATGGTCTTCTCGATCTGCGCCAGGCTGAGCGCGTCCGCGTCGCGGACGACGGGCGTGACCAGGCCGCGCTCGGTGCCGACCGCGACGCTGATGTCGTAGTGGTTCTTGTAGATCAGGTCGGTCCCGTCGATCTCGGCGTTCACCGCCGGGACGTCCTTGAGGGCCGCCACGCAGGCCTTCACGAAGAAGCTCATGAAGCCGAGCTTCACCCCGTGCCGCTTCTCGAACACGTCCTTGTACTGATTGCGCAGGGCCATCACGGCGCTCATGTCGACCTCGTTGAAGGTCGTCAGCATGGCGGCGGTGTCCTGGGCCTCCTTCAGGCGCCGGGCGATGGTCTGGCGCAGGCGGGTCATCCGCACCCGTTCCTCGCGTTCGTGCGGCGGACGCGGCGCGGCGGGGGCTGGCGGAGCCGCGGCGGGAGCTGGCGCTGGCGGCGGCGCGGCGGCCGGGCGGCTGGCCAGGGCCTCGACCGCGGCCAGGGCGTCGCCCTTGGTGATCCGCCCGTCCTTGCCGCTGCCGGCGATGGACGATACATCCAGCTGGTTCTCGGCCGCGATCCGCTGCACCGACGGCGCCAGCGGCAGGGCCGCGGGCTGCTCGGCGGGCGGCCGGGGCGCTTCGGCGACGGCCGCCGCGGGCGCGGGCGCCGGGGCGGCGGCCGCGGCGACGGTCTCGGGAACCTTGGCGGCCGCCTTGGCCGGCGCGGCGCCGGCGGCCGCCAGGCGGCCCAGCACCTGGCCGGGCGTCACCGTGGCGCCTTCGGGCGCCGCGATCTCGGACAGCACGCCGTCCTCCGAGGCGGAGACCTCCAGATTCACCTTTTCGGTCTCGAGCTCGACGAGCACCTCGTCCCTGCGCACCGCGTCGCCGGGCTTCTTGGCCCAGCGCGCCACGGTGGCTTCGGTCACCGACTCGCCCAGGGCCGGTGTCATGATGTCGGTCATTGCCGAGCGCTCCTCGAAGTTCGCCGAGCCCTTAGCGCGATTTCGCCCGTCAGGCGAACGCCTGGGCCAGGAAGGTCTGTAATTCCTTCATGTGACGGCTCATCAGGCCTGCGGCCGTCGACGCCGACGCCGGGCGGCCCACATAGCGGGCGCGCTTGGCGGCGATCTTCATCTTGGCCAGGGTCAGCTCCAGCCACGGGTCGACGAAGGTCCAGCCGCCCATGTTCTTCGGCTCCTCCTGGCACCAGACCAGGTCGGCATTGGCGAACCGCGACAGCTCGGTGGTCAGCGACTTCACCGGCCACGGATAGAACTGCTCGAGCCGCATCAGGTAGACGTCGTCGATGCCGCGTTTTTCCCGCTCGTCGAGCAGGTCGTAGTAGACCTTGCCCGAGCACATCACGACCCGGCGGATCTTGGCGTCGGCGACCAGTCTGATGGTGGTGTTGCGGTCGTGCTCGGCGTCGTCGTGCAGAACCCGGTGGAAAGCCGAGCCCTCGGCGAAGTCGCTCAGCGGCGACACCGCTTTCTTGTGCCGCAGCAGCGACTTGGGCGTCATCATGATCAGCGGCTTGCGATAGTCGCGCAGCAGCTGGCGGCGCAGGATGTGGAAGTAGTTGGCCGGCGTCGAGCAGTTGGCGACCTGCAGGTTGTCCTCGGCGCAGAGCTGCAGATAGCGCTCCAGCCGCGCCGACGAGTGCTCCGGCCCCTGCCCTTCGTAGCCGTGCGGCAGCAGCATGATCAGCCCGCTCATCCGCAGCCACTTGCGCTCGCCCGACGAGATGAACTGGTCGATCACCACCTGGGCGCCGTTGGCGAAGTCGCCGAACTGGGCCTCCCAGAGGCAAAGGGTGTTGGGGTCGGTGAGCGAGAAGCCGTACTCGAAGCCGAGCACCGCCTCTTCCGACAGCGCCGAGTCCAGCAGCTCGACGTGGGCCTGGCCTGGGCGAAGGTTGGCCAGCGGGATGTAGTGTTCCTCGGTGGTCTGGTCGACGATGGCGCCGTGGCGCTGGACGAACGTGCCGCGCACGCTGTCCTGGCCGGAGAGCCGCACGGAATAGCCCTGGTCGAGCAGCGAGGCGAACGCCAGGTGCTCGCCGGTGGCCCAGTCGATGTTCTCGGCCGTCTCGATCGAGGCGCGGCGGTTCTCGATCACCCGGCGCACGGTCTTGTGGACGTCGAGGCGGCTGGGGAGGCTGGTGAACTTCAGGCCCAGGTCGCGCAGCTTCTGCGCCTTCACGGCGGTGTCGCCGCGGCGTTCCTCGTGCTCCGGGGTCAGGCCCGCCCACTTGCCGTCGAGCCAGTCGGCCTTGTCGGCGTGGTAGGTCTTGCCGGCCTCGAACTCGCGATCGAGGAAGGAGTCGAACTCGGTGATGAAGCCGTCCAGGTCGGCCTGGGTGATCACCCCCTCGTCTATCAGGCGCTGGCTGTAGAGCTCGCGGGTGGTCGGATGGTGCTTGATGGCCAGGTACATCAGCGGCTGGGTCATCGTCGGGTCGTCGCCCTCGTTGTGACCGAACCGGCGGTAGCAGAACATGTCGATCACCGCGTCCTTGCCGAACTGCTGGCGATATTCGGTGGCGACCTTGGCGGCGTAGACCACGGCCTCGGGGTCGTCCCCGTTGGCGTGGAAGATCGGCGCCTCGACCATCAGCGCCGTGTCCGAGGGATAGGGACTGGTGCGGGAGTAGCGCGGGCTGGTGGTGAAGCCGATCTGGTTGTTGACGATGAAATGCACCGCCCCGCCGGTGCGGTAGCCCTTCACGCCCATCAGGTTGAAGCACTCGGCGATCACGCCCTGGCCGGCGAAGGCGGCGTCGCCGTGCAGCAGCAGCGGCAGCACGTGGCCGCGGCCGGCGGTGGGGTTCTCGCGCAGGTCGAAAGCCTGCTTGGCCCGCGCCTTGCCCAGCACCACCGGATTGACGATCTCCAGGTGGCTGGGGTTCGCGGTCAGCGACAGGTGGACGCTGTTGCCGTCGAACGCCCGGTCCGACGAGGCGCCCAGGTGGTACTTCACATCCCCCGAGCCTTCCACGTCGGACGGCAGCGACGAGCCGCCCTGGAACTCGTGGAAGATCACCTGGTAGGGCTTGCCCATCACCGCGGCCAGCACGTTCAGGCGGCCCCGGTGCGGCATCCCGATGATGATGTCCTCCACCCCGAGCGCGCCGCCACGCTTGATGATCTGCTCCAGCGCCGGGACCATCGCCTCGCCGCCGTCCAGGCCGAACCGCTTGGTGCCCGGGAAGCGCTTGTGCAGGAACCTCTCGAAGCCCTCGGTCTCGATCAGCTTCTTGAGGATGGCGACCTTGCCCTCGCGGGTGAAGGTGATCTCCTTGTCGCGTCCCTCGATGCGCTGCTGCAGCCAGCCCTTCTCGGCCGGGTCGGAGATGTGCATGTACTGCACCCCGACATTGCCGCAGTAGGTGCGCCGCAGGATGGCCAGGATCTCGCGCAGCGTCGCCGTCTCCAGCCCGAGCACGAAGTCGAGGAAGATCGGCCGGTCGTAGTCGGACTCGGCAAAGCCGTAGGTGGCGGGGTCGAGTTCCGAAGCGTCGCCGACGGTCACCGCCAGCCCCAGCGGGTCGAGGTTGGCCTTCAGGTGGCCCCGCATCCGGTAGGCGCGGATCATCATGATCGCGCGCAGCGAGTCGAGGGTGCGGGCGCGGACCTCGTCCGGGCTCGCCGACGGCGCGGCCGCGCCGATCTTGGCCTCCAGCTTGGCGTCCATCGCCGGCCACAGGCCATCGATCGCCGACAGCCAGTCGGGGCGCGGCGGCGCCACCTGGGTCGGCGTCCAGGAGGGCGGCGCGTTCGACTTGATAACGTCGTCAACCTTGTCGCGCAGGGAGGCGAAGAACGCCGCCCAGGACGGCTCCACGGAATCCGGATTCGCCGCCCACCGGGCCTGCAAGTCCTCCACGAAGCCGGCGTTGCCGCCGTATAGAAAGGAAGTCTCGGCCAGAACCTCGTTCAGCCGTCCTGCGTCGTCCGCCATCTCACACTCGCCTTGGGCCGCCTGGGCCTTCGCAACGAGGGTCCGGGCGGCGCCCGTTTAGATAGTGACGCCCTAGTTCCCTTTCAGGACCTCGAGCAATGTCGTGCCGAGAGCCGCGGGCGAAGGCGATACGCGGATGCCCGCCGCCTCCATCGCCGCGATCTTGTCTTCGGCGCCCCCCTTGCCTCCGGAGATGATCGCCCCGGCGTGCCCCATCCGGCGGCCAGGCGGCGCCGTCCGCCCGGCAATAAAGCCCACCATTGGCTTCTTGGTTGATGAAGATTTAATGAACTCCGCCGCGTCCTCCTCGGCCGAGCCGCCAATTTCGCCGATCATGATGATCGACTCGGTGGCCGGATCGGCAAGGAACATCTCCAGGATCTCGATGAATTCGGTCCCCTTGACCGGATCGCCGCCAATTCCGACCGCGGTTGTCTGTCCGAGCCCAACCTGGCTGGTCTGGAACACTGCCTCGTAGGTCAGGGTGCCGGACCGCGAAACCACGCCCACCGAGCCGGGCTGGAAGATGCTGCCGGGCATGATGCCGATCTTGCACTTGTTCGGGGTCAGCACGCCGGGGCAGTTCGGGCCGATCAGGCGCGACTTCGAGCCGGAGAGGGCGCGTTTCACCTTGATCATGTCTTCCACCGGGATGCCCTCGGTAATGCAGACGATCAGCTCCACCTCGGCGTCGATGGCTTCCAGGATCGCGTCGGCGGCGAACGGGGGCGGCACATAGATGGCGCTGGCCTGGGCGCCGGTCTTCTCGACCGCCTCGGCGACGGTGTCGAAGATCGGCAGGCCGATGTGGCTGGAACCGCCCTTCCCGGGCGAGACGCCGCCGACCATCTTGGTGCCGTAGGCGATCGCCGCCTCCGAATGGAAGGTTCCCTGGGATCCCGTGATCCCCTGGCAGATCACGCGCGTTTCGGAGCCGACGAGAATGGACATGGGCGCCTTTGTCGTTGCTGATTTCAATGAACCGGCCCCGGCGGGCGCCGACTGTGCGGCATCCCATAGGCGATCATTCCGGCCCTGCAAAGCCTGCGACGATCTGACGGGGTGAACGGTCCGGCTGCGTCACACTTTCACGTTGCTTTGGTTAATTGCACGCGCAAGAGTGGCCAATGGGCTCGGCGATGTCGCCACCTATGCTTGTCGTTCACCCCCCAAGGATTCGGCAGGTAAAGCCCAGGGCCCGGCGGAGCCGCAACTCCGCCGGGCTTTTCTCATGGTGCGACGACGCCGTCCTTCTTCAGGATCGTCAACCTGGCGTGGTCAGCCCCCTGTTCGCGGGTCAGCTCGATGCGCATCAGGCTGGCGCCCACGGCCGCGCTCGAGACCGCTGGCAGCGCGGCGTCGTCGCTGACCGCCGCATCGGCCGTGGCCGTCGCGCCGCCGTCGGCGACAAGCCAGACCGTCGCCTCGTCCGTCTTGCTGATCGGCGGCCCGTAGAGGCCGGTGAAATAGCTTTCGAGGTCTGGCCGGATCGGCTGGTCCGCCGCGATGTTGCAGCGGAAATAGCGCACGCTGGCTGGCGCGACCGAGGTCACATGGCCGCTCTGCACGCCCATCTCCACGGAGGCGCGCGCGCCCCCGTCGCTGGTCGTGCTGTGGCGGGCCTCGCCGCCGGCCTCGCGACGGTAGTTCTTCGGGTGCTCCAGGTACTCGACGAACTGCCAGCCCCAGATCGCCCCATGGTCGATCACCCGCGCCGCGTCTGGCGCATCGGCGCGGCAGAGATCGAGCGCCCCGCGCGCAGTGGTGACGCTCCAGGCGTGCAGGTCCTCGGTCTGGGCGTGCGCCGCGGCGCTGAGCGCCAGCGCGGCGAGGACGCCGGCGACGATGGACGGGATGACGGGGCGGATCGGCATGCGAGTCTCCGAGCCGGTCTGGCTGTGCGTCCTCGTCGCCCTGCTTAGGTCCGCAGGCGCGGTTCGTCCAATTACCGAACGGTCACGCCGGAACAGGCTGGCCCTTCACCGCCGCGACGATCTTCTGGGCGCCGTCGGCCAGGTCGTCGGCGGCGATCACGTTCAGGCCGCTCTCGGCGATGATCTTCTTGCCGAGCTCGACGTTGGTGCCTTCCAGGCGGACCACCAGAGGCACCTTCAGGCCGACTTCCTTGACCGCCGCGACCACGCCCTCGGCGATGGTGTCGCAGCGCATGATGCCGCCGAAGATGTTGATCAGGATGCCCTTCACGTTCGGGTCGGCGGTGATGATCTTGAATGCCGCCGTCACCTTCTCCTTGCTGGCGCCGCCGCCGACGTCGAGGAAGTTGGCCGGCTCGGAGCCGTAGAGCTTGATGATGTCCATGGTGGCCATGGCCAGGCCGGCGCCGTTGACCATGCAGCCGATCTCGCCGTCGAGGGTGATGTAGGACAGGTCGTGCTTGGAGGCCTCGATCTCCTTCTCGTCCTCCTCGCTCAGGTCGCGCAGGGCGACCACCTCGGGATGGCGGAACAGGGCGTTGTCGTCGAAGCCCATCTTGGCGTCGAGCACCCGCAGCTTGTCGTCGGCGGTGGAGATCAGCGGGTTGATCTCCAGCAGACTCATGTCCTTCTCGACGAACGCCTTGTAGAGCGCCGGCAGCAGGGTGCGAACCTGCTTGGCCAGGTCGCCGGTGAGGCCCAGGTGGTGGGCCAGCAGCAGGGCGTGGTGCGGCCAGACCCCCGTGGCCGGGTCGATGGAGAAGGTGTGGATGCGGTCGGGCGTGTCGTGCGCCACCTGCTCGATGTCCATGCCGCCCTCGGTGGAGGCCACCACCGCCACGCGGCTGGTCTCGCGGTCCACCAGCAGCGACAGGTAGTATTCCTTGGCGATCGCCGCGCCTTCCTCGATGTAGAGGCGGCGCACCACCCGGCCCTTGGGCCCCGTCTGGTGGGTGATCAGGGTCATGCCCAGCATCTTGGCGGCTTCGGTCTTCAGGTCGTCGATGGACTTGACCACCTTGACCCCGCCGCCCTTGCCACGGCCGCCGGCGTGGATCTGGGCCTTCACCACCCAGACCGGCCCGCCGAGCTTCTCGGCCGCCGCCACCGCCTCGTCCACCGAGAAGGCCGGATAGCCCCGCGGGACCGGGACGCCGAACTCGGCGAGAAGGGTCTTGGCCTGATGCTCGTGGATGTTCATGGGACGTCCTGGGATGCTTGGATCGCGGCCTTATAGGAAGCGGCCCGGCGGTTAGCAATCGAGCCCGGGAACCTCCCTCGCCTTCGTGGCGAAGGACGACCGCGAAGCGGTCAGGAGACCAACTCCTCAGGTCGGCGCGCGTTGAAGCAAAGGCTCTAACGCAGAGGGCGGGAGGGGCGCAGAGGTCGCAGAGGGTCACGGCCTCTCTGCGACCTCTGCGACTAGCCTGCGATAGCGGGCGGCTCTGCGAGCTCTGCGCTAAAGTCTTTCGCGCCGCTACGCGGCCCTACGCCTACCGTGCGCCTTCCAGCGCCGCCGTCGCCCGGCGCTCCAGCTTGCCCCAGCCGACCTTGACCCCGCGGATGGCGGAGACGATCGACTTCACCACCACATAGTACATCAGCTGGCGGTAGCCGAACCGCTGGATCGGTAGCCAGACGAGGTCCTTCCAGGGCGCCCGCCGCTCCAGCGCCATGCCGAGCGCGCCGGCCGACAGGTCGAGGAAGATGAACGCCGACCAGTAGAACACCGAGCGCAGGAAGTCGTCCGGGGACCATTCCACGGGGTGGTCGGTGCGGGCGTAGATCGCCCCGATGATGCTGCCGACGATGGCCAGGTCGACCAGTGGCGAGACGGCGGTGAGCACGATCTGGAACAGCCAGATCTGCGGCAGGGCCACGAAGCCCAGCACCGGCTGCTGGCGGTTGAACAGGCCGCGGCGGTGCTTCCAGATGCACTGCAGGGTGCCGAACGACCAGCGGAAGCGCTGCTTCAGCAGGCCGCGCACGCTATCGGGCGCCTCGGTGTAGGCGCGCGCCTCGGGGTCGAACTCCACCCGCCAGCCCGCCCGCTGGCAGGCGATGGTCAGGTCCTGGTCCTCCGCCAGGGTGTCGTCGGGATAGCCGCCGAGCGCCTCGATGGCCGAGCGCCGCCAGGCCCCCACCGCGCCCGGCACGACCGTCACCGCGCCCAGGGCCGCCAGGGCGCGCCGCTCCAGGTTCTGGGCGGTGACGTACTCCAGCGCCTGCCAGCGGGTGACGAGGTTCAGGCGGTTGCCCACCACGGCGTTGCCGGCCACCGCGCCCACCTTGGGATCGGCGAACCAGCGCACCAGCCGCGGCAGGGTGTCGGGCGGGAACAGGGTGTCGGCGTCGAGCGCGACCACGACGTCGCCCCTGGCGACGGCCAGGCCCCGGTTCAGGGCGCGCGCCTTGCCGCCGTTCTCGAAGCTCATCAGCGTGACACGCGGATCGCCCGCATAGGCCTCGCGCACCCGTGTGGCGGTGCCGTCGGCTGAGCCGTCGTCCAGGACGATCACCTCCAGCCGCTTCCAGTTGGAGTGGAGGATGCGGGCCACGGAGGCGACGATCACCTTCTCCTCGTTGAAGCAGGGGATCAGCACGCTGACCAGCGGCCCGGTCTCCGCGTCGAGCATCGGCGGGGCGCGGCCGGGCGCGTGGAGCCGGTGCCAGAGCGCCAGGACCGCCATGAAGGCCAGCCGCGCGACGCCGAGGATGATGGCGGTAATGAACAGCGCCTGCAGCATCAGGTCGACGTAGCGGAAGAAGCCGAAGCCCAGGCGATCGAGCCAGAGCGATACCGAGCTGCGGGAGGTGGGCGGCATCGCTTGGGCCGGCGTCATGCCGGTGAGCTGGTCGACCGTCACCAAGTTGTAGCCGCGGGCCCGGATCGCATCGATCAGCGGACCGAGCGCCTTCACGGTCTGGCTGCGGTCGCCGCCAGCGTCGTGCAGCAGCACGATCTGGCCGGGGTGGGTATTGTCGTCCAGCCGGTCCATCACGCGCTGCACGATCACGTCCGGCGCGGGCATCTGGCCGCTGGGCAGCCGCTGCCAGTCATCCGGGTCGATCCGAAGACCGACTGTCATGTAGCCGAGCCGCTGGGCGATCAGCAGCGGTTCCACCTCGGCCGGCGTCGACGGCTCGGCGTCGCCGAAGTAGGGCGGGCGGAACAGGCGCATCGAGCGGCCGGTGAGCACCTCGAACAGGCGCTGGGTGGTGTTCAGCTCGAGGTCGGTCTGGGCCACGGGCGTGGCGCCGATATTGGGGTGGGTCCAGGTGTGGCTGCCGACGATGTTGCCGTCGCGCACCTCGCGCTGCACCAGCCCCGGATTGTGCTGCATGTTCTCGCCGATGACGAAGAACGTCGCATGGGCGTGCTTCTGCTCGAGGATGTCGAGGATCTTGGTGGTCCAGCGGCCGTCGGGGCCATCATCGAAGGTCAGGGCGACGTTCTTCGGGCGCCAGCCGTAGCGCTGGATCACATAGGAGGTGGGCAGCAGGGTGTAGTCCTCGCCGGAGACGAGGCCGGTATCGGGGTCGATCTCGATGCTGCGCGCGCCGGCGGTCGGGGTGGCGCTGACGCGCAGCACCTCGCCCTGGCCGTCGAAGTCGACGTCGGTGCCGGGCGCGACGGTCTGGAGCCCGGCGGGGTGGGCCGAGCCGTAGGGCTGGCCGAAATAGTTCCAGAGCGCCGGGTCCTCGTTGCCCATCCGCCAGAGGGCGTAGCCGCGCGGCCGGTAGTCGTCGGCCACCTTGATCTCGTTGTAGATGGTCGAGGCGTCGAGGAACCAGACGATGTGCTTGGAGCCGTCGTCGTCGATGTAGCCGTAGGTCGGATTCAGCGCGTCGTCGTCGAGCCGGACTTCGGCCTCGGAGTCGCGGGCGTCCTGCGTCGCCTCGTAGAACAGCTCGGTGTCGCCCCGGGCGGCCTTGCCGTCCTTGCCGATCGTCCAGTTGTAGCCATAGGCGCCCAGGGCCACGACGGTGCGGCTGGGATCGAGGATGCCCTCGTCCTTCTCGAGATTGGTCTCGAACCAGTTCTGGCTGGCCGGGGGGCCGGGTTGGCCGCCGGCGCCGCCCCAGTGCTCGTCGTAGGCCATCAGCACGACCGTGTCGGAGACGTCCTGGAACGCCTTCAGGTCGATGTCGGGATTGGCGAACGGCGCCGTCACCCAGACTTCCCGGCCGAGCGGCTTCAGGGCTGCGCGGGCCTGGGCCACCAGCCCGGGGTACTGCGCCTGCGCCTGGGGCGAGAGGTTCTCCAGGTCGAACACGTAGCCGCCGTAGCCGCGGTCCTTGGCGAGATTGACGAGATTGTTCACCAGGGCGGCGCGCGCGGCCGGGTTCAGCACCAGCTGGTTGGCCATCGCCCCGTCCCACACGCCGTCGTGGGCGTTGAACACCATGGGCAGGACGGAGGGCTTGTTCTTGGCGCCGGCGATGACGGCTTGGGCGCGTGGGTCGGACGCCACGTTGACAAGCCCCGTCGAGCCGTTGAGCGAGACCCACTGCGGCGAGACCACGTCCAGCTTCTCGATGTTGCGCGCCAGAGACGGCAGCGCGCTGACGTCGTCCCAGGAGACGTAGAAGCCCACCGCCAGGGGCCGGGTCGCGGCGCCCGCCGCGCCGCCGTGCGGCCGCCGCGGAACGTGCGACCAGTCGGGCCGCCCCTTCAGCCGGTGCGCGGTCTCCACGTGCAGGGCCTGCAGGACGCGCGGGTCCTTCAGCGACAGCTCCGGCAGGATTGGCGCGAAGGCGAGCGTGGCGAAGAACGCCGCCACCACGAGGGCGGCGAGCGACACCAGCAACCCCAGCCCCAGCCGCGCGCGGCGCTCGCGCCGGCCCGTGGGGTCGTGGAAAACGAAGTCAGCCATGGAAGCCCGGCGGCCTTCCCGATTTTTACGCGTCCCTCAGGGCGCGGAAATCGGCCGATTGCGCGCGTGTTTCAAGGGGAATGTCGAATCGGTCGCACGCTCGCAACCGAGGCTTTTTGGCTAGGCCAGCGACGGGTCGATCTGCTTGCAGGCGGCGATCAGGCCCTGCACCGACTCCACCGACTTGGCGAACATCGCCGTCTCGGCCTCGTCCATCGGAAACTCGATCACCCGCTCGGCTCCGCCCGCGCCGATCACCACCGGCACGCCGACGTAGATGCCGGTAAGGCCGTACTGGCCGGTGAGATGCGCCGCGCAGGGCAGCACGCGCTTCTTGTCCTTCAGGTAGGACTTGGCCATGGCGATGGCGCTCTCGGCCGGCGCGTAGAACGCCGAGCCGGTCTTCAGCAGGCCCACGATCTCGCCGCCGCCGCCGCGGGTGCGGGTGACGATCGCATCGAGCTCGGCCTGGCTCAGCATGCCCTGCTGCACCAGCACCGGCAGCGGCAGCCCGCCCACCGTCGAGTAGCGGGTCATCGGCACCATGTCGTCGCCGTGACCGCCCAGGGTCCAGGCGTGGATGTCCTCGACGGAGACGCCCAGTTTCTCGGACAGGAAGAAGCGGAAGCGCGCCGAGTCCAGCACGCCCGCCATCCCGATCACCTTGTGGGCCGGCAGGCCGGAGAACTCGCGCAGGGCCCAGACCATGGCGTCGAGCGGATTGGTGATGCAGATCACGAAGGCGTTCGGCGCGTGCGCCTTGATGCCGTCGCCCACCGCCTTCATCACCTTCAGGTTGATCCCCAGCAGGTCGTCGCGGCTCATGCCCGGCTTGCGCGGCACCCCCGAGGTGACGATGCAGACGTCGGCGCCGGCGATGTCGGCATAGTCGCTGGCGCCCTTCAGCAGCACGTCCTTGCCGAACACCGCGGTGGCCTGGTCGATGTCCAGGCTCTTCCCCTGCGGCAGCCCGTCGACGATGTCGAACAGGACGACGTCGCCCAGCTCCTCGCGGGCGCAGACGTGGGCGAGCGTGCCCCCGATCATCCCGGAACCGATGAGGGCGATCTTGGCGCGGGCCATGGGCGTCTCCGTTTGAAAGCTGGCGAGCGTCTAGACCGGCCGCGCGAGGCCTGCAAGGCTGGGGCATGTTCCAGTTGAGTCCCGCCCTCGCCGCCGCTTCCGAACCGGTGGCGGACCTTGCCCTTTGCACAGTTCGGCTGCAGCGCGACGGCCGGTTTCCCTGGCTCGTGCTGATCCCGCGCGTGGCTGGCGCGGTGGAGCTGGAGGACCTCGACCTGCCCGACCGCGCGATCCTCACCGGCGAGCTGGCGTTGGCCGGAACGGCGGTGCGGGCCATCGGAGACGCGCTCGGCCGGCCGGTGGAGAAGCTGAACATCGGCCAGCTGGGCAACATCGCCCCGCAGATGCACTGGCACGTCGTCGGCCGCCGCCGCGACGACCGCTGCTGGCCTGGCCCGGTCTGGAGCCAGGGCGTCCCGGAACCCTACGCCGCCAGGGAGCTGGAGGCGGCGGTGGCCGCGGCACGGGCGGCGCTCGCGCGCTGAGGACCTCGCTCCCCTTCATGGGGAGGGCAATCGCATAAGGGGCGGAAGCGGCGGGGCCGCAGGAGGTTCAACCGCGGAGATCGCAGAGATACGCAGAGACGACGGAATTGCTCGGTGCTCTCGGCGTATCTCTGAGATTTCTGCGGTTCATTCCTGGGCGCCTGCCGCAAGCGCAAGAGCGGGCAAAGTCAACGCGATAGCACCTGCCCTCGTGGGGAGGGATGAAAAGCAAGAAGCCCGGCCTTTCGGCCGGGCTTCCGCTTGGTCTTCGAGACGTGATCGGCGTCAGAACTGGACGTCGATGGTGGCGCGCCGGTTGAGGGGTTCCTTGACCCCGTCGCCGGTCTGCACG
>Ga0207695_10004835_pt1 | contig 18184 bp, 16 predicted proteins | sample KBSC54metaG_FD_184354 | JGI IMG/M metagenome (GOLD analysis project Ga0207695, IMG submission 184354) | Corn rhizosphere microbial communities from Kellogg Biological Station, Michigan, USA - KBS C5-4 metaG (SPAdes) (version 2) | ecosystem: Host-associated > Plants > Roots > Rhizosphere > Soil... | reverse complement strand
GGCCGCCCCGCCGTGTCGCCCAGCTTGGACAGGCACTCGCCCAGGTTGAACTGCACCAGCGCCAGCTCGTAGGGCCGGCCCACCAACCGCGGGTCGACCAGCGCCCGCTCCCACTCTCCCCGGGCCGCCGCGAAGCGATCGCCCCGCTCCAGCTCGACCGCCGCCAGCACCGGATGGCCGGCGCCCGACAGCACGCGGGCCGCCTCGGCGTGCTGCCCCAGCTTCGACGCCGCCAGCGCCCACTCCACCGGCCGCTCGAGGGACGGCAGCAGGCGCGCGGCGTCGGCGAACCGGCGCAGGCCCAGCAGCACGTATCCCGCCTCGCGCGGGCGGCCCAGCGCCTGATACGCCCCCAGCGCGCCCTCCATCCACCCGTCGTAGACGCCGGGCGCGAACACCTGCACGTGCCCCAGCAGCACCTCGTACAGCCCCAGCGCCTCGGCGGGCCGTCCCGCGCGCAGCGCGCGGTCGGCCCGCTCCTTGAGGTCGATCTCCTCGCGCGTGGACATCAGCGACCGCCGCCCCCCTGCGCCACGCGCGTGAAGTCGTCGACGATGTCCAGGGCGCGCCGCCGCCCGGCGCCGGCGCGCGCCAGCGTCTCGGGCGTGACGATCTGATGCCGGTGCAGCAGCGGCAGATAGTCGAGGGCGATCGGCCGCGACGGCAGCACGAACACGCCGTACAGCGAGGCGTCGCGCGCCAGCGCCTCGACGGTGGCGGTGGGGATGTGGCACTCGGCGTGCGTGATGAAGGTGATGGCGACGTCACGCCCCTCCTCCTTTCGCAGGCGGCTCACCTCCGCGGCCAGGTCGGCGAACACACGGGCGTAGTTGCGGCCGCGCTCGGAACGAAACGACAGCAGCCGGGGCAGCTCGCGCCGTGCCTGGCGGCCCACGTCCATGCGGTCGTACAGGCGGCTGTCGAAGAAGCGGAACCACACCTCGCCCCCCAGCAGCGACAGCTTCTTACACAGCGCCAGCGCCAGGCCCCGCGCGAACACCTGCCGCGTGCCGCGCATCGAGGCGCTGGAGTCGACCAGCAGGTACGTCAGGCGACGCCCGGCATCCGGCGCCCGCTCGCGCCCGTAGTACAGCAGGTCGTCCGACAGCGCCTTCAGCGTCAGCGTCTCGGCGTCGTGGGCCAGCTCGCTGGGCAGCAGGGCGTCCATCCCGCCCCGCCGCTCGATGGACGCGTACCCGTCGATGGCGAACCGCTGCACCGAGCGGCGCCGCTTGGTCTCCAGCAGCGACGGCAGCAGCTGCAGCGAGAAGTCGACGATGTCCGCCGCGCCGATGTTGCCCACCACCTGGTACAGATCCGAGAGGTCCGGCGTCCCTCCGTCGACCGCGAACAGCCCCAGCAGGCGCAGCGCGGACACGTCGATCTGATCGAGGCGGGCCAGGAAGCCGCGCTCGTGCTCCAGCAGCCGCTGCAAGAAGGAGACGACCCAGCTCAGGTCCAGGTTCCTGGCCAGCGTGGCCCGATCGCGCTCGAACGAGGGCGACGCCACCGGCAGCTCCTGCAACCCGGCCCGGCGGGGCCGCGCCGACCAGCGCAGGTAGATGTCGGACAGCGCCCGCGCCAGGACGACGGCGATCGTCTCGTCCCGCAGCGCCGCCGTCCCCAGCTCGCCGACCACGTCGGACTCGGACACTTGCCCCAGCAGCGCCCGGTACTGCGTGCGGAACGTGCTAGCCGCGCCACGCGCCACCGGTTGCACGCGGTGCGGCTGGCCGCGGCGCCCGCGGGCCAGCAGCAGACCGACGTCGTGCACGACCACCAGCGGCATGGGCAAGCCCAGGCGCGCCAGCATGTTCCACCAGGTGACCGCCTGGATCGCCTCGCCCGGCCCGCTGGGGGTGACCTCGGCGAACGTCAGCGAGGCGAGCTGACGCCGCAGCTCCCCCTCGGCGGCGATCACGAGATCGGGCATCGACCTACAAGGTTAGCCGGAAGGCGGCGGAAACGGCACCTCGCCGCGCAACAAACGGCGCGGCCGTGCGCCCACGCGGCCACGGAAGATCGGGGGACGAAGAGCGTGGGACGAAAAGTGGCAACGAAGATCGGCAACAAAACAACCGGCAACAAAAAATCGGCAACAAAAAATCGGCAACAAAAAATCGGCAACAAAAAATCGGTGACCGAAACGCGGGGCACCGCCGGCACTGGTACGTCGAAGCGGCGCGGGCCGCAAACGCCGTCCAGATCGCCCTTCCCCCCAGGCAGGAGTCCCCATGAGACATGCGCCGACGATCTTCTGGACATTTCCCCGTACGCGTCCCCGTACGTGGCTCCGTACGTTCTTCCGTACCTGCCTCGGGGCATCTTTCCGTACGCGCTGCCTGGCGGCTTCGCTGGTGGCGGCGGGTCTGCTGGCCGGCCAGGGGTGCGACAGCGACAAGCTGGGGGCCCCCTGTTCGCTCGGCGCGCCCGCAGCCAGCCCCACGGTCTATTACCTGGACCAGAACACCCTCTCCTGCCCGTCGCGCCTGTGCTTGCTCCCGCCGGAGCAGCGGACGACCGACACGCAGGCGTTGTGCTCGGTCACGTGTCGGACCGACGACGACTGTCAGGGCGGTCAATCGCGCAATCCGGGCGATCCCACGGACCGGCATTGTCAGAGCGGGTTCAGCTGCCGCACGGTCATCCCGGCGCTGCCCGACGCCCAGCCCTGCCGCAAGATGTGCGCCTGCCGGGACTTCCTCGATGACAGCCAGCCGTCTTCCCTCAGCTGTCCCTGAGGACGCGGCGTCGACCCGGGGCGTCAGGCCGCCGGCAACCAGCAGCGGACCGTCACACCACCGCCCTCTCGCGGGTGCAGCGACAGGCGGCCGCCGTGGGCCTCGACGATCTCGCGGCAAACCGCCAGGCCCAGCCCGCCGCCCGTCTTTTTCGTCGAGCAGAACGGCAGGAGCGCGTTCCGCATCACCTCCGGGGGTATGCCCTTGCCCCGGTCGCTCACCACGATCTCCACGCTCCCGCCGTGCGCGCGCACCGCCAGGGTGATGTCCTCGGGCGCGCTTCCCGACTCGGCGGCGTTCTTCAGCAGGTTCAGCAGCGCCTGCTGCAGCTGACCGGGATCGACGAACGCGGGCGCCTCGGGCAGCGGGCCCTCCTGCCGGAACCGGTACAGCGCCTCGACGCCCGCCAGCAGCTCGCGCCAGGGAACGGCCCGCCGGGACGGCAACGGCAGGCGCGCGAAGCTGGCGTAGCCATCGAGGACCGCCTTCAGATGCGCGGACCGCTCCTCGATGGTGTCAAGCGCCGCCCCCAGCCGCTGCCGGAAGCCCGGCGGATTCGCCAGCATCAGCCGGGCCGAATGCACCAGGGACGTGATGGGGGCCAGGGAGTCGTTGACCTCGCGGCTGAGCGCCCGGATGGCCTTCTTCCAGGTCTCGACCTCCTGGCGGGCCAGCTCCCGGGTGAGCGGCCGCAACAGGAACAGCGTGTGTCGCCGCGCCGCCAGCACGAAGTCGTGCCTCGCCAGGTGGTACGTCTCGGGCTCCGCCGCGCCCTGCTGCTCACTGGTGAACAGCACGTCGTGCGTCGCCAGGGCGGCCTCCCGCAGCTCGCAGGGGCCAGCGGCGAGCAGCGCCGGCAGGGATGCGCCCTCGAGAGACCCCGCCGCGCCCGGAACTGCCGCGAAGAACGACTGCGCCGAGGGGTTCGCGTACGCCACCCGGCCTGCCTCGTCGACGATGACCGCGATCGTGGTGCTCGCGGCCAGCACGCGCTCGAGCGGCAGCTGCCTGTGGCAGGGGGCGCACTGGCGCAGCGTGCTGGCGGCCTGAGCGGCGTTCCAGGGCAGGCGCGGCGTCATCAGGCGGTCGATGACGAACACCAGCACGGTCGCGGCCAGACCGGCGACGACCGTCCGGGCGGCGGGCGAGGCCCCTGGCGCCAGGCGCGCGCAGGCCAGCGCGGTCACCAGGGTGGCGACCACCGCGACAGCCGACTCGAGGAACCTCGACAGCAGGCCGCGGCGGTGGGTCGCCACCCTGGTCATCGCGGCCGGCGCTCCATGACGATGCCCAGGCGCTCCATGCGCCGGTACAACGCCTGGCGCGACAGCCCCATCTCGGCGGCCGCCTTCGCCACGACGCCGCCGGCGCGCAGCAGCGCCTCCTCGATGCCGGCGCGCTCCTCCAGGCTGGCCGCGTCGGTGGGCGCCGCCCGCTGGGCCGCCGGGGGGCCGCTGGCGGCGCCACCGGCGAGCGGCGACAGCGCTGTGGGGGACGGCTTGCGCCCGTCAGGGCGCGCCGCCGCCAGGCCCAGGTCGCCCGGCGTGATCGTGTCCGACAGCTCGACCAGCACGGCGCGCTGGATGCGGTTCTGCAGCTCGCGCACGTTACCCGAGAAGTCGTGGTTCAGCAGCGCGGCGCGCGCCTCGTCTCCCAGCCTCATCGGCGGCTTGCCCTCCCTCTTCGCGTGCTCGACCAGGAAGTGCTCGGCCAGCGGCAGGATGTCGTCCGGACGGTCGGCCAGCGGCGGCACGAACAGCTCGATGACGTTCAGCCGGAAGTACAGATCCTCGCGGAACTGGCCGGTGGCGATGGCCCGGGGCAGATCGACGTTGGTGGCGCTGACCAGCCGGACGTTCGCCTTGCGGGTCGTCGACGATCCCAGACGCTCGAACTCCCCCGTCTGCAGCACGCGCAACAGCTTCGCCTGCGCGGTGAACGGCAGCGTGCCCAGCTCGTCCAGGAACAGCGTGCCGCCGTCGGCGGCCTCGAAGCGGCCCACCCGCATCCGGGTGGCCCCGGTGAAGGCGCCCGCCTCGGCGCCGAACAGCTCGGCCTCGAACAGATTCTCGGGCAGCGCCCCCACGTTCACCCGCACGAACGGCCGGTCGCGCCGCCGCGAGTTCGCCTGGACGATCTCGGCGAGCTTTTCCTTGCCGGAGCCGTTCGGCCCGGTGATCAGCACCGGCACGTCGGAAGGGGCGATGCTGACCGCCAGGCGCACCACCTCGTGCATCTGCGGGCTGGTGTAGACGACGCCGCGCAGATCGTGCTGGGCGGCCAGGCTGCGGCGCGCCCGGTTGCCCTGCGCGCGCAGGCGGGTGTTCTCCTGGCTCAGGGCGCGCAGGTTGACCAGGTTCTTCACCGTGCGCACCAGCTTGTCGTCGTCCCACGGCTTCGCGACGTAGTCGGCGGCCCCCTCCTTCGTCAGCCGCACCGCGGTCTCGAGCGCGGTCCAGGCGGTCATCAGCAACACCGGCATGTCGGCGTCCAGCTCCCGGATCCTGCGGAACAGCGCCACCCCTTCGGCCCCGTCGGTGTTCGCCTGCGCGAAGTTCATGTCCTGCACCACCGCCCCGATGTCCTCCGTGGCCAGCAGGTGCAGCCCCTCCTCGGGCGAGCCGACGCTCACCGCGGGCAGGCCATGGACCTCGAACAACGTCTCCAGCGCCGTCCGCACCGCGGGCTGGTCGTCGATGATGAGCACCTTCAGCATCCGGGTCTCCGTTTCATGGGCTTCCGCTGGCCACGCTGGGCGAGCCCGTGAATCTACTGGACCTCGAAGCGGCAGGTGTAATTGACGAACGTCGAGACGGCCTGGGCCTGCCGGTCGACGGGCGCGGACCAGACGGAGGCGCGCAAGGTGGTCAGGCAGGCGGCGCCGAACCCGGGGGCCGACTCGCCGAGCAGCTTCAGCTCGCCCACGTGACCGTCCGGCAGGATGCGCGCGTGCACGAGCGCACGGCCGGTCAGGCCCTTGGCGCGCGCTTCGGCCGGGTAGGCGCGGGCCAGCGCCGGGGCCAGGTCGGGCGCCACGGGCGGGCGCGACAGATCGGCGGCGCCGACCACGGGCGGCCCCGGGTGGCGGACGATGTCGGCGCCTTCGCCGTCGACGACCCGCCGGGTGACGCGCGCCCCCGGGCGGCCCACCGGGCCGCGCATGGCCTGTCCGTTGCCGGTGGCGGTGGACCAGCCGGCGCCCGCGCCGTCGTTCGTCATCGTGACGCCGGTGAAGTCGGCCGGCGATTCGGCGGCGGGCGGCGGCGCCGCGGGCGCCCGGGGTGCTGCCGCGGCGTGGGCGCGGGCCGGGCGGGCGGTGGCGACGCGGGCGCCCGGGGGCGCCGCCGGGGGCGCGGGCGGCGGTGCAGGCGCCGGCTCGCGCTTCGCCACGGACATCTCGACCAGGGTCGGCGGGCGGGGTTTGCCGGGGCGCCCGCAGCCGTCGTGGCGGCCACCCAGCCCGCCGAACGCGACGGCGTGCAGGCCCACGCTGGCCAGGACCACCGCGCCCCACAGCGTCAGTTCGGTTCTCGTTCGCATGGTGGGCTCCTTGGGTGGGGCCATGTCAGCGCCTGGCCACTGCGAGGTCGTCGGGGTCGACGTTGATGGCGAACTTCGTGACGTTCTCGCGCCGCAACAGATCGATCACATGGATGACGTTCGAGTGGCTGGTGCGCCCGTCGGCGGCGATCACGGCGCGCGTCTCGGGGTCGGCGTCGTGCGCGCTCTTGATGCGGGCGCGCAGGTCGGGCTCGGTGATGGGGTCGGCGTCCAGGAAGGTCTTGCCGTCCTTGTCGATCGACACCGTCAAGGTGGTGGGCGTCCCCTCCCCCGTGGCGCCCTTGGGCAGCTCGACGGGGATGGCGCGGGACACCACGTAGCTGGCGGTGACCATCAGGATCACCAGCAGCACCAGGGTGATGTCGACCAGCGGCGTGACGTTGATGCCGGTGATCATCTCGTCGTCGGAAGAAGCGGAGGCGGCCATGGGAATCTCCTGTCTCTGGCTGGCGCGTGACTGGGCGCGGGAACGTGAAGGACGGGGTGAAGCCGGCGCTCAGGCGCGCGGCGCGGGGACGCCGACGCGCTCGGCCTTCAGGAAGGCGAGCACGTCCTTGCCGAACGCCTCGGCGCGGCCCAGGCGCGATTTGATGATGCGCTGGAAGGTGTTGAAGAAGGCGATGGCGGGCAGCGCCACCAGGATGCCGATGGCGGTCGCCACCAGGGCCTCGCCCACCTCGGACATCAGCCCCGCCGTCACCTTGCCGGCGCTGTCGTTCAGCGCGTGGAAGGCGCGGATGATCCCGATGACCGTGCCCAGCAGCCCGATGAACGGCGCGTTGGCGCCCAGCGTGCCCAGAAAGGCGAGCCGTCGCTCCATGCGCAGCTTCGCCAGCTGGATGGCGCCGCTCATGCGCTCCTCGGCCGAGGCGCTGCCGTCGTCCGGATCCTGCAGGCCGGCGGCGATGATGCTGGCCACGTGCGACGGCGACTGCTGCAGCCGGGCGCGCGCGCCGGCCAGGTCCCCGCGGCGCAGCAGGCCCAGGATCTGTTCCCGCAGCTTGCGGACGTTCTCGCTGGTGCGGATCAGGTAGATGGCGCGCTCCAGGGCGACGGCGATGCCGCCGACGGAGAGGCCGACGAGCAGCCACATGAGCCAGGTGGCGCCCATCATCGCGAAGCCGGTCAGTTTCTGTTGGATGTCCATGGGATTCTCCGATGCGTGAGACGAGTTGAGGAGTCGTGCGCGTCCCGGACAGCGACGCGACACGACCCACCTCAGCAGCCGTCGTGCCAACCAGCGCGGTCACGAGATCACAGCGCTTTTCGCCCGGACGGCCTCACGCCCCCCCGGACGGCTCCGCTGTCCGCGGACAGCTGTCCGGGCGCGCGCGGACAGCGTCCGCCGTCAGCGCCAGAGGCGCGCGGCCAGCTCGTCGGCGAACAGCAAGCCGGCGGGGGTGGGCCGGATCGCCTCAGGGGTGACGACCAGCCAGCCGCGCGCCGCGCAGTTCGCCAGCTCCGCCTCTCGACCGACCTCGGCGCCGGCGCCGAAACGCTGGACGTGGCGCGCGCGATCCAGGCCGTCCGCGGTCCGCAGCGCCAGCCACACCGCCTCGTTCTCCAGGTCCGCCGCCTGCCGCCGCTCGGTGTGCGCCGCCGGCGGATTGCCCGCGGCGGCGGCCTTCAGATACGTGTCCGTGGCGCGCGGGTTCGAGAACCGCCACGCCGTGCCGTCGGCAAGCGGGCGAAAGGACGCCGCCGAGGCGCCGACGCCGAGGTAGGGCGCGCCGGACCAGTAGAGGCTGTTGTGCACGGCGCGCCGGCCGGGGCGGGCGTAGCTGGACACCTCGTACTGCGTGAAGCCCGCGGCGGCCAGCGTGTCCCGCACCAGCTCCTGCATGGTGGCGGCGGCCTCGTCGTCCGGCACCACCAGCTCGCCCTTGCGCGCGCGGGCTCCGAAGGGCGTGCCGCGCTCGATGGTCAGCGCGTACGCCGACACGTGCTCGGGCTCCAGCGCCAGCACGCCGTCGATGGCGCGCCGCCAGTCGTCCAGCGACTGGCCCGGCAGCGCGAACATCAGGTCGACCGACAGGTTGTCGAACCCGGCGGCGCGGGCCGCCCGCACTGCCGCGGCGCCGGCCGCGCCGCCATGGTTGCGCCCCAGCGCCGCCAGCAGGCGATCGTCCAGCGCCTGCACGCCCAGCGACAGGCGGTTCACCCCGACGGCGCGCCAGGCCCGGGCGCGGGCGTCGTCGACCTCGCCCGGGTTCGCCTCGACTGTGATCTCCAGCGACGTCCCGGCGGCGGCGAAGGCCTGCCGGCCAGCCTCGATCACGCGCGCCAGCGCGTCGGGACGCCACAGGCCGGGCGTGCCGCCGCCGAAGTAGATCGACACCAGGCGGGGCGCGGAGGGGCCGGCGTGAAACCAGGGCGCGCGCGCCGCCAGCTCGGCGACCACCGCGTCGGCGTAGCGGTCGTGCGGGATCTCCGCGCGCGCGTCGACCGCGAAGTCGCAGTACGGGCAGTGGACGCTGCAGAACGGGAAGTGGACGTAGAGGCCCAGCTCCGCGGCCGCGGCCAGCGCTCCGGCCCCCAGCTCGGCGGGCGAGGCGCGCCGCGCCAGTGAGGCCGTCGCCGAGGCCGTCGTCAATTTGCGCCCCTCAGCGCGCGGCCGGCGCGGGCGCGGCCGGGGCCACCGCCGGGGCGGGCAGCTTTCGGACGAACTCGGCGCACAGGCGGATGCGCCGGCGCGACAGCTCGCGGCCCAGGCCCACCAGCGTCTCGAACAGCGGCGGCGTGGCGCGCTTGGCGCTGACCGCCAGGCGCAGCAGCATGAACAGCTCCTTCGTCGACCACCCGGTCTTCTCGGCGAAGGCGCGCGTCGCTGTGTCCAGGTTCGCCGCCGTGAAGGGGCGCAGGGTGTCCAGCAGCTCGCCGTAGGTCGTCAGGCACTCGTGGACCTCCTTGGGCACGCGCCCCTTGGGCAGCAGCTCCTTCGCCACCGGCGCGTAGTCGAGATCGCCCGAGAAGAACACGTCCGAGAGGGGAATGAACTCGTCCAGGCGCTGGATGCGCTCGCGCACCAGCGGCACCAGCGACTGCAGGTGCGCGTCGGACAGACGCCACTGCCGCAGCCGCGCCACGATGCCCGCGTCGTCCAGCGCCCGCAGGTAGTCCGCGTTCATGGAGGACAGCTTCACGAGATCGAACACCGGGCCACCGAGGCTGACCCGGTCCCACGAGAAGGCGGCCACCATCTCGGACAGGTTGAACTTCTCGCGATCGCCGGAGATCGACCAGCCCATCGTGCCCAGGTAGTTCAGCAACGCCTCGGGCAGGAAGCCGGCGTCCTGGTAGTAGTCCAGCGACACCGGGTTCTTGCGCTTCGAGATCTTCGACTTGTCGGCGTTGCGCAGCAGCGGCATGTGGATCCACTCCGGCGCCTGCCAGCCGAAGGCCTGGTACAGCACCACGTGCTTGGGCGTCGAGGACAGCCACTCCTCGGCGCGGATCACGTGCGTGATCCCCATCAGGTGGTCATCGACCACGTTCGCGAAGTGATACGTGGGGAAGCCGTCGCTCTTCAGCAAGATCTGGTCGTCGATCTGCGTGTTCTCGAACTTCACGGGGCCGCGCAGCCGATCGATGAACGTGGTGTCGCCGGTGCGGGGCATGGCCATGCGGATGACGAACGGCTCGCCCGCCTTGGCCCGCGACTCGGACTCCTCGCGTGGGCGGCCCCGGCACAGGCCGTCGTAGCCCACGAACAGGCCCTGGCGGCGCTGCTCGTGGCGCACGGCCTCCAGGCGCTCGGCGGTGCAGAAGCAGCGATAGGCGGCCCCCGCCGCCAGCAGCGGCTCGATCTCGCGCTGGTAGATGTGCAGGCGCTCGGACTGGCGATAGGGGCCGAACGGCCCCCCGATGTCCGGCCCCTCGTCCCAGCCCAGGCCCACCCACTGCAGCGCGCGCAGGATGGCCGCCTCGGACTCGGGCGTCGACCGCGTGCGGTCCGTGTCCTCGATGCGCAGGATGAACTTGCCGCCCTGCTGCTTCGCGAACGCGTAGTTGAACAGGGCGATGTAGGCGGTCCCCACGTGGGGATCGCCCGTCGGCGAGGGGGCGATACGGACGCGAACGGGTCGGGACTCTGTGGCCGCGCTGGACATGACGGGACGGTGTCATACCACGCCCATTGCTTCTATAATGGCGTCACGGTGTGGCACCTCGCCTGGCACGACTGGCAGCTGGAGAGCTTGCTTCGCATCTTGCTGGGGACCGTGCTGGGCGGCGCCATCGGTTACGAGCGGGACCTGCACGGCCGGCCGGCCGGCCTGCGCACCAACGCCATCGTGGCGCTGGCGTCGGCGACGTTCATGGTGGTTTCCACGCGGTTCATCTACTTCCAGCACTACCAGGAGGGGCAGCTGGTAGGCGTGGACGGGTCGCGCATCGCCGCCTCGGTCGTGTCCGGGATCGGCTTCCTGGGCGCGGGCGCCATCCTGCGCACGGGCCTGACCATCAAGGGCCTGACCACCGCCGCGGGGCTGTGGCTGGTGTCCGCCATCGGAATGGCGGCCGGGGGCGGCATGTACCTGGTCAGCGTGTTCGTCACGCTGGTGGGCCTCTCGGCCCTGACGCTGCTCCGCCGATTCGAAGATCGGGCCGGGCCCATCTCCCATCACCGCATCTGCGTGACGGTCGACGAGGCGAGCGCGCACGAGGAGATCGCCGCCGCGCTGCGGAGGGTGGGCGCGACATTGTCGCACGACGAGTACGAGCGCGACCCGGAGGGTCGCGTGCGGCTGACGTTCGACGCCCGCATCGCCGGCGTCACGCGCCTGGCCGAGCTGGCTCGCGCCGTCGAAGGGGTGGCGGGCGTGCGGCGCCTGAAGATCGAGAAGCTGTAGATGGCGCGGCGGGCGACGGGCACGATCCATGTCTTCACCTTCAAGGAGGGGCTGCTGGCCGCGGCGGCCCACGACCTGCGTCTTCGGTTCGAAGGGTTCACCTGTCACCTCGAGGGCGAGGCCGTCAGGGTCGTCGTCGCGCTGAACTCCCTGCGCGTCGATGGACCGGTGCGCGGCGGGGTGGTCCGCCCGGAGGAGTACGACGCCCGCCGGCGCGCCGAGATCGAGGGGATCACGCGCCGCGAGGTGCTGCGGGCCGACCGCTTTCCCACGGCGACGTTCGAGGGGCGGGCCGTCACCGCGGCCGGCGGGTACGACGTGCGGGGTACGCTGACGCTGGCCGGTCGCGAAGGGGCGCTCTCCTTCGGGGTCAAGGAGGACGGCGCCCGCTACCGCGCCACCTTCGAGCTGCACCCCAGCCACTGGGGCATCGCCCCCTACAGCGCGGCGCTGGGCACCATCCGCGTCCAGGACCGCGTGCGCATCGAGGTCGCAGTGACGGAGGTTCGCGACTGACGGAGCTCAGGGCAAGACGATCCGGCCCGGCGCCGGGTGCGAGGGATCGTCCGTGTTCGTCCCACGCTGCGTGTGGCACGCGTTGCAGTCACCGTTGTTCTGTGACTCCAGCATGGGCCGCGTCTTTCCGTGGTGCGTGAGCGTGACCGTGTAAGGGAACGTGAAGCCCGGGACCTCGTCGTAGAAGTTTCCGCCCGCGTTCACGACCGACGAGAAGGTCATCCCGCGGGCGTCCGTCAGCTGAAGGAGGGCGCCCTCGGCCGGACTGGCGCTGCAGTCATCGGGCTCGTGGCCGGTCGAGAACACCGTCCCGGCGAACGTGAAGACCGGCGCGTCCCCTTCCTCGCCCGACGCCGTGTTCTCCGCCAGGTGGCAGGCAATGCAGGCGCGGCCCGGCGACATCTCCGGCGACGGCTGGTAGTTCGGGTCCAGCAGCGTGCCGCTGGTGCAGGTGGAAGCGACGGCGAAGGGATCGGGGACCTGACGTTCCTGACCGCCGCACCCCACCCCGCCTGTGGCGGGGGCCAGCATGCACAACGCCAGCACCCAGCCGCGCGCGGGGGTGCTCATGGCGAGAGGGGCAACAACAGCAGCGCGGCGTCGTCGTTCAGCGTCGCCGGGGCCGGCATGCTGCCGACGCCCCTCAGGCCGGCGACGGCGGCCGTCCTGCCGTCCGGGGACAGGGCGATGGACCAGAAGAAATCGGCCGGCCCACCAAGGTCGTACGCCTTCCATCCCGCCGGCGCCCAGGTGCTGTCGGGCTGGCCGTCGGGCGTCAGGCGCGCCACCACGCCATCGACGTCGGCCGAGGTCAGGCGACCGCCGCCGACCAGCAGCAGGCGGCCGTCGGGCAGGGCCACCAGGCGGCGCGAGTTGTCGGCGAAGCCACCGATGTCGATGCGGACCAGACCGTTCGTGCCGTACGTCGGATCCAGTACGCCGGCCGCGGTCAGGCGCAGCGACACCAGATCGGTCGTCTCCGAGTCGAGCTGCCGGCCGTACCCCGTGGTGACCAGCCTGTAACCGCCACCCGCGCTCGGCTGCACGACCGCCTGGTAGGTCTCCGTTTGCTCGGCCAGCGGCGACTGGCTGAACACGCCGTTCGTGGCGAAGGTCCCGTCCAGGGCGCCCCCGTCCGTCACCTTGTAGAGGACCGGCTTCGTGTCGGCGCCCGGCACCGGCTGATAGCCCGCGCCGACGACGCCGTCGGTCCCGGGCAGGATGGTGACGTTGCGCGGGCTGGCGTTGTTGCTCTTCAGCGTGATGCCGTCGGTGTCCAGGACCTGTGTGTCCAGCGAGAACAGGCCGTTCGCGCCGAAGGTGGCGTCGCGCGCGCCGTCGGCGGTCAGGCGCAGCAGCACGAAGTCGGTGTCCATCGCGCCCGCACGCACCTGGCCGCCGCTGACGACCAGGCGGTCGTCGGCGCCGGGATACTTCGCCAGCCCCCAGGCGCTGTCGGCCAGGAAGCTGGTGCCGTTCAGCACGCCGGTGCTCAGGTCGAAGATCGCGACGCCCGCCGTGCCGAACGTCGCGTCCGCCGTACCGTCGGCGTTGAAGCGCGCCACGGCGACGTCACGATCGCGGGCGTCCGTCGCGCCAGCGTGCTCGATCGTGCATCCCAGGACGATCTTTCCGGTCGATTGCACCACCAGCCCGCGGCAGAGCTCGCCGTTCGTCCCCACGGACAGGTTGCGCCTGACGGCGCCGCCCGTGCCGAACGTCGGATCCAGCGCGCCCGTGGCGTCGAACTTCACGACCACCGTCGACACGTCGGCGGCACTGTCGTTGCTGTCCGCGATCTGTCCGCTGGCGAAGATATTTCCCGCCGCGTCGTAGGCGACCGCGTAGAAGCGATCGGGACCGGTCGGGGAGAGGGGCAAGATCGTCACCCCGGCAGCGGCGGCCGCCCCGCCCGCACCCGCCGCCGTGCCCCCGGCCCCGGCCAGGCCGCTCGAGCCGCCCCCGGAAGCGCCGCTGCCGCCGCCGGGCGTCCCGCCTTCTCCGCCGCTCCCTGACGGGCCGCCGCCCCCCGAGCCGCCTGTGGCGGCGGAAGCGCCTCCCATCCCCCCCGTGCCCGGCCTGTTGGATGGCGACGAGTCGCATCCAGCAAGGCCAGCGCCGCCAAGCAGGGCGGCCAACGACGAAAGACCGACGACAGACCACGACAGCCTGCCGATGCGCGCGACTCTGGAACGATGCATGGACGATCTCCTGTTGAAACCTCGCGGAGGCGAGGCGAAGCGAGCGAACGGGCCACCCGGCGGCCGGCCGGCCAAGCACCAATCGAAAATGAATATCACTTTCAGTTTCATCCTTAGGCGAGCGCATTCCACCTGTCAACGGCCTTTTGCGTGTCGCGACCGGCCGGGGCCCGCCGGCGTCCGGCTCTGGCTAGAGCGTCAGGTCGAGGCCCAGCCAGCCGGCGATGGGCGCGCCGGGGCTGCGAAAGCGCGGATCTGTGTACGCGGGCCCCAGCACGTCCGATGCGTCACCCAGCACGCCGAACGTCGAATAGCCGCTTTCGAACAGGTTGTTCAGGCGGGCGCGCACCGTCACGTGCGCCTGCAGCCGGTAGGCGGCGGTCAGGTTCACGATCACGTAGCCGGGCACCGGCGCCAGCAGGTTGGCCTCGTCGCCGCGGTAGAACTGGCTACCGTTCGCGATCACCGTCAGCCCGACCGACAGGCCGAACGGCGCGGTGAAGATCACGCTGGCCTTGCCGGCGTGGGCCGGCAGCGACGGCAGGTGCGCGCCCGCCGGCACGGCGACCTGTCCATTCACGGCGTCGGGATGGTTGGCGCTGGGCGACGGGAACGGCGACTGGAACGTGGCATCGAGGAACGTGTACTGCGCCGACCAGTCCAGGCGCGCGCCCCGGACACCCAGGCGGTGGTGCCCGCGCACGCTGACCTCGACGCCCTGGCGGCGCGTCTCGCCCACGTTCTTGAAGTAGCCGCTGTTCGCCACCATGCCCGAGCTGATGAACAGGATGTCGTCGTGATTGGTGGTGCGAAACGCCGCCGCCTCGTAGTCGACGCGCCCCCCCTGCCCCGCCACGCGCCCGCGCGTTCCCAACTCGAACGTGCGCGCCACCACCTGGTCGAGCGGCGGATCGCCGACGAACCCGTTGGGCAGCCGGCAGGGGTCGGTCGGGTTGGCGCAGGTCAGCTCGATGGGCGTGGGAGCGCGGGACGACTCGCCGAAGTTGCCGTAGACGCCGAAGGCCCTCCAGGGCTGGTAAGCCAGGCCCGACGAAGGGTTCACGCGCTGAAACGCGTGCTCGCCGTTGAGCGCGGTCCCCAGCTGATCGTCCATCGACAGCGTCGCATGGTTGAACCGGCCGGACAGCGACAGGAACAGATCCTTGCGCAGCGAGAAGGTGTCGCTGGCGTACAGCCCCACGTCGCCGACGACGGTGTCGACGGCCACCAGCGAGCTGGGATCGACGACGCCCAGGTCGATGGTGTCGCGCGCCGCGCCGAAGGTGGCCAGCGTGCTCTGCGCTCTGAACGACGTACGGCCCTGGTCCACCGAAGCGCCCACCAGCAGGTGGTTCTCGTGGTCGGCCAGCGCCCGCTCGATGGCCAGCTGACCGCCGGCGCCGAACTGCTGCTGCATCGTGCGCGTGCCGTTGTTCGCGGCGTCATCGACGCTGCCGTCGAACGTGACCGGGGTGCCGTCGGGGTGGGTCAAAACGGTCTCGGCGCCGGACTGGTCCGTCGAGCAGAGATACGCGGTCTGCCCGGGGGTGGTGCAGGCCGACCAGTCGCGCTGATCGCCGTTCGTCGTTTGGGTCCGGTTCAGCCGCTCGAAGACGGTCCCCGACAGCCGCAGGTCCGCGCCGAACAGGCGCTCTCCGCGCAGCATGGCCAGGAACATCCGGTTGCCCGTGACGTCCGGCGAGGTGAAGATCGCCCGCCGGTCCATGTCCAGCAGCTGCGCCGGCGCCGGGCCGTTCCCCACCAGGCGGGTGTCGGCCGCCGCCAGCAACAGGTCCGCGAACACCGGCCCGTCGGCGTAGCTGCCCGAGAACGAGCCGCCCACCGTGCGGGAGGGCGAGGCGTCACGCCAACCCTCCTCGCCGAAGTATCGGCCGGCGAAGAAGTAGGCGAAGCGCTCGCCGTGCCCTCCCGTCTCGACGTCGATCTGGCGGCGCAGGAACGAGCCGCCCGACAGGTGCAGGCGCGTCCCGGGATCCGAGAAGCCTGTCTTCGTCTCCAGCGACATGGCGCCGCCCAGCGTGTTGAGGCCGAACAGGGGGTTCGATCCGGGCAGCAGGTTCAGCGAGCGGATGGCGTTGGTGGGGATCAGATCCCAGTTCACGGTGTCCCCGAACGCCTCGTTCAGGCGCATGCCGTTCAGGAACACGGACAGACCTTGCGGTGCGCCGACCAGCGGCGAAGCGAGGAAGCCGCGGTACTGCAGGTCCGGCTGCAAGGGGTTTCCCTGGACGCCGTTCAGCGTGACGCTGCCAGCGTGATCGTTCAGGTACTCCGTCAGGTCCAGCGATTGACTGGCCCGCAGCTCCTCGGCGGTCACCGTCTGCACGTTCATGGGGACGTGATCGCGCGGCAAGCGCGACCCGTGCAGCGGCGCGGGCGCCGTCACCACGGTCTCGTTCGGCGGCGCGTCCCCCTCGGGCACCGCCGCGCTCTGGGCGCGCGCCGCCCCGGTCGAGGCAAGCCACGCCAGCAGCACCCCAATCAGGCACCGCGGTGCCCGCATCAGTGCCGTGCTGGATGCCATCCCCCGACAGTCAACGCGGACCGCGATCCTCGGTCAACGTCCCGGCGCCGAAATGTTGCCGCCGGCGGTGCCAGGCTCAGGGAGCAGCGGCGAGCGAGGCTTCCGCCTCGCCGCACTCGAACCGCTCCGCCACGCGCGGGAGCACGAGCGCGCTCACCAGCTCGTGAATCGTCGGCCGACACCCCCCACACCCGGTGCCCGCGCCGCAGGCCGCGCCGACCTCGGCGACCGTGCGGGCGCCTTCACGAATGCATTTCCGGACCGTCTTGTCGCCAACTTCGTGACAGTGACAAACCAGCAAGGGGGGCCCTCCGTCGTCGTGAGTCCCTGAATGTAGCGTATTGATATTCACTTTCAATATCAGTTTTCGAGAAAAGTTGGCGCCCCACCCGCCGTCCCGGCGCCCTCCTCATTCGTGTACGATGGCGCGACGATGCGAGGCGACGCGGACATCATCACGGCCCTGAACGACATCCTCACCAGCGAGCTGACGGCCATCAATCAGTACTTCGTGCACTACAAGATGCTGGAGAACTGGGGCTACTTCCGCCTGGCCAAGAAGAAGCGCGAGGAGTCGATCGAGGAGATGAAGCACGCCGACCGGCTGATCGCCCGCATCCTGTACCTGGAGGGCGTCCCCAACCTGCAGCGGCTGGGCCCGGTCAAGGTCGGTGAGGATCCGCTGGAGATGAACAAGCTGGACATGGAGCTGGAGCAGGAGGCCGTGATCCGCCTCAACAAGGCCATCGATCTGTGCGGCAAGAAGCTGGACGCCGGCACGCGCGAGCTGCTGGAGTCGGTGCTGGTCGAGGAGGAAGAGGCCATCGACTGGCTGGACGCCCAGGCGAAGATCGTCAGCGACATCGGCCGCGAGCGCTACCTCTCGGAACAGCTTCGCGAATAGCGGTTTGACTTGGCGAGGAGCGCATCCCAGAGTCGCGCCGTGGGCTCCACCGCGACAGACAAGCACGCCGCGAAGCGGCGCTCGGGCCGGCGCGCCTCGGAGGAGATCGGGCGCCTCTGGAAGACCTTCCTGGTCAACAGAGGTCTGAACGCGTCCAAGACGCGCGACGACGTGGTGACCGTGTTCCTGGAGACGACCACGCACATGGATCTGCAGTCCCTGCACGAGGCGGTGCGGCGGCGGCACCCCGGCATCGGCTTCGCGACCGTGTATCGCACGATGAAGCTGCTGGAGGACGCCGGCCTGGCCCACGCGCGCCGCTTCGGCGACGCCAAGGAGACCTTGTACGAGGTCGCCGCCGGGCGTTCGCACCACGACCACCTGATCTGCGAGAGCTGCGGGAAGATCGTGGAGTTCGTCAGCCCCGAGGTGGAGCGCCTGCAGGACGGGATCGCCGCCAAGCACGGGTTCGAGCTGAACCGGCATCGCCACGAGCTGTACGGGCGCTGCCCCGAGTGCCGCGGCTGAGCGGGGACGTTTTCTCGGTCCTGCAGGGTCTGCTGGCGCGCGCGCGGCCAAATTTGAAATTGACATTGATTTTCAATTCTAATATTCAGGTGGGGTGAAGCGGTGGTGCAGTGCCCTGTTCGGCGCGTCGATGAGCGTCCTCGCGCTGTCGTGCGACGCCGATCCCGCGGCCATGCCGTCGTCGGGCGGCCAGGCGCCGGTCCAGCTGTTCGGCACCAATGATCCCTTCGACGTCGCCATCGCCGGGCTGAGCAACGACGATCAGCTGGCCTTCGTGAAGGGCGACACCCTGTTCGGCCTGAACCTGCGCGACTACGACGGGCTGGGCCCGCTGTACA
>Ga0207695_10004834_pt1 | contig 18185 bp, 12 predicted proteins | sample KBSC54metaG_FD_184354 | JGI IMG/M metagenome (GOLD analysis project Ga0207695, IMG submission 184354) | Corn rhizosphere microbial communities from Kellogg Biological Station, Michigan, USA - KBS C5-4 metaG (SPAdes) (version 2) | ecosystem: Host-associated > Plants > Roots > Rhizosphere > Soil... | reverse complement strand
CAATGCCGGGATACCGGACAGTCCGGGAAGGCTCAAGTCGAGGAGCAGGAGGTCGAACTCGACGCCTCGCGCCGCGATTTCCAGCCCGCTGTCGCAATCGCCGGCAACCGCGATGTCAACGCTCGGGTCGAGACCGCGCAGCACGTTTCCGACCGCCTCCCGGACGAGCGGATGGTCGTCGATGATCAGGGCTTTCATGTCAGTCGCGCCGGGCCGCCCCAAGCGACTGACCGGCCCCCTCTGGGGGCAGCGAGCGGAGCGAGCGTGGGGGCCGTTTCATCAGTCGCGCCGGGCGGCCCCAAGCGACTGACCGGCCCCCTCTGGCAGCGAGCGGAGCGAGCGTGGGGGCCGTTTCCATCCAGCACTTTCGGGCTAGGACCATCGGGCGATGGCTGCCCGATCGTCAACGACCGTTTCGCCATCGATTCAATCAGATGGCAAATGCGATCGCCGCCGTTGCGTGGATGCTCTGCGTCGATTGGCTCATGGACGCGCCCGCGAGTGCAATTCCCACGCCGGCGACACGCCCCTAATGTCGCTCCCACGGCGTGCAGATCGCACGTACCGATCGACCTTCCAGGGAGGCTTTTCATGAAATCGTCGACGTTTCGCGGTTCGATTATCGCAGTAACGGGTGCAGCAGTCATGCTCGTGGCATCGAACGCGGCGGCCCAGGCGGCGGAGCCCACGCTCGATGGCGTTTGGCGCGTCACCCGGCACGGGGTCAATTGTGTAACCGGCCAGCAGTTCCCCAATTCATTTCCGGCGCTCATGACCTTCCACAAAGACGGCACCATGCACAACGACTCTGTGGGGCCTGGCAGTACGGCCGCGGAAGGCACCGCCGAACACGGCCTTTGGCAACGAGAGCCCGGCGACCACAACTTTTCGTTCAGGATTCTTGGTTACGGCTGGGATCCGCAGACCGGCGCGTTCGAAGGCTCGGCGGAAATCAGGGGGACGCTACAACTGACGACCGCCAATAGCTTCGCGTACGACGCGAAAATTCAATTCATCGACCCGGCAGGGAACGTGCTCGTCACGCTCTGCGGAAGGGCGACCGGAATGCGGTTCGAGTAAGCAGCAAGCTCGCGTCGCGCGATAGCGTCGCTTTTCGAAAGGCGATGCGGAGCCGAAGGCACGGGGCGGATCGAGCAGGCCCGCGCCTCTTGCGTTCGTCTCTCCGCTCGCCGCCGGCGCCGAATTTGTCGCAGTACTCCAGGCTTGTCGCGAAAAGAAGGTCTTAGCGGTTCGACTTCCGGCGACCGCGCAGAGTATTCTCCGGAGCGACTCGACTTCCCTAGCCGATCAGCGATGCCGTGTTTGCCGGGATAGCCCAATGCGAATCCTCACCCGGCACTCGCTGTTCTGGAAGTACGCGGCCTACTTCGCAGGCGTCGTCAGCGCGCTGCTGATCATCAGCGGTGCGGTGGGCGGTTATTTCGCGTATCGCGAATCGGTCACGGCGCTCGAGGAAGTCCAGCAGGCCAAGGCGCAGTTCGCTGCGGCCGAAATCGAGAACTTCATGCGCAGCGTGCAGGAAGCGCTGCGCGCGGCCGTGGGCAAGTTCAACGCGAGCGGGCCCGTCGCCGCCGAGGATCTTCAGCTCGAGCTCGTTGCTCTGCTCCGCCACCATCCCGAGATCAGCGGATTGCATTGGATCGACCCGGGCGGCGAAGAGCGGGTCGCCTTGTCCCGATTCGACCGCAACGTCGTCGATGCCGCTCGCAACTGGTCCGCGGAACCGGGGTTCCGCGCCGCGCGCAAAACATCGGGCTACGTCGGGCCGATCTATTTCCGCAAGGAGACGGAGCCGTACGTTTCGGTCGCTGCCGCCCGCGAATCCGGCGGCAGCGTGCTCGCGGCGGAGGTCAATCTCAAGTACGTGTGGGACGTGGTGTCCCAGGCGCAGCTCACGCGCGAGGGCGTCGCCTATGTCGTCGATCGCACCGGAGAGCTCATCTCGCATCCCGACATCGGGCTCGTGCTGCGCAAGACCGATCTCTCGACGCTACCCCAGGTTCGTCGCGCGCTCGATCGGATGCCCGAGGGCCCCGCAATCATCGGCGACGCACGAGACCTTGCAGGCATCCGCGTTGTCTCGACCGCGGCGCCAATCGCGGGCCTCGGATGGGTCGTCTTCGCGGAGGAGCCGCTCGACGAAGCGTTCCGTCCCGTGTACGGATCGCTTGCCCGCTCCGTCGGGCTCATGGTGCTCGGTGTGGTTGCAGCGATCGCGGCTTCCGTGCTGCTCGCCCGGCGCATGGTGCGGCCGATCCGCGAGATTGAAACGCGCGCAAGGCAAATCGGCGAAGGGCAGTTCGATCATCGCATCGCGCTTTCGACCGGCGACGAGCTCGAGGCGCTCGCGAACCAGTTCAATCGCATGGCGGGACGGCTGCAGGACACATACGCGATGCAGGAGACGCGCATCGTCGAGCGAACGCGCGAACTCGCACTCGCCAACGAAGCGAAGACGCGCTTTCTTGCGGCCGCGAGTCACGATTTGCGCCAACCCATCCACGCACTGGCGCTGTTCGTCGGGCAGCTTCGCGGCGCGAAGCTCCCCTCCGATGCCACTGCCCTGCTGGAAAAGATCGAGCGATCCGTCGAGGCGCTCAACGAATTGCTCGAAGCACTGCTCGACCTCTCGAAGCTCGACATCGGGGCGATCACGCCCATGAGAAAGCCGCTTGCCTTGCGCGACCTTCTGTCGCGCCTTGCGTCCGAGTTCGCCCCCGCTGCCGAGGCCAAGGGCCTCGCCATTACCTGCGTGCCCACTTCACTCTGGGTGGACTCCGATCCCGTTTTGCTGCAGCGGATTCTGCTGAACGTGATCGCGAATGCACTCCGCTATACGCACGGCGGGCGCATCCTGATTGGTTGCCGCCGTCGCGGCGACGAGGTCGAGGTAGTCATCGCGGACACCGGAATCGGGATCGAGGCCGCCGATCTGCCACATGTGTTCGAGGAGTTCTACACTGCCGCGCCGATGCACGCCGGCGGCAGCAGCGGGCTCGGCCTGGGCCTTGCAATCGTCAAGCGACTCGCAGCCCTGCTTGCGCACCGCCTGACGATCGATTCCAGGCCCGGCAAGGGCACGGTCGTGCGCGTTCTCGCGCCCCGCTCGGCGCCTCGGGAATCGGCGCGCCCGTCCGAGGCATTGGTCGCGGAGCCGCTTTCTGGCGTTCGTGTGCTGATCGTGGAGGATGAAGCGCCGGCGCGCGATGCGATGCAGGGATTGCTCACCCGGTGGGGATGTGACGTCGCCGTCGCAGAGCGCGGTGATGATGCCGTGGAGAGCGCACGCAACCGAAGGCCCGACATCGTTCTTTGCGACCTGCGGCTCGGCGAAGGAGAAACGGGCATCGAGGTCGTTGACCGGCTGAAGCGTCAATGCGGTTCCGCGCTCGCCTGCGCCTTCGTCACCGGCGAATCGTCGCCGGAATACCTCGCTCAGGCGCGGGCAACCGGACATCCGATCGCGTTCAAGCCGACGACACCGGCCAAGCTCCGCGCAATGCTCGAGCACCTCATCAGCGGACACCAGACGGTCACTGAATGATCTCGTCGGCTTGCAAAAGCAACCGGGGTGGGATCGCCACACCCAGCGCATTCGCCGTCTTGCGATTGAGCACGAGGAAGAGCCGTCGCGGCTGCTCGATTGGCAACAGGGCCGGATTGGCACCCTTCAGAATCTTGTCGACGTAAACGACGGCACGCGCCGAAAGATCGGCGATGCCCGGGCCGTAGGAAGCGAGTCCGCCGATCAGCACGAAATCGGAAAATTGATACACCGACGGCAGCCGGTGCTCGTTCACGAGCTCGACGAGGCGCACGCGGTTGTGCGTGAACTCGGGCCCGGAGAGAACGACGATCGCTTCGCATCCTGCTGTCGAAAGAGCATTGAATGCGCTCGCGTACTGCTCGACCCCGTGCACTTCGGCGACGTGAAGACGAATCCGCTGCGCCTCTGCAGCAACGCGCATGACGGCGATCTGAGCGTCGTGATCCGCGCGGGCCGGCGAGCGCAGCACCGCGATCGATCTGATCCCGGGCCGAAGATCGGCCAGCAGTTCGATCCACTTCGGCGCCATGTCGAGCGCCACCGTCGTCAATCCGGTCGTGTTGCCGCCGGGACGCGCGAGCGTTGCCGCGAAGCCGCTCTTGACGGGATCGTCGCCGCTGAAGGCCATGACCACCGGAATCGTCCCGGTCGCCGCGCGGGCAGCGCGTATCGCGGTCGGCGAAACAGCCACGATGACATCGACATGCCTTGCCACCAGTTCGGCGGCGAGCGCCGGCAGGCGTGCGACGTCGTCCTCGGCAAACCGCTCCTCGAGAATCGTGTTGACACCGATCACGTAGCCGGCATGCTGGAGCGCCTCACGAAACGCCGTACAGGCGACATCGTGCGAATCGGTCGGATGCAGGTAGCCAATGCGGAATGGCTTTTTGCGCGACGAGATCGCAGCGGCCGCCGGCGTGCCGACCGCAGCGCCAAGGATGGCGAGGAAAGCGCGTCTGTTCATCGGAAGCCGCATCCCGCTATCCGGCAACTGTCGAGCGAAAGCAGGAGGCTCGACGACCGCTAATAGTGGTAGAAGCCGCGCTTCGTCTTGCGGCCCAGATACCCGGCGGCCACCATTTCCTTCAACAGCGGCGCCGGACGATATTTCGGATCGTTGAAGTCGGCATAGAACACATTCATGACGGCCAGCATCACGTCGAGGCCGATCATGTCGGCCAGCGCCAGCGGCCCGATCGGATGGTTGCAGCCGAGGCGCATCCCGTTGTCGATGTCCTCGGCCGACGCGAGCCCCTCCTGCAATGCGAAGATCGCCTCGTTGACCATCGGGCAGAGGATCCGGTTCACGACGAAGCCGGGACTGTTCCTCACCACGATCGGCGTCTTGCCGAGGCGCTCGGCGAACGCGCGGACGACGTTCAGCGTGTCGTCGGACGTCTGCAGCCCGCGGATCAGCTCGACGAGCGCCATCATCGGCACCGGATTGAAGAAGTGCATGCCGAGGAAGCGCTGCGGCCGGCTGACGACGGCCGCCAGCGCCGTGATCGAGATCGACGACGTGTTCGAGGCGAGAATGACATCGGGCGCGGCCAGCCGATCGACCTCGCGCAGGATGGACAGCTTGAGTTCGACGTTTTCGGTGGCCGCCTCGACGATCAGGCTGGCGCCGGCGAGATCGGCGTAGGCGGTGCTTCCACGCACGCGGGCCAGCGCGGCAGTGCGCGCGTCGCCGCTTATCTTGTCCTTCTTCTGCAGGCGCTCGAGGCTGGCGCCGATCGCCGCGATGCCGCGATCGACGGCAGCCTGCGCAACGTCGACCATGACCGCCTCGACGCCCGCCATCGCGCACGCCTGCGCGATGCCGTTGCCCATGGTACCGGCGCCGATGACGCCGACGCGCTCGATGTGCATCGCGATTCCCGACTGGCGAATGGACGTTCGCGCATTATGCCTTGCCGGCGCGCCGTTTCGCGGGTGCGGCAAGCGGTCGCTTGCGTGGAAGCGGCCGCGTTTCGCGGACACGCCGCGGCGGCGCCGCACGCAGGCCCGCGAGCATCGTGTCGACGAGCGCGGGCGCGGCGGCAGCGAGGTCGAATGCAGCGGGATCGAGCACCCACTGGTCCATCACGCCTTCGATGTACGCGTAAAGCGCGCGCGTGGCGAGCGCGGTGTCGGTGTCGGCGGGCAACTGCCGCTTCTCCACCGCCTGGGCGAGCACCCGTTCGACCTGCAGCAGGCAGTGGCCGCGATCGCGCCGCTCGCGCTCCACCACCGCCTCGAGTCCGGTCGCGCGCTCGGTCTTGTGGAACATCACGTCGAACACCGCCTGCGCGCGGGCATCGCAGGCAAGGCGAGCGAGTGCCGTCAGTGCGAGCTCGCGCAGCGCCGCCATCGGATCGGCGTGCGGTATGACGCCCGCGCGCTCCACCATCGTCTGCAGCGGCAGCGTCGCGCGCTCGCACATCGCCGCATACAGATCCGACTTGTCGCGGAAATGCCAGTACACCGCACCGCGCGTCATGCCTGCTTTCGCTGCAACTTCTCCGAGCGTGCTGCCCGCAACGCCGCGTTCGCGGAACACGCGCTCCGCCGCGTCGAGCAGGTGCTCGCGCGTGATCGCCGCCGCTTCCTTCGTCCTCCGTGCCACCGCTCCCTCCGCCGCCGCCCCGTATGCTGCGAGCCGTGCGCTCCTCGCGCCCCGGGGAGGTTGCGCGCAGGTATCGCTCTTTACAAACAAACGCGATTGTATGTATCCTACCCGGCTCGCACAAGGCGCACCGCAACAATCCGCGCCACCGACCCCGGGAGCCGCATGATGTCCGTCGTTTTGCGCCGTTCGTTCCGTTACCTGCCCGTCGTCCTGATCCTCGCCGTCGCCGCATGCGGAAAATCGCAGCAGCAGGCAGGCGGGTTTCACGGATTTCCACCGGCGGCGGTGACCGTGCAGAAAGTCGAGCCGCAGACGTTCCCCGTGAGCTTCGAATACGTCGGCCAGACGCAGGGCTCGAAGGACGTTGAAGTGCGCGCCCGCGTCACCGGCATCATCGAAAAGCGCCTGTACCAGGAGGGCTCCTTCGTCAAGGCGGGGCAGCCGCTTTTCATCATCGACGCGCGCCCGTACCAGGCGCAGGTCAACGCGGCGAACGCCGATCTCGCGCGGGCGCAGGCGCAGAAGGCGCAGGCCGATCGCGAGCTCGCGCGATTGAAGCCGCTGGCCGAGCGCAAGGCGATCGGGCAGAAGGAGGCCGACGACGCCGCGTCGAACGCCGACTTTGCCGCGGCCGCCGTCAAGTCGGCGCAGGCGAAGCTCGCCGAGCTCAATCTCAACCTTGGTTACACGAAGGTGCTCGCGCCGATCTCGGGACTGTCGAGCCGTGCGCAAAAGTCCGAGGGCAGTCTCGCGACGCAGAACGAAACGCTGCTGACGACGATCTCGCAGATCGATCCGATCTGGATCGTGTTCAATGTGTCGGAGAACGAGCAGCTGCGCCTCAACCGCGCCGTCACCAACGGCCAGTTGACGCTTCCCAGGGACAATGCCTACGACGTCACGGTCAAGCTCTCCGACGGCTCGACGTTCCCGAAGCAGGGCAAGATCAACTTTGCCGATACGCGGGTCAATCCGACGACCGGCACCTACGAGATGCGGGCGGAAATTCCGAATGCGGACGGCGCGCTGAAGCCCGGGCAATTCGTGCGCGTGATCCTGCGCGGCGCGTCGCGGGTCGACGTGCTCGCGGTGCCGCAGGTCGCGGTGCTCGACGGTCCGCAAGGTAAGTTTGTTTACGTCGCAGGCAAGAAGGACGGCAAGGACGTGGCGATGCCGCGTCCCGTCGTCGTCGGCGACTGGGTCGCGGCCAACGGCACCAACGAGTGGGTGATCGACTCTGGCCTCAAACCCGGCGACCCGGTGATCGTCAACGGCGTCGCCAAGCTCATGCCGGGCGGGCCGATCAACATCGGCGCCGAACCCGCGGCGGGTGCGGCCCCCGCAACACCTGCGCAGGACCCGCCCGGCACTGCACAGGCGAAGGATGCGCCGGCCCCGGCGAAGAACGGCGCCGCGCCGCCCAAGGAAGGCGATGCGGCGGCGAAGTCGCCCGCCACGAGTCCTCCATCCAAGCAATAACGTCCGGGAAATCCCATGCTCTCGCGCTTTTTCATCGACCGTCCGATCTTCGCGGTGGTCATCGCCACCTTCGTCGTGCTCGCAGGTCTTGCCGCGATGCGTGCGCTGCCCGTTGCGCAGTACCCCGAGATCGCCCCGCCGGTCGTCACGGTGCAGGCCGTGTATCCCGGCGCCTCGGCGCAGACGCTCGAGCAGACGGTGGCATCGCCGATCGAGAACTCGATCAACGGCGTGCCCGGGATGATCTACATGAGCTCGTCGTCGGCATCGAACGGCATCCTGCAGATCCAGGTGACGTTCGACATCGGCACCAACGTCGACATCGCGTCCGTCAACGTCAACAACCGCGTCAACGCCGTGCTGCCGCGCCTGCCCGAGGAGGTTCGCCGCCAGGGTGTCACCGTCGAACGGGGCAGCTCGTCGTTCCTGCAGGTGCTCGCGTTCTACTCGCCCGACGGTCGCTACAACGATCTGTTCACGTCGAACTACGTCAACCTGAACGTGCTCGACGCGCTGAAGCGGCTGCCCGGCACGACGAACGTGCAGATCTTCGGTGCGCACGATTACGCGATGCGCATCTGGTTGAAGCCCGACCGGCTCGCGCAGCTTCGCATGACGCCGAGCGACGTGATCGCCGCGGTCAACGAACAGAACGCGCAGTTCGCCGCGGGCAAGGTCGGACAGGCGCCGGCGCCATCGAACCAGTCGCTCGTCTACACGATCACGACGCAGGGACGCCTCACCGATCCCGCGGAATTCTCGCAGATCATCGTGCGGGCGAACCCGGACGGCTCGACGGTGCGCCTTGGCGACGTCGCGCGCGTCGAGCTGGGGTCGAAGGATTACGATTTCATCGGACGCTTCAACGGCCGCGATGCGACGCTGGTCGGCGTCTTCCTGTCGCCGGGCGCGAATGCGCTCGAGGTTGCGAAGACCGTGCGCGCGGAAGTCGCATCGCTCGCGACGCGCTTTCCTGAAGGGCTGAGCTACGCGGTGCCGTACGACACGACTCGCTTCGTCGAGGTGTCGATCCGCGAGGTGCTGAAGACGCTCGGCGAGGCGATGCTGCTGGTGTTCCTCGTCGTCTACCTGTTCCTGCAGAGCTGGCGCGCGGCGATCATTCCGTTCGCGGCCGTGCCGGTGTCGCTGATCGGCGCCTTCGCGGGCATCTACATGCTCGGCTACTCGATCAACACGCTGACGCTGTTCGCGATGGTGCTCGCGATCGGCATCGTCGTCGACGACGCGATCGTCGTGCTGGAGAACGTCGAGCGCCACATGCGCGAGGACCGCCTGCCGGCCCGCGAGGCGGCGCTGAAAGCCATGCGCGAAGTGACCGGTCCGATCATCGCCATCGTGCTGACGCTGACCGCGGTGTTCGTGCCGATCGCGTTCCTCGGCGGGCTGACCGGCGAGCTCTACCGCCAGTTCGCCGTGACGATCGCCATGTCGGTCGTGATTTCCGGCTTCGTCGCGCTGACGCTGTCGCCCGCACTCTCGGCGCTGATCCTGAAGCCGCACCAGAGGCCGAACCGGTTCTTTCGCTGGTTCAACGCGTGGTTCCTGCGCGTCACCGGGCGTTACAACGACGGCGTCATCTTCCTGCTGCGCCACGGCGTGCTGAGCCTGGTGCTGTTCGTCGGAATGGTGGCGGTGACGGCGTGGCTATGGCGCACGACGCCCGGCAGCCTCGTCCCCGACGAGGATCAGGGCTTCTACATCGCGGCGGTGATCCTGCCCGACGGCGCGACGCTCGAGCGCACCGACAAGGTCGTGTCGCAGGTCTCGGACGCGATCCGGTCGAACCCGAACAACCAGGACATCGTCGCGTTCACCGGCTTCGACTTCATCGGCGGCGGGTTCCGCAACAACGCGGCGACGATCTTCGTCACGCAGAAGCCGTGGGACCAGCGCAAGGTCACCGCGCCGCAACTGGTCGGCGAACTGTTCGCGAAGACGGCCGGCATCAAGGAAGCGCTCGTGCTGGCATTCAACCCGCCGCCGATCTTCGGGCTCGGCACCGCGGGCGGCTTCGAGTTCTACCTGCAGAATCACGGCGAAGGCGGCGCCAAGCGGCTCGACGAGGTCAAGAACGCGTTCCTCGCCAAGGCGAATTCCGATCCGGTGCTGGCCGGTGCGCAGACGCTGTGGCGCGCAACCGTGCCGCAGCTCAACGTCGACGTCGACCGCGAGAAGGCGAAGACGCTCGGCATTCCCATCTCCGACATCTTCGCCGCGCTATCCGCGACGCTGGGCAACTTCTACATCAACGATTTCAACAAATACGGCCGCGCGTGGCAGGTGCTGCTGTCCGCGGAGCCGTCGTACCGCAATCGTCCCGACGACATCGGCGCGGTGTACGTGCGCTCGGCGAAGGGCGAGATGGTGCCGCTGTCGTCGCTCGTTACCGTCCGCTACACGTCGGGGCCCGATGTGCTCGACCGCTTCAACAACCTGCCCTCCGTGAAGATCATCGGCCAGGCGGCGCCCGGCTACAGCTCGGGCCAGGCGATCGCGGAAGTCGAGAAGATCGCGGCCGAGGTGCTGCCCGCCGATTTCAGCTACGACTGGGGCGGCACGTCGTATCAGGAGAAGAAATCGTCGGGCGCCGCCACGTTCTCGCTCGGGCTCGCCGTGGTCATGGTGTTCCTGATCCTTGCCGCACAATATGAGCGGCTGTCGCTGCCGCTGTCGGTGCTGCTGGCGCTGCCGTTCGGGACGTTCGGCGCGCTCGCGGCGATCTGGCTGCGCGGGCTCACCAACGACGTGTACTTCCAGATCGGCCTCGTGACGCTGCTCGGCCTCGCCGCCAAGAACGCGATCCTGATCGTCGAGTTCGCGGTCCTGAAGACGCATGAAGGCATGACGCCGTCGGCGGCCGCGATCGAAGCCGCACGCCTGCGATTCCGGCCGATCCTGATGACGTCGCTCGCCTTCATCCTCGGCGTGACGCCGCTTGCGCTGTCGACCGGCGCCGGCGCGGGCGCACGGCATTCGACCGGCACGGGCGTCATGGGCGGCATGCTCGCGGCGACCTTCCTCGCCGTGTTCTTCGTGCCGCTGTTCTATCGCGTGATCGCCGAGCGACGGCTGATCGAGCGGCGCAGCCACGATGAGTTGCTGGGCGAGGTGAAGCATGCGCGCGCGGCAACGCACCACGTGCCGCAGACGCCGGGCCATCCGCCGGTGCCGGCACACGGAGATTAGGATGAGAATATTCCCACGCTCGCGTTGCTCGCTGCCCTCGGCACGGGCGCTGCCACGCGCTTCGGACGGCGCCGCGGGATCGCGCAAGGCGCTGCTCATTTTCGCGATCGCCGCGTCGATCGCGGGCTGCACGACGACGCCTACCGCGCCGCCCGCCGTGGAGCTCCCGGCGGCCACGGTCGACCATCTCGAGCTTTCGCACTGGTGGACCGAATTCAACGAGCCGGCGCTCACCGCGCTGATCGACGAAGCGCTCGCGAACAATCTCGACCTGCAGGCCGCGATGGCGCGCATTGAAACCGCGCGCGCACAGGTCAAGCTCGCGTCCGCCGATCTGTATCCGAGCCTCAACCTCGGCATCAACGCGAGCCGCAGCCGCGTCACCGAAGTGGGCACCAATCCGCTGCCCCCGGGCTTCGGCGCAACGGGCAACGATTTCCGGCTGGGGCTGCAGGCGTCGTACGAGGTCGACCTGTGGGGCAAGTACCGCACCGCGACGCGCGCGGCGCAAAACGACCTGCTCGCCACCGAGTACGCGCGCGAAACGGTCCGCACCGGCGTGGCCGCGGCCGTCGCGCAGACGTATTTCGGACTGAGCGCCGCGGACGCGCAATTGCAGCTGCTGAAGGACACGCTCGCACTGCGCGAGCAAACGGTGACGCTGCAGACGGATCGCGCGCAGGCTGGCGTGATCGGACAATACGATCTCGCGCAGGCCAGGGCCGAGCGCGACGCGGTGGCCGCCGATATCGCGACGGCGCAGCGGGCCGTGAGCCAGTTCGAGTCGGCACTCGCCGTGCTCACCGGACGCTCGCCGCGCGACGTGTTCGCGCCGCATGTCGAGCGCGAATCGCTGCTCGCGAAGCTGTTGAGCGTGCCCACCGTCCCGGCGGGTCTGCCGTCGGACGTGCTCGAGCGGCGTCCCGACGTGCGCCAGCTCGAAAAGGAGCTCGTCGCGGCGAGCCTTCGCATCGACCGTGCGCGAGCCGACTATTTCCCGTCGCTGAACCTCACTGGCGCGCTCGGTACCGAATCGGGCGCGCTGCGCCACATCGCGAGCGGTCCCGCGCTGATCTGGTCGCTTGGTGCCGGCCTCGTGCAACCGCTGATCGGTCTCAAGGCAATCGAAGCGAACGTCGACGCGCAGACGGCCCGGCGCCAGGAGCTCGTCGTGAATTACCAACAGACGGTGCAGGCGGCACTCAAGGATGTGCACGACGCGCTCGCGGCGAACGAATCGACGCGCGCCGCGCTCGCGGCGCAGACCGCGCGGCGCGAGAACCTGCAGCAGGCGTACGAGCTATCCGACCTGCGCTACAAGTCGGGCTACTCGCCGTATCTCGAAGTGCTCGACGCGCAACGGCAGCTGCTGCAGGCGCAGACACTGTCGATCCTCGCCGCGCGCGACGTGCGCCTCGCACTCGTCGATCTCGCGAAGGCGCTCGGCGGCGGATGGGACTACCGCAATGCGGTCGAGCCGACGGCCGGCGATGCGTCTGTCCAGAAGCCGGCCGCGTCGCGCGAGGACGCCACGCCGGGCACCGCGAAGCGTGGTTGAGGAGTGCCCGACTCGAAGGGCAGATCGACGAGAGGCAGCAACGCGCCGGCGACACGGCGGCGTCGCGCCCCGGAAGGCGGCGCTTACTGCAGCAGCGGCTTTTTCAGAAGCTCGCTGCGATCGACCGACTGCACGGTGACATTCACGAGCTTCTCGTCGCGACTGAGCGTCAGCGGAATTTCGACGCCCGCAGCACCCCGCTGCCACACGCTGCGATAGAACCCCGCGAGCCGCTCGACCGGCTCGTCGCCCACGGCCCGGATCAGGTCGCCGAGCTCGACCCCCGCGCGCGCCGCGGGGCCGTCGTCGGCGAGGCCCTGCACGATGATCCCCTCCTTCGTCTCGGTGGTGTAGATGCCGAGCCACGGTCGGGGTGCGCGATCGGCGCGTCCGGTGCGCAGCAGATCGTCGTGAATGGGATCGATCAGCTCGCTCGGCACGAACATGTTTCCCTTCACCGACTGGTCGCCGTCGGCCTCCTGCACGAACAGCGAGCCGATGCCGACGAGGCGGCCCTTCCCGTCGAGCAGCGCGGCGCCGCTCCACTCGGGGTGGGCCGGTGTGGTGAAGAGCGCTTCGTCGAGCAGGTATTCCCAGTAGCCGGCGAACTCGCGGCGCGAGAACACCTTGGCGCGCAGCGCGTGCGCCCGGCCACCGTGCCCGATGACGTAGACGTCGTCGTCGAGATCCGCGGAGGCGAGATCGACGCGCGGCAGCGGTGCGACGCCGAGCGTGCCGAGCGGCATCACGAGACCGAGTCCCGTTACCTGGTCGTACGCGAGCGCGTGGCCGGGCACCGCGTTGCCGCCGTTCGTGGTGAGCCAGATCGTGTCGGCTTCGGTGATCAGGTAGCCGATGGTGAGCACGATGCCGTCTTCGCTGATGACGACGCCATTGCCGGTGCGCTCGGTACCGAGCACCGAAGCGGTGAACGCGTCCTCGACGACGTCCACGCGCATCGCGACGACCGCGTTCAGCGCGTACGTCAGGTCGAAGCCGACGTCGTCGCTTTTCGGTTGCAACTCCGTGGGAAACGCCCAGTGCGTCGAATCGGCCATCACGAGTTGCCTGACGGGAGTGATGATATCGGCCATCTTACGCGAGTGACTCGTTGGGCATCGGCCCCGAGCGATCGTTCACCGGAGCTAGAATTCGTCGCTTCCGGCGCGAAAAGCACATGGCTGACGTCGACGTCCTGATCGCGGGTGCGGGGCCGACCGGCCTCGTGCTGGCGCTTTGGCTCGCGCAAAGCGGCGTGCGTATCCGCATCGTGGACAAGGCCGCCGAGCCGGGAACGACGTCGCGCGCGCTCGTCGTTCATGCGCGCACGCTCGAGTTCTACCGGCAACTCGGCATCGCCGACGCCGTCGTCGACGCCGCGGTCCGTTTCGCAGCGGTCAACCTGTGGGTGGCCGGGAAGCAGGTCGCGCATGTCGATCTTGGCCCTCTCGGCGAGGGTGCGACGGCATTTCCGTACATGCTGATCTTTCCGCAGGATGAGCACGAGCGTTTGCTGATCGAGCGGCTTTCGGCCGCAGGCGTGCGCATCGAGCGGCCTTGCGAATTGCGCGGATTCGACGAGCGCGGTGATCGGATCGTCGCCCATCTCGTGCACGGCGACGCACGCGAGGAGCAATGCGAGACGGCCTTTCTTGCCGGATGCGACGGCGCGCATTCCACCGTACGCGCAAGGCTCGACGCCGGCTTCCCCGGCGGCACTTATGCGCACGTTTTCTACGTGGCCGACGTGCAAGCGAGCGGACCCGTGATGAATCACGAGTTGCACGTCGCACTCGACGAGGCCGATCTGCTTGCGGTGTTTCCGCTGCGCGGCGATGCGCGTGCGCGCCTCATCGGGACCGTCACCCCGCAAGGAGAGCATGCGTCGCGGCCGCTCGAGTGGGGCGACGTGAGCCACACGGTACTGGCACGGCTCGGCATCCGCGTATCGCAGGTCCACTGGTTCTCGACGTACCACGTGCACCACCGCGTGGCTTCGCACTTTCGCACCGGCCGCGCGTTCCTGCTCGGCGACGCCGCACACATCCACAGCCCGGTGGGTGGACAAGGCATGAATACGGGGATCGGCGACAGCGCCAATCTTGGCTGGAAGCTCGCCGGCGTCGCCGCGTCGCGAATCGACGCGCGCGTGCTCGACACCTACGAGCCGGAACGAATCGCGTTCGCGCGGCAATTGGTCGCAACGACCGATCGCGGGTTCCAGCTCGCCAGCAGCGACGGCGCCATTGCCCGCTTCGTGCGCATTCGCGTGCTTCCCCGCATTCTGCCGCGCCTGCTGCAACTGCGCGCGCTGCGACGCTTCATGTTCCGCACGCTGTCGCAGACGGCGATCCGCTATCCCGAAAGCGCGTTGAGCCGCGGCGCCGCCGGATCGGTGCGCGCGGGCGACCGGCTGCCGTGGATCGAGCCCGCGAACGGTATCGAAGACAACCACGCGCCCCTTTCTTCGCTCGACTGGCAGCTGCATGTGTATGGGCGAGTCCCGACCGAGATCGAGCAGGCGTGCAGGCACAAGGGCCTTGCGCTGCACGCGTTTGCCTGGCGGGCGTCGATGCAGCAGGCCGGCCTTGCGCGCGACGGCGTTTATCTCGTGCGCCCGGATGGCTACGTCGCGTTTGCCGATGCGGCGAGCGACGCGACGCCACTGGTGCGTTATCTCGACGATTGGCGCATCACGGCACGCCGGGCGGGCTGAGCATCGCGTAGCGACCGCGACAGCGCGTCCCACGACTCCGCGTCGTTGCCCGCGACGGCCAGCCGCTGAATCGAACGTGCCAGCCCACCACCTCGGCGCCCTCGCTGACTCCACGACCACGCGCTAAATCGAAGGTGCCAGCCGGCTCACCACCTCGGCGCCCTCGCCGACGATTTCTCCATACGTGAGCGTGCCCGATGCGACGCCGAGCAACGCGTCGAGCGCGCGGGCGGCCGCGTCGTCGAACGGCACGCTTCCCTCGAGAACGGCCGACGCGGCAAAGTCGATCTGCTCGCGCAGCCGCGCGCACGTTTCGCGATTCGCGCTCATCTTCAACGTCGGCGCGATGGCGCTGCAGTAGCTGTTGCCGGCACCGGTGGTGAACACGACCATCTGCGCGCCCGCCGCAACCATCGCCGTCATCGATTCGGGCGAAAAGAACGGCGTGTCCATCAGGTACAGCCCGGGGCGCGAAGGCCGCTCGGCGGCGCGCAGCACGCCCTGTATCGGCTGCTCGCCGCCTTTCGCGATCGCGCCGAGCGCCTTCTCCTCGATCGTCGTCAGGCCACCGGTGCGGTTCTGCGGCCCGGGATTCTGCGCGCGGATGTCACCGCCCGATTCGCGCACCGCATGCTCACGCGCCATCACGGTCGCGATGATCCGCTGCGCGACGTCGGGCGTGGCCGCCCGGCGCGCCAGAAGATGCTCGGTCCCGGTCCACTCGACCGTTTCGCTGAACACGGCACGTCCGCCGGCGGCGACGACGCGCTCGGCGAGGCGCCCGGTCAGCGGATTGCAGACGAGTCCCGACGTCGCGTCGGAATGCCCGCACTCGACGGCGAGAAACAGATCGGCGAGCGTCGACGCTTCGCGCCGCGCCCGCGACGCCTCGCGCACCAGCCGCGCAGCGATGCGCACGCCCCGATCGACGAGCGTCAGCGCGTCCTCGTGCACACCGGGCAGCGACAGTGCGTCGACGGGTTTGCCGGCGTCGCGCAGCACATCGACGTAGGGCTCGGTGATCGAATCGGCGGCCGCTACGACGAGCACGGCGGCGACATTGGGGTTGCGCGCAAGGCCGGCAAGCGTGTCGAAGTGCAATTGCGCATCGTCGCCGACTTGCCCGCGTCCGAAGCCGGAAGTGACGGCCAGCGCACCGTGCACCAGGCCGGCAATGCGCTGCGCGGCGGCCGACGTGAGGCCGGTCGGCGACAGCACGAGCACGTGATTGCGCACGCCGACGCTGCCGTCGCCTCGGCGGTAGCCCATGAATCGGAGCACCGAGTCGGCACTCATGCCGCAGCCTCCGGCTTGTCGCTGCGCAGCCCATCGCAGCTCATGCCGGCGAACGCATCGGGCGCGACGCCGGCAACGCCGACGTCGAGTGCGAGCACATGTCCCGCCGCGGGTTCGGCCGCCAGGCGCGAGGCGCTCAGCCCTCGCGACGCCGTCGTCACGAACAGCGTGCGGTAATCGGGACCGCCGAACGCGCACGATGTCGGCTTGCTCACCGGCAGCCGCAGCACGCGATCGATGCGCCCCGACGGATCGAGACGCAGCAGGCAGCCGCCGTCGAAGATCGCCGACCACAGGAACCCGTCACGATCCACGCACGCGCCGTCCGGCCCGCCGGGCAGTGCTGCAAGATCGGCGAACACGCGGCGTCCGCGCAGCGACGCGTCGTCGCAATCGAACGCGAACGCGTCGATCACGCCGCGCCGCGTGTCGGCGACATACATCGTTGCGCCATCGAGGCTCCACGCAATCCCGTTCGGCGTGAGCCAGCCGTCCAGCACGCGCCTGCAACTTTGCGGCTCGAGAACGTAAAGGCTTCCCTCGGCAATCGCCGAGTCCGGATTCATCGAGCCGCACCACAGCCGGCCGCGCGCATCGCACTTGCCGTCGTTCAATCGGTTGCCGTGCTTGTCCGGCTCCGGATCGAAAAAGTAATCGAGCGCCCCGCGCGCGAGGTCGAACGTCGCGAAGCCCGATCGCAGGCCCGCGATCAGCGTGCGGTCGGTGCACGGCACGATGCAGCCGATGTCTTCGGGCATCGGCCAGCGCGCCTCGTCGCCGCTCGCGACGTCGAGCGCATGAATCGCCGGCGTGTCGCGCAGATCGACGAAATAGAGCCGGCCATCGTGTTCATCCCACACGGGACTTTCCCCGAGTGCGCAGCGGGCGCGCCCGAGCGTGCGGATATCGCGGGGTGACGCGGCGTCGCGCCATGCGCGCTCGAGATCCGGTGAGCGGCGGGCCGACGTTTCCAGATTGTGCTCGTGCACCCAGGCGCCGGCCTCGATCGCGCGGGTGGTCCGTCCTATGTATTCGCCGTATTTGCGGATGCGAAGTCCGGGGGCCAGCGCGCGCAACGCGAGCTTGTGACCCGCCGGGATGGCGTCGACGAGGACGACGTCGCGCACGACGTCGCCGCAGCGGGCTTCGACACGGGTCCCGGCCGCGAGCGCGCGCACCGCCGTGGCCACGTCATCGGTCGGCGCAAGCAGCCAGGCATCGGGACCGGGAGGGTTCAAGCTTGACGCTTTTGATCAAAAACCCGAGTATACGCAATAATTATCGCCACTGTCGTACAGGGTAACTGATGGAACGCACGGTCGAAAGTCGATCAAACTCGCCGGACGACACGCTTGGACCGGAAACCGCACGCGTGCTGTTCGTCGGGCTCGGCACGATGGGCCTGCCGATGGCGACGAACCTCGTGCGCGCCGGATTCGATGTCGCCGGCTTCGACGCCATTCGACGAAACGTCGACGCGTTCGTCGGGGCCGGTGGGCGCGGCAGTGACGACGCGCGCCTCGCGGCGGCCGGCTGCGATGTCCTGGTCACGATGCTGCCCGACGATCGCATCGTGTCCGACGTACTGAGCGGCCCGAACGGACTCATCGGCTGCCTGCGGCCCGGCGCCGTCGTGATCGAGATGAGCACCACCGGTCCGCGAACGAAAAAGGCCCTGCTTCACGAGGCCGCGGCGCGCGGCATCGGTTTCCTCGAATGCCCGGTCGGCAAGACGGTCGAGCACGCAGTG
>Ga0207695_10004832_pt1 | contig 18190 bp, 21 predicted proteins | sample KBSC54metaG_FD_184354 | JGI IMG/M metagenome (GOLD analysis project Ga0207695, IMG submission 184354) | Corn rhizosphere microbial communities from Kellogg Biological Station, Michigan, USA - KBS C5-4 metaG (SPAdes) (version 2) | ecosystem: Host-associated > Plants > Roots > Rhizosphere > Soil... | reverse complement strand
GGCTGGATGTCGAGAAACAATCTCCGCTCCGGTCGTGGGCAAGCTTTTTTTCTTGACATCCCTTTTTATAGAACTCATGGACAGCTTCCAGCAAACACACTGTCTTTCGCTTCGGGAGCGGTATCCGGCCGCCAGATCAGCAAAAGAAGAATCCCAAGCCCAAAGAGTAGGTCAGCAATCCACAGCGGCCCGTGAAAGTTGTATAGAACAAGCGCCCACATTCCGACAGCAGTTGCGCTCCAAAGGCGCATAACGTGCCCCGCCCGCCATCGGGTGAAGGGCGTCGATTTTTGAGAACTCGTCTTGTGGCGCCGGAGCCTGCGCTGCATCGTGAAACCTGAAACAGCTGACCACCCCGCAAGCAAAATTATGACGACTTGGCCAATGCCGAGTGTCGTGGGGCTCGGCGCATTGTCGTGAACTCGGATGTAGACGATAACAATGCAGGCGACTACAACCAAGATGCAAGCTACCTGTACGAATCGAAGCTGACGCTGTGATTTCGGCATGATCTCTTTCTCGTCAGCAAGCATTCTAAGGTCAAATGGCGATAACAGGCGATTACACTCATCGGCCTGCCTGGCCTGAATAAGTCCTTGAATTCAGTTTTTCACTCCGGCAGCTTTCAACCTTATCCGGTACACGCTGGTGCTGGCTGTTATGTACAATGTCTGACCATCTTTGTCACCCCAAGTTACATTGCTTACGCGCTCTGGGACGTTGATCGTGCCGATATGCTTTCCTTTTGGGGAAATAATCCAAACACCCCCGGGGCCGGCACCATAAAGATTTCCTTTCTTGTCCACGCGAATGCCGTCTGGCACTCCCGGTGCGCTATCAGTGGAGGCATCGAGGAACAATGTGCCATCGCTTACTGATCCGTCAGAGTGCACGCTATATCTCAACCAAACTTTCCTACCCGAATCGGCGATGTACAAATACTTCTCGTCTGGCGAGAAACAGATGCCGTTCGGGCGCGGGAGGTCCTTAATTACAAGCTGAAGCTGGTTGCGTGCCGGTTCGGTACCGGGTTTTTGCTGCCGGGCGCCTGGCGCGCGATAGACGCCGTTTACCTGCAACTCTTTCTGCGGATCATTGTCCTCCTGGGTTGGGAGTCCGTATGGAGGATCAGTGAAATAAAGCGAACCATCGGACTTATACACGAGGTCATTGGGACTGTTGAGCTTCTTTCCTTGATACGAGTCGGCCAGGACCGTGATTTGCGTTTTTGGATCGTCCGACTCCATGCGCCACACATTGCGTCTGGCATGACCCGCGACGGTCACACGACCGTCAGGGTCCAAGGTCATTCCATTTGAGCCGGGCTCTGGGCCTTTGAATGTTTCTTTACCCGTGTAGCCACTGGGGTGCATGAAGACGCTTGCACCCTTGCCCGGCACCCAAATGTCAATATTGTTGGCTGGAATTTCCGCAAACAAAAGAGTCCTTTCTCGTGTCCAGACTGGACCTTCTGTCCACTTATTGAAGCCAGTCGCTATGCGCTCCAGCTTTGCGTCACTCGCCACTAGCTGATCGACCTCGGGATCAAGCTTTTGAATATCCTGAGCAACTGCCGCGAAAGGGGTAAGAGCGAAGATGACAGAGAAAAAACGGCTTGTCACAATCCAGGTGATTGACCGAGCGGCACAACGTGGTCCGTATGCATTCATAATTTGCTCTCGAAAGTCAGTTGCTGAATCGGAAGGACTCGTCCACTTGCAATCCAATCATAATAGCTGTTGATAACAGGCGTTATCACTCATCGGGGTTCAGCCAAGCCTCGGGTCAATGAGCGCTACTGCGATTTTGCGTTAACTGACCGGCGCACGGTGTCTAATGTCAGCGTGAGCATAGCTTCGAGGCTGATTTTGGCGGCAGGTGGTGTCCTCGCCTTATCAGTGGTTGTGCTAGTTGCGAGACCACGTTTCTCGCGCAGTTCCGTTCAGTTGTTTGGGGCCTCTTGCCCATGTCCCACCTTCCATGAACAGGTTACGGGTTTCATTGTTCTGAATCCGCTGCGAGATCGAGCGCCGGAGAAACTCGCCAGGCAATTTCTTTCCGAATTGACGAGCGGGAAGTGTAATGCGGACGAAAGGATCGTTCCCGAGCTGTGCAAGGCTGCTCTTCAACGTCGGCCTGTGCTGGATTTGAGGCTGAAAAACCGAAAGGATGCCGGCGACAAAGTGGTGCTCTTCTATATGTTCAAGGGGAAGTTCCTACCTGACCGTGGATATACCTATCCTAAAGATGTGTGGGGCGAGGGCATGGTTCAAGTCCAGCGCATCGGAACCGAGTGGAGGGTGACGAACTACGGTTCACGCTACTGACTTCGCGAGAATCACTAACAGCGCGTTGCAGTCATATGGCGATATTTCGTCAACTACCTAGAAGTCCGCAGTCGAATCATGTCTGCATTTGCGGAAATCAAATTTCGTCGGTTCGTTTTCGTGCGCGTCATCCCACGCATTAGGTGCAATGTTGCCGGGATTGGCGCAGCCCTTAATCGTGTTCAAACAATCGAGATGAAGAGCGAAGACTCTATGCATTAATGTTTCTTCCGTTTTGGGTGAAATGTCGACGAAAAGAGTCCCCGTGCGCATGTCCTGACGTGGCACATAGCCTGGGTTCTTGGCTGCAGTTGGAAAAATGCAAGGATCAAATAATCGAGTATCTTCATGCACTTTGATCTCGACCGTACCGAACTGGTGGTATTTGCCATCATCCGCCTCAAAACCTTTCTCGAGTACTTTGCCGTTCAAATCGACATAAACGTAGCCCACAGCGAACCACCAATCCGCCGGCATTACGCCCGCAGGGCTGATTCTGTGCGTCCTCAAGAACTCCGCGAATGGCAGATTGCTCACCCATACGCGACACATGTGGTCAGGTTCACATCTGTCGTGAAACCCGGCTCCGAACGGTTGTTTTGGAAGGTAATCTCCCACTCGCACTTTTTCGACCCTTTTCACCAGCAGTTCAGCGCGGTGAAATTGCATGAAACCATAAAGGTTAAGTGCGGCGTAGAAGAGAATTATCGCGTATCCAATACAAACGAAGATGCGACGCATGGCCTGACTATATAGACACCGCGATGTGGTCGGGAGTACTACATTCAGCATGGTTGCTGTTAACAGGCGTTATCACTCATTGACCCAATCTGGCAGTTCTTTGGACAATGAGTGTAATCGTCGAATGTCTTTCACCAAATATCACGATGCAGCGCTTTACATCTCGCCCACGGTTCCCGCAGACGATGGCCACAGCTCCACAAATCTAAGCACTTCGCGGAACGAACCGGGTAGAAATACTCGTCCAAACCCGCCCAATGGCGACCGCACTTCCACAAATAAATACACTTTAGCGAATGAACTCTGAATGTTGCGAAATATGGATCGACGACGCGAGGTTCTCCTATCAGAGTTACACGATTCTCAGATCGAACGATGCGAAAGTGACTTTCAGAACACGGGAAATCCGGGCCTGCAACCAATTGGAACGAATACACCATGGAGTAGAAGGTCACTTCGTCACGGCAGGCCGTGCAATCGAATCGAGATTGGCGAGCGCTGTTCAATGCGGCATCTCTGAGTAAAGGGTGGCCACTCAGTACGACGGCTGATTCGACACTGCCGTCTTTCCGAATCCCCAGTTTTAAGTCCACGTCGCCAAATACATTTGCCGTCAACGCCAGCGGAGGATACCTGGGCTCAAAAAGGTTGACAATGACCGCAGCGGCACTCTCAACTTCTTCTGCCTGCTCGGTATTGGGCTTTCGTGGTTCAACAGCAGCCGCCACGCAGGTGAATGTTGCAAGCAAAAAAACAAGAAAAGAAAACTGACGCATGGAAGCACTTTACTGAAAGGCAGCACAGCTTCCAAGGTTACTGTTGATAACAGGCGTTATCACTCATTGACCTATGACTTCTCTCGTCTCGCGCCCTGATTCTTTTGCTAGCTAAAACAGCGAACTCTGCCGGCGATTGGGCGTGATCCCGAAATGCTCGTAAGCAAGGGATGTCGCCACCCGGCCTCGCGGTGTTCGGTTCAGGAAGCCGATCTGAATGAGAAACGGCTCGTAGATTTCTTCGATGGCATCAGGCTCTTCGGCCAGCGCCGCCGCTAATGTGTTCACGCCAACCGGGCCACCCTGATATTTCTCGATGATGGCGAGCAGCAACCTGCGATCGACTTCATCGAATCCATAACGGTCTACTTCCAGCATCTGGAGCGCGGCTTGAGCCGTCGGCAAATCAATCTTGCCCGCGCCGCGCACCTGGGCGTAGTCTCGCACCCGCCGCAGCAATCGGTTGGCAATTCGCGGAGTTCCACGCGATCGGCTAGCCAGTTCGATTGCGCCCTCGCGATTAATTTCGACGCCCAAAATTTCAGCCGAACGCTCGATGATGATCCGCAGTTCGTCGTGACTATAAAACTCCAGGCGAAGCACAATGCCGAAGCGTGACCGCAGCGGAGCGGAAAGCAGTCCGGCGCGCGTTGTCGCGGCGACGAAGGTGAACGGCTTCACGTCCATGGTGTGGGTGCGCGCAGCCGGACCCTGACCGATCAGGATATCGAGCTTGTAGTCTTCCAGAGCGGAATAAAGAATCTCCTCAAGCGCAGGCTGTAGACGATGGACCTCGTCTATGAAAAGCACCTGCTTGTCTCGCAGATTGGTCAAAATCGCGGTCAGATCGCCTTTGATCTGCAGCGTCGGCCCGGAGGTTTGCTGGAAAGCCACGCCTAGCTCATTGGCGATGATGGTGGCGAGCGTAGTCTTGCCCAGCCCGGGAGGCCCGTAGAGCAGCACGTGATCCAGGGCCTCGCCGCGCGATTTGGCAGCTTCGATAGCTACCGCCAGGTTCTCTTTGACCTTGGATTGCCCGATAAATTCGCCAAGGCGCTGCGGCCGGAGCTTCAGCTCAAACGAAGAATCGTCCTCAACCGGCGCGGCTGAAACCAGACGGTCTTTGAGATCCGGATTGGCTTTGGCAGCCACTGGCCGGATAGTACCACGAGCATGGAAAATGAAAACAGGCTGGACGCATGAGGCGGGCCAGCACGTTTTCCACAGTCTATCTGTGACGCTGTGTTGGGCACGGACCAATAGCCAGGACTGCTGGCGCTCCACTTGCAAGCTGCTGGAATTTCCGCCAACCGCTGCCTAGGATATTCGCATCTTCCTATCTGCAAAGATAGAAACCTAATTAGGCGGAGGAATGGGATGAAAAAAGAGAAGATGTTATGGAACCTGCTGCTCGGGACCGGCGTGTACCTCCTGGATTCACTGCGGGAACGGGCTGGCGACAGCTTTGAAAATATCAGCGGCCGCGCTCGCGATACTTATGATGAGGCAACGCGGCGGACAGGCCGGGCAGCGGAAGCGCTGCGGGGCGAGGATACCCACTACCTGAGCACCACGGCGGCCTTATTGATCGGCGTCGGCGTAGGCGTAGGAGTAGGGTTGCTGTTGGCGCCGGCCAGCGGCGAAGAAACTCGTGGAACTCTCACCAATAAAGTTCAGGAATTTGGCGATCGGGTGCGCGACAAATTCAATGATCAGAAGCGGGAGCCCGGAAGCGCCAGCTACGGGACATAATTGATCCGGAACACAGTGATCAAAAAGAGCCGTCCGCCTTAAGAGGACGGCCTTTTTTATGGCGATAACATACTTGACACACAATTCTTCAACTCAGCTTAAGGCGATCCAATGATAGGTGCCGTCTGCGGCTTGTACTGCTTGAAACCGGAAAGTCTGCGATCTCCTAAGAGGTCGAATATTCAAGTAGAGAAATGCGTATTGGATGATCACCGTGAATCGTTCTCCGGGCGTTACGCGTATGCCCTTGGCTAGGATCATGTGGAAACACGGAATGGTGGCGAACCCGTCATGGGACAACACATCCGCGAAGTCGCCCATAGAGAACGTAACCTGACTGAACTTAGCGCCGGAAATCGAGAATGGGTCCGGCGCACACACAGCCGTCAAATTCGTGATGGGAATGTAGCCACCGTTCACAACGTCCCACAATGTGCTGTAGGCGTTATTTGGATCGAGAGTCAAACCTTGACGAACTGAAAGCCATGGGTATATTTCCGCTATTACTACTGCTACTGAGAGGACAACACCGACTATCCGCACCCATTTGGGAATCTTGCGCCACCAGGCGAGGGGGTTTTTCGGAAGCTGCGCGGGAATTGTTAGCAGCCATCCTAGCCCTACTGATTGTAGTTGGCGGCGTGCTGTTCGCCTTTGTTTACTGTTTGCCATGGATGTTTCACCAACAGTGATAAACCGACGATGAATGCCCGAATACAGAGAAGGCCCGGAAGCGAAAAGAAAAGTTCGAGCAAACCATGCGAACACTCTTTCAGGCTCCCAAGCCTACAAACCGCAAAAAGAAGCAGGGCGAAATTCCAACCCTTCGCAAAAAGCCGCGTCAGGACAAGAACTAGAACGGAACACCAGCTTCCGTCCCCATCCCTGTCTCCGGCATGTGTGGCGAATCACTTCGTGTGTGTCAAGTATATTATTGCCTTTTTATTGTAGCGTCGGTTAACGATCCGAAGCAGTCTCAGGGACGGTGGCCGCAAAAAGCTTTTAACCGCAGAGATCGCTGAGCCAACGCGGAGTTCGCGGAGGAACCCTTTAGAAGCTAAAACTCGGACTGCATTTGCTGCAGCTTTCTGCCTCTGATACAACTCAGGCTTGACCGCCGCCAACCTTAATCCCCAAAATGCTGTTCTGCTTTTTTTTGCCGCCTTGCTCGGAGGCATGTTGAACGCCGTCGCCGGGGGCGGAAGCTTTGTTTCTTTTCCGACCTTGTTGTTTACCGGCGTTCCTGCGGTGCCGGCGAACGCTACTAACACACTTGCTCTCTGGACCGGATTGACATTCAGCGGTGGAGCTTTCCGCCATCACCTAAAAGTGCAACGCCGCGCGCTTTGGTCGCTGGTCAGCGTTAGCCTTGCCGGCGGCGTGGTGGGCGCGCTTTTGCTGCTGCGGACTCCGGGACAAACGTTTCTGAAAATCCTGCCCTGGCTCATGCTCTTTGCAGTGCTGCTCTTCCTCTTCGGTCCTAAACTTTCGCGAAATGTGCGCGTGGTACAGAATCCCAGCGGCAAGGCCATTCTGGCAGCGTCATTGTTCCAGCTTCTGGTGGCAATTTATGGCGGCTATTTCGGCGGCGGAATGGGCTTCGTGATCCTGGCCATGCTGACGGCTTTTGGCATGGCTGACATTCACGAGATGAATGCTTTCAAAACCGTGCTGAGCGGCGCCACCAACGGCATCGCTGTGATTATTTTTATTGTTCGGCACGCTGTGTACTGGCCGCAGGCGCTGGTCATGATTCTAGGCGCGGCAGTGGGTGGCTACTTCGGAGCGCGTTTTTCGCTGCGCCTGCCGTCGGCGAAGGTGCGGTGGTTCGTAATTGCCGTAGGCGCGGGGATGACCACCTACTTTTTTGTCCGCGCCTACTGAGCTGCGATTTTCACTGCAACGGAGCCGATACGTGTTCGTGCACCACTAGCCATTTTCCGTTCTGCTGCTCAAACACTACCGTCCAGCGAAAAGTTCCAGTGTCTACTTTGCCGTCTTTGTGCGTCATCTCATCCTTCACGGTGGCAGTTCCCCAAACATATTTCCCGGCTGGATGCAGCTCGGCATCGTCATTCACCGTGAACTTCGCGCTTTTGAAGCCGGCCAGCACCTGGCGCACGCCTTTCTGGTACTCATCCCAGCTGGAGTATTTCAAAGGGGCAATATCAAAAAACGTGTGCGGCCCGGACGCATAAAACTTTGCGACATTATCAGGATTGAGCGTTCCCCATCCATCCCAGATCTTTTGCAGATGGGCTTTGTCAGGCGGGCTGGCTTTCACGGCCGTGTTTTTCGCAGATACTACCGACGGAGCGATGCAGGCGATGCATACAGTCAAGGCAAGTAGAAAGCGTTTCATTTTTCTCTCCTAAGGGCGAGGAATTTTGGCACGCGGGGAGGAAAATGGCAATAAGAGTGACGAACGGTGCATGCCGCTCAGCTCCTCCTACTCACGCCGCTGCCGGCGCAAAGGCCTCGTAAGGTCCCTCTTGGACGCGCTTGACGCGCGTCCATTCGGGATGACAATGCGAAGTGATTCGCCGGCTTGACGGCAACGCAAAGCGGTTCGCCGAAACTAGTATCGATCGTTGCGGCGAAAGCAGCGCTGGTAGGCCGCGCGATAGGCCTCGGTGTAACGCTCGCGATACTCGTGGAGGCTGCCAAACTCCCGTCGATAGCCGTGGTCGGCATCGTCGAAGCGGCCGCGGGGGTTGGGATTGAAGGGTTTGCGGCTCCATAGGTCCTGCCTGGCGACCGATGAGCCGTCACGGGCCCCAAACTCACGTGCTTCGTGCATGCCATAACGAAAGTCGTGGCGGTCATAATCGTAGCGATTATCGTCGCGATCGTAAGAATAGTTCTGGTAACGGTAATCGTCATTATCGTAATAGCGACCGTCCTGAGCAGCGGCAATTCCCGCTGTCCCGGCCAGCACGGTAGCGATCATGGCTAATGTCTTAAAACTGGTTTGCATATTTCCTCCTGTGGGCGTCCGGGCCAGAGGGTCGCCACTTCGCCGCCCAATTGCGGCCCTCCATGAAAACCCGCGTCATAGCTGCAAGTTTCGCGACTGAAGATTTTTCAGTTAGACTTTCCGGTTCTCACTTAAGAGTTTTACCTCAGGAACACACAATGGCGATCGAGCGAGTAGGAGTCATCGGCGCAGGCACCATGGGTAATGGAATCGCGCATGTATTTGCGCGCAGCGGCTATCAGGTGATTTTGTGCGACATCGAACAGAGATTTTTGGAGCGCGGAGTCGCGACCATCACCAAAAATCTCGACCGCGAGATCGGAAAGAGCAAAATCACTGAAGCGCAGAAATCCGAGACGCTCAAGCGGATTGAAGTGACAGTAGATCGCGCCCGGCTAAGTGCATGCGATTTCATCGTCGAAGCCGCTTCTGAGAAGCTGGAGATTAAATCAGAACTGTTCAGCGATCTCGATCGCATCTGCCGTCCCGAAGTTGTTCTCGCTTCTAACACTTCTTCGATTTCGATCACCAAGCTGGCGGCGGTCACCAAGCGGCCCGAAAAAGTTATTGGCATGCACTTCTTCAATCCGGTGCCGGTGATGAAGTTGGTCGAAATCGTCCGCGGTCTGGCGACTTCAGACGAAACTTTTCAGAGCGTGCGCGAGCTGGCTGTCAAGCTGGAGAAGACGCCAGTTGAAGTCAACGACGCGCCGGGTTTCGTTTCCAACCGCGTGCTCATGCCACTGCTCAACGAAGCCATGTATGCAGTGATGGAAGGGGTGGCCACGCCGGAGGCGGTCGATGAAGTTTTTAAGCTGGGCATGAATCATCCCATGGGTCCGTTGACGCTGGCGGATTTCATCGGGCTCGATGTCTGCCTGGACATCATGCGCGTGCTGCACAGAGGGCTCGGTGATCCTAAATACCGTCCGTGCCCGCTGCTGGTGAAGATGGTGGATGCTGGCTGGCTGGGCAAAAAATCCGGGCACGGATTTTATAAATACTAGCCACGGATTTTCGCGGATTCACACCGATAAAACATGCTTAGCACGCTAGGTAATCACTTTAAGGAAGGACAGCCATGGGCGGCTGTCCCCAAATGAACTGATTAGGATTGACCATTGGTTTTAACCCAAAGGTTTTATCCATGTTGATCCGCGAGAATCCGTGGCCCGCCTTTGGAATTTTTTACTCAAAGGTAGCGGCTTAACCAGGAAGTTACTCCCGTTTCCACAGTAGATGAATGTATGCTGCGAGCATGAGTGTTTCGGTTTCGGTGTTGGCCAGCGGAAGCCGGGGAAATACCACGCTGGTCGAAAGCTCGAGCGCCTGCATTCTGGTCGATGCCGGAATTTCCTGCCGCGAGACTTTCAAGCGGCTGAAATCGTTGGGGCGCAATCCGCGAGAAATTTCTGCAATCCTGATCACCCACGAGCATTCTGACCACGTTTACGGGCTGGCGGTGCTGGCCAAAAAACTCGATGTGCCGGTGTTCATGACCGGGGCCACGCATCAGGCGTGGGCGCGCGCTTCTCGCGACGACGCGGGCGAGTTGCCGAAGATGGCAAAGCTGGAACTTTTTTCCTCAGGAAGACCATTTCAGATTGGCGACATTACGGTCACTCCGTTTACTATTCCTCACGATGCCGCTGACCCGGTGGGATTCACCTTCCGCGCCGACGGAACAAAAATTGGCATCGCTACTGATCTTGGTTACATGCCACCCAGCGTGCGCGACCACTTGCGCGGCTGTGATGTGCTGATGATCGAATCCAACCATGACCTCGAAATGCTGCGGGTGGGACCATATCCATGGTCGGTAAAACAACGGGTTATGAGCCGGGTCGGACACCTGTCAAACGAGTCGCTGGCCCAATTTTTTGCGGAATATTATGATGGAGGAGCATCATACATAGTATTGGCGCACCTGTCGGAACAGAATAACCATCCGGAAATAGCGTTGCGGGCCGCAGAAAATGCGCTAGGGCAGCAGATGACGTTGATCCGCAACCGGGTGATGCTGGCCGCGCAGAATGCACCGACTGAACGAATTCAGCTTTAGAGCAGCCCCGGCATTCAGACCGCCGAGGGCGGCTGTCCCAACATTGGCGAGTTTATGAATGAATGCGTTGACCCGGTCATTGGAAAAATCCTAGCGGGCTGGCGATATGACATTTCCGGCATTGCGCCCGAGATGCGTGGCGACTACGAAGCGCATTTTGCCGAATGCGCACACTGCCGCTCGCACCAGCAAATACATCGCGCCATCGACGTTGGGTTGATCGTGCTGGCATCGGTTTCTGCCGGAGTTTTTCTGCTGGCCTTTGGAGTGATTCACCACTTCGCACCCCGACATACTTTGATTCTTGAACTAGTGGCCCTCGGCGGCTTTGCGCTGTCTGCAATGATTTGGCTGATCGTGGCAGTCGCCACTCCGGCCCCGGCGACTGTCGTCGACGTTGCCCGCGTGGGCGCCCGACGGGTGCACGACCGGCTGCCGGCAGAAATTCGCCAGCGGATTGGCGAGGATCTGCGGGTCAAGTTGACCGGCTCTTAGCCGGCCCATCATGTCCATCACAGATCCCAAAGAGTTGGTTGGCTTGCGTGCCGCGGGTGCGGTGGTGCGGCGCATGCTGAATGCCATGCGCGAAGCAGTGCGAGTTGGAATAACTACCGCCGAGTTGGATGGAGTCGGCGCGAAAGTCATGCGCGAGCACGGAGCTCAATCAGCGCCGCAACTGGTGTACAAGTTTCCCGGAGTGAACTGCATCAGCGTCAACGACGAGGCGGTACACGGGATTCCCGGCAATCGCGCGCTGGTAGACGGCGATGTAGTCAAACTGGACGTCACCATCGAAAAAGATGGGTTCATGGCGGACGCCGCCGAAAGCATTGCTGTGGGCGCGGTTGTAGGACCAGTGCAAGCGCTGATTGAATGCGCGGAACGTGCTTTCACAAAATCAATGCTGGTGGCGCGCGCCGGATTTCGAGTAAGCGAGATTGGGCGTGTGGTTGAGCGGGAAGTGCGACGCTGCGGCTTTTCGGTGATTCGCGATCTGGGCGGACACGGGATCGGCCGCACCATTCATGAAGCGCCGCGAGTGCCGAATTATCCCGATCCAGATGCGCGGGAGATTTTGACTGAAGGGCTGGTCATCACCATCGAGCCGATTATTGCTGCCGGCTCAGGCCGGTCATTTCTTGCGGATGATGGGTGGACGGTACGGACAGCCGACCGGCAGCCGTCCGCACACTACGAGCACACCCTGGTGATCACCAAAGGCGAACCCATCCTGCTGACTGCTGCTTAGCTGTTGCGGCTCTTGGAACCCCTTTCTTATATTGTTGATTCTTTCCATTGGTTCGAGAAAAATCAGCTGGTGGAAGCTACCCTTGCACTCTTGCGGAAAGTCAGATGGGCGCTTCTGGTCAGCATCGGCCTATATGCGATCATTTGCCTTCGTGCACCAATACCTCATGCGCCAAAATCGGTTGTCCTCCACGTTATCGTGGCTATGGCTCTCGGCCTGGTTGCGGGAATGTTCTTCGTCCGCCGAAAATTGATTACCGCGGCGGAGACTGTGCTATCGTCGCAGCCCAACGATCCAGCGGCTTTAGCGCGGTTGCGAAGCGGATACATTATGGTCTGGGCGTTTACTGAATCAATCGTACTGTACGGACTTGTGCTTCGTTACATGGGTTTCAGCTTTACCCAAGTGACTCCGTTTTTTGTGGGAGGCTTCGCCTTAATGTTATTTATGCCGCCCCGACGTCCCGCTGAAAGCCGTTAAGCCTTTATGTGGCAGGTCGCGAGGCCGCGCTTCTCCAGATACTGTTGGTGATAATCTTCCGCCTCGTAGAAAGTCACCGCGGGAACGATCTGAGTGACAATCGGGCGAGTGAAGCGGCCGGATTTTTCCAGCTTCTCTTTTGACGCGCGCGCGGCCTGCTCCTGCTCGGGCGAATCGTAGAAGATTGCGGAACGGTATTGCGAGCCGAAATCCGGCCCTTGCCGATTTAACTGCGTAGGGTCGTGGTTTTCCCAGAAAACCTGCAGCAGGTCGTCATATTTGACCTTGGTAGGATCGTATTCCACTTCGACGGCTTCGGCGTGCCCAGTGCGATCACTGCAAACGTCTTTGTAGGTAGGATTTTTCAACTCTCCGCCGGTGTAGCCGACGCGGGTTGAACTTACGCCTTCAATTTGCCGGAAGTTGGCTTCGACGCCCCAGAAGCATCCTGCCGCAAATGTAGCTTTGGCCATGGGTTTCTCCAATCTGATTAGCTAACCAATTCGATGCTCCAGGGCCGGAAAAGTGACAACTACAGAGTCATCCCGCCGATAAGTTCAGCGAGCCGGGTGATCTCATGATGCTGGCACCACTCGCGCAGTTCGCCAACAATTTTCTCGGTCGCGCGCGGGTCCCAATAGCTGGCGGTGCCAACCTGTACGGCGGTCGCGCCCGCCAGCATGAACTCGACGACATCCTCGCCGGTCGAAATTCCGCCCATGCCAATCACCGGAATCTGCACGGATTTAGACGCCTCATACACCATGCGCACCGCGATGGGCTTGATCGCCGGACCAGATAGTCCCGCAGTCACATTGGCGATACGCGGCTTGCGAGTCTTCACGTCGATCGACATGGCGACAAAAGTGTTGACCAGCGAAACCGCGTCGGCGCCGGCTTCCTGAGCGACGTAGGCCATCTGGCCGATGCTGGTTACGTTGGGCGAAAGTTTCACGATCAGCGGGCGCTGCGAGAAATGCTTGGCAGTGGCGACGACTTCGTCCAAGCTGCGAGGATCGCTGCCGAACTGGATGCCTCCGTGCTGCGTGTTTGGGCAGGAAACGTTCAGCTCGTATGCAGCTATGCCCTCACCTTCATTGAGAATCTGAATGGCATGTTCGTAGTCCTCGCGGGTGTATCCGAAAACATTGGCGATAACCACGATATCTTTAATCTCGCGCAGCTTGGGAAGTTTTTCGTCAACAAAAGCGCGGGCGCCAATGTTCTGCAGGCCGATCGCGTTGAGCATTCCGGCCGCAGTCTCATATAAACGCGGCGGGGGATTTCCGATGATAGGTTCGCGCGAGAGTCCCTTCACCACAAAGCCACCAAGCTGGTCGAGATGCACCACGTCTTCAAATTCGACGCCGTATGCAAAAGTGCCGCTGGCGGCGATCACGGGATTCTTGAGTTCGATTCCGGCAAAGCTGACTTTGAGGTCGGGAGTCATGCGGTGGCCGGAGCCGATTGCAGTCTGAGAAGCATGGCTGCGACTTAGTTTACACGCGGGGGAAGCACTAGCAGTGGTCGCACTCCAATCGCGAAATCACCGCAGCCACATCCAAGGATTAAGAATGTTTTCCGTGCCCGCTTCAAAGTCTGGCGTATTTCGGGTCACAATCGTGAACTGATGTACTTCTGCGGTTGCTCGGCAGCTTGCTTGACTTTTATCGCCAAGAGGCGTAACCAAGAGAAGCATCGCTTCTGGTGCTTTGTAAGCTCAATAGGGAAGCCGGTGAGAGTCCGGCACGGCCCCGCCACTGTGATCGTGGAGGGCTGGCCAGAATGCCACTGACCGCGTGGGCGTCGCTGCGATAGAGCGAAGGCTTAACGGTCGGGAAGGCGGCCAGTCCGTTGAAACGAGAGTCAGGAGACCTGCCAGAAGTGGGATGAGTGAGCCTTCTCGGGGAAGGTGACCTTGACAATTCAACTTCAGGATCTCTGCTCTCGTTCGGCGTTTCTCCTGAGTCCTTGTTGTCTCGGGTTTTCTCCCACCGATAAACTCCCCATCCCGCAATTTCACCACTCCCCGTCGTGGGACAGGAGGAGCAATGCGCAGGATTCTGCTTACTTGGGCCGTATTACTTTTTTCGACAAACCCTTTCAGTTACGCGCAATCACCTAGTGTGATCAGTGGCACGGTGATTGATCGAGATCATGCCGCAATCCCAAAAGCATCCGTCCGGCTGTTCGGCACCGATGGCAGTGAGCTGGGGCACACGCTTACTGACATGCAAGGCCGGTACTCTTTTGAACGCCGATGCGCCGATTGCTACTTGGAAATCCAGCTCACTGGATTCCAAACCCAACAAATGCCCGTATCGCGGGAAAACAGAGAAATCGAGCTGCCGCTCGCACCCGTTGAGGAGCATGTGGTCGTCACCGCGAACCGTACCGAAACCCCAACTATTCTGTCAGGCAGTACTACAAGCGTAATCACGAAAGAGGAGATCGAAGCTCGGCAGGACGTTGTGGTGAGCGATCTATTGCACACCGTCCCAGGAGTAACGATTAATCGCAGCGGCGGCTATGGAGCGGTTACTTCGATCTTCACCCGCGGCGGCGACAGTGATTACACGAAGGTTTTGCTGGATGGAATTCCGCTGAATGAGCCGGGTGGGCTGCTTGATCTAAGCAGCCTCGCAGCCGTGAATTTAGATCATATTGAAGTTGTGCGGGGCCCGCAGTCAGCGCTGTTTGGGTCCGACGCGATGACCGGAGTGGTGCAGCTCTTCAGCCAACGTGGAGAGTCAGAGATCGGCCGTCCGAGAGTCACGCTGAACCTTGACGGTGGTAACTTGAGCACGCTAAATGCCGGGGCGGATGTAAGCGGGCGAAACGGCGTGTTCGATTACGACGCCTTTTGGTCGCGCTTCAGCACGGATAATGAGGGCATCAACGCGGCGTTCGCGAATTCGACAGCGGGCACGAATCTTGGCTGGAACTTGGGTAAGACGAAGCTGCGCTGGATTTTGCGCGGCGATTTGTCGCTTGCCGGGACGCCTGGGCAAACCGCTTTCGGGCCGGCCATTGACGATGCGTATATCCATAGAGGAGACGGTTTTACCGGGTTCAATATTGATAATCAGACAAGCCGGTTCTGGGACCAGCGCCTTACGTACACCTTTGACCGTACACGGCGGGTATCCCGTGACCTTGGACTCGATCCGCCGTTCACGCCAGTTTCGACGGCCACACCTCGCAGTTCGAATTTTTTGATTTTCCATTAAAGTTCGTTGATGACGTACGCCGGCACCAGATTGATTATCAGAGCAACTTTAATTTTGGATCAGGAACCAGCGATTGGGGGCAGCATGCGTTTACGCTGGCGTTCTCGTGGAATAGGGAAGTAGGCGCGCCTGCGCCGGTGCCAGTGGATGATTTCGGCGGTGTCTTTCAGTACCAGGCGATTATCGGCCGTCTGTCGCTTACAAACGGATTCCGTGTCGAAGACCATAGCCTGTTCAAAAAAACTGTGACGCCACGCAGTTCTGCGGCGTACTTGCTCAGGCAAGGTAGTGGAGATTTTGGCGCCACCAAGCTAAAATTTAACTTTGGACTCGCGTTCAAAGAACCGAATCTGGTTCAACTGTTCAGTCCGGATCCATTCTTCTTGGGAAACCCGCACCTCCGTCCAGAGCGTAACCGCAGCTTTGATTTTGGTGTAGAGCAACGGCTTTTAAACGACCACGCCAAAGTTGAAATCAACTGGTTCGATAACCGCTTTCGCGATCTCGTCGAATCTGAAACCACCGATCCGCAGACCTTCGCCAGCACATTTATCAACGTGAATGCGGCCAAGGCGAATGGTGCGGAAGTCGTCGTCGACACTGCACCGGTGTCTGGTCTTAAGCTGAGGGCGTCGTATACCTACTTGAACTCACTCGTGACCCGAAGCTCAAGCTCTCCGGTCTCCGAGTTCGGGGTTGGCCACACGTTATTTCGTCGGCCTCGGCACTCCGGCAGTCTGGGGGCGATCTGGAATTGGAAGAGGCTGACTGCCAGCTCCATGTTCATGTACGTAGGCAGCCGCGAGGACAGCGACTTCGCGGGGCTCGTTCCTCCATTGACCAGCGACCCCTCCTTCACGCGACTTGATACTGCGTGGGCATATCACATATCAAAAAATTTCACCTATACCGGAGCAATCACGAACGTGCTCGACCGCAGCTATATGGAAGCGCTTGGATTCCCGGCGTTGCCCATTGAATTCCGAATGGGAGGACGATTTGCGTTTTGAAATTTCTCAACAGTTTTGCGAAGGAGAATGAAAAATGGCGTACTTGACTATTATCGTGGCCGTACTGACCCGGTTTATTCCGCACCCGTGGGATTTCTCACCGGTTTACGGCGCATTGCTGTTTGGTGGAGCAAACATGAAAAAACGCGACTCAATCTGGTTCTCGGCGTTAATCTTGGGTGCCAGCGATGTCGTGCTGACAAAATTCATTTACCACTTCAACCTCGGCTGGGGTGAGCTGATCCAAATGGCAGCCTTCGTATCAATTGCCATGATCGGCTGGATTCTAAAGAAACATTTTTCGGTTGTCCGGCTCGGTTTTGCCTGTTTAGCGGCGCCGCTGTCGTTCTATTTGATCAGTGATTTCGGCGTGTGGCTCGGATATGGCAGTTATCCCCATACCTGGAATGGCCTCTTAGCGTGCTACATCGCCGCAATTCCTTATCAGGGTCGCATAACTGCGAGCACGGCCCTGTTTGCTGTGCTTCTCTTTGGCGCTCAGCAGATTTACCTTTGGCAGGCGAATCGCAAAAAGCACTTGCACGCATTCATCGGGTAGAAAGGCGAAAAAATGAAAATCTGCTCTTTTCTCCCATCGAGCACCGAAATTTTGTTCGCTCTCGGCCTCGGCGAGTCCGTTTGCGGAGTGACATTTGAGTGCGATTATCCAGCAGAGGCCCGCAGCAAGCCAGTGGTGGTTTACAGCAAGCTTCCACCGGGCCTCGCAGAAAAGGAAATTGACCGCCAGGTCAATGACTTCTCTGCACGCGATGAAAGTCTGTATCGGCTCGATGCCGACCGTCTACGGGAGATTCAACCTGACGTCATTGTTACGCAGGACTTGTGCCACGTTTGTGCCGCAACGCCCAATGACTTGGGCGCGGTGCTCGCGAGCTTTGTGCATCCGCCGCAGGTCTTGGCACTGACTCCTCACAATCTGGAAGACATTTGGACGGATATTCAAACCGTCGGCGATGCTTGCGAGCGCTCACAGGAAGCAAAGCAGCTCATTAGCAGTATTAAGCAGCAGATTGCGGTATTGTCTCCACCGCCGTCAAATCCTCCGCGCGTGCTCTGCCTGGAATGGCTTGATCCTCCATTTATCGGTGGCCACTGGGTGCCGGAGATGGTCGCCTTAGCAGGCGGAACTGATGTTCTTGGCCGCCCTGACCAGCCTGGAATTCCAATCAGTTGGGACGCGATTGTCGCTTCCGATCCCGACGTTATCCTAGCCATGCCCTGCGGATATCACCGCCACGAAGTCGAGAAGGAGCTGGATATCGTTCCATTCCCCAAAGCGTGGCACTCACTGCGTGCAGTTCGCAATGGCCACGTGTTTGCAATGGATGCAAGCGGTCATTTCTCTCGGCCGGGGCCTAGAGTGATTGATGGCATTCTGGAATTGGCGGAATTATTTAGATCGTACAAGCGAAGATCACGCAAGGACGTGGCCCGAGCTACGCCCGTGGCTTTTCAATCGCAGGTAAGGCAACGCAGATGAAACGCATATTGCTTTCATGGAGCAGCGGCAAAGACAGCGCCTGGTCTCTTCACGTGCTGCGACAACAGTCAGAGTATGAAATCGC
>Ga0207695_10004831_pt1 | contig 18191 bp, 8 predicted proteins | sample KBSC54metaG_FD_184354 | JGI IMG/M metagenome (GOLD analysis project Ga0207695, IMG submission 184354) | Corn rhizosphere microbial communities from Kellogg Biological Station, Michigan, USA - KBS C5-4 metaG (SPAdes) (version 2) | ecosystem: Host-associated > Plants > Roots > Rhizosphere > Soil... | reverse complement strand
CTTCACGCCCGGCGCCTTAGTAATATCGGATATTGCAACAACCGGGACCGGCATTGACTTCCTCAGCGGCGTGTTGATAAAAATCATGCCTTCCACAAGCCGATCCATCAGCGTGTCAGGAGAGTTTTCAATTTGCGCGGGCGCGAAGCGATGGCTCTCGACAAAATAGTTGAACTTTGCTTCCGCCAATCTGGATTCGATGCCGCTGATCAGCATAGAAGAGAATTCGTCGCCGATTTCTGGTACCAGGACGGCTATGCTATATGACCGTTTGCTTTGCAGATACTGGGCAAAAAGATTCGGGCGATACTGAAATTTTTTGACAGCTTCCCAAATGCGTACCTTCGTCGAGTCCGCTATTGTGCTTGCCAGTGGAGAGTTGCTGAGAACAACCGAAACGGTTGTCGAAGAAAGCTCCAGATAATTCGCAATGAACTTTAAAGTGACACGATGTGCGTGGTGATTGACCCGTGGCTGACGCGAAACCATAAAGGTGCTTAGTAAACAGAGTCCAGCTTGCGCTGAATGGCGATAACCGTCGCTACCCGATGATTATACTCAACATGAATCCTCTACAATCGTAACCGCTTCGATTTCGGCAAATGGTCCCAAAAAACTCGCCCTGGGACCTTCCCTTTGCAAAGACGGAGCAAGCGGCGCTCGAGAAGATGTTCGACGCGTGCGCTGCCGATTCCGCGTGCAACTCCATTCCCGCGCTTACGTGACGAGTTCCATCAAATATCCACTCGCCTCTCATCAGTATCCGTCCGTGTCGTCCTGCAGGCATGCGCCCACACATTGATCTCGTAAACCCTTGCGGTAAGTGTCTGGTTGACTTGAACAGGCAGGGGCTATCTCGTAGACTTCAACGGCATTCGAAGTTACGGGTATCTTCCGTGTCGCCTTGCCCTTTGTATTGAGCGTGTTTTGGATAGGGACATAATGGGCGACTTCGTCTCGGAAACGCATTGCCTGTCGCGGTGACGGACATGGGTGCAGTTCCTCTTTCGACCCATTTCACCATTGCGCCCAGCAGGTCAAACTGGTCCAAAGCCTGACCGCCTCCGCAGTGTCCCATTCCTGGAACAAAGTAAAGCTGGCTCCACTTCGACACCGCATCGAAGCCGCCATTAGCGGCTGCCACATCTTTGTAATATTCGAACGTGTCCAGGGGCGAAAACCATGGATCGCTGTCGCCGTGATAGAGGATTAGTTTTCCGCCATGCCCGGAAAAAGTTGTCAGGTTTGTAGACATAGAGTCGGTTAATGGCTGGACATCTGCCAACGCTTCCTCTTCGATATCGACTTCCATGGCTGTGGTTGCGGGTCCAAAGATATCAGGGCCGGGAGAAAGTATTCCGCGGATCGGGCCACTCGCTGCGATGCCGACATCGTATAGAAAACCTGGATAGACCTGGACTCCTTCCGATGTCTTCGGTCCACCCATCACTTTCTTGACCGCACTCACTTTTTGCGGCGCCAAACACGAGTCGGTCTTTCCTTCCTTGCAAGTCAGTTCGGCGGGATCGAAGTTACATCCGAGCGGATTGGAGATCATGCCGTCGACCAGTCCGTCTTTGTCGTCGCATTTTTTCATCAGAGTATCGATGATGAGTTTCCGATCACTATCATTAATTGCCTGGGTGATGATTGGCTTGCCGTCGGAATCTTTCGGAGCAATCTGGTTGAATGCGACCGGAATCCATTTGCCAATCGCCAGATTCGAAAGTCCCGTGCGCATGGCTGGATCGCCTACGATGATGCCATCGAAAGCCGTGGGGTAGCGCTGTGAGAGAACCATACCTTCGCGGCCGCCCGTAGAACATCCCGAGAAATAAGAAAACGCCGCCGGTTTTCCGTAATATTGCGCGATGATTTTCTTGGCTAGCCTGGCGACCTCAGCATTGGCGAGATACGCAAAATCCAAATAGGCCTGCTGATCTTTCATAAATGCGAAATCAAATCCTGGGTGATGACTCTTATGACCAGTGTCTGTGCTGACCACCGCAAATCCGCGCATAAGAGCAGGCGTGTCTCCGGCGGCATTCAAACCAAGCGGCGGCATTACGACACCATTGCTGCCCGCGCCGCCTTGCATCAGAAAATCGCCATTCCATCCATCCGGCATGGCCAATACAAAGGCGATACCAAATTCCTCGCCGTCAATTCCCGTCCGGCGATTCATCACACCTTCGACTCGACAGTAAGCAGGTAGCGGTGCGCTGTGACCCGGGCCCCACGGATTCGGTTCGGTAGTGCCTGCGGCAATGGCCGCCGATTTGGTAATTTCAACGGCAGGGGCTTTGAAATTCATCAGACCCGGGCATGAGTTTGACTGTTGCGCCGAGGCGCAATTTACCGCCACAAACGCCCAAAACATGTTTCTCAGGAAGTGCGAACGCATAATATCTCGTTTCTCGAAAAATGTCCGAAAGCCCAATAAGAATCCCAAAACTATTCCGGCAGCATAAGCTGCCCGTTGACTTCAAAGTTCCTACTGGCCGATGGTGCGCCGGTCCCGGGTTGACCGCCGCCGACTGACACCGTGTACTTGCCTTGCGCCACGATGATGTCTCCGAGATCGGTCACCATACTCAGATCGCGGGGGTTCAAGTGAAATTCGAGTTTCTGACTGGTACCCGGTTCGAGATGGACGCGTTGAAATCCGCGTAGGGCGCGAATCGGCGCGCCTGCTATGTCGGGGAACTTCAGATAAAGCTGGACCACCTCGTCTCCAGCAAACTTCCCTGTGTTGGTCACGTTCACTGATGCATCAAGTGGATCTCCCGCGTTGATCGCGGCGTTCGGCAAAGTTAAATCGCTGTAGCTGAATGTGGTGTAACTGAGACCATATCCAAACGGCCAAAGCGGTTCGCCTTCGAAGTAACGGTAGGTGCGCCCCTTCATTGAGTAGTCTTCGAAGTGCGGCAACTGGTGGACATCTTTATAGAACGTGACTGGAAGCCGTCCGGCGGGATTGTTTTTGCCGCTCAGGGTCTCAGCAATTGCCGCGCCGCCTTCCTCCCCGGAATACCACGCTTCGAGGATTGCATTGGCGTGCGCCTTCTCCCAGTTCACACCCAGCGCGCTTCCATTCATGAGCACGACAACCAGGGGCTTGCCTGTAGCGGCCACCGCCTGGACCAAGTCTTCTTCTGGTTCAGGCATTTCGAGGTTGGTGCGGTCTCCGCCGGAAAACCCGGGCTGATCGACCGGCATCTCCTCGCCTTCGAGGCGGCTGGTAATCCCCACGACGGCAACAATCACATCCGCATTCCTTGCCGCCGCTATCGCAGCAGGATCTGGAGCATTGTTTACTCGAGCCCAAATGAGCTGGGCTTCCGGTTTGCCCTCGCCAAACCTGGAATAACTCACTTCCAATTTCGCTGGACGCGCTTTCTCCAAGTGCACCTGACCCATATGAGTCTGGTTACCCCATCCCTGCGCAACTAGCTTGTCGTCCACTGAGACTCGCACAAAAGCATTGGCCTCAATACCAATTAAATAATCGGCAGTGGCGTTGGCGTGGAGAAATCCGGTCCACTGCACCGCAAGGGTTTTCGTGGCCTTCGCTTCTTCCGGAAGGCTCACCTCAGTTAATTTGACCGCGGATTCAACCCGCGACACGAGCGGCGTACCTTTGGCTTCGAAACCCGGACGAGAGCTGTACTCGGCCTTAACGCCCGGCTTACCATCCGGGGTGGTGAGCGCAGACGTAGGGACCGGATCACCCCGCTGAGATAGAAACTGGGTTCCGGCAACATAGGTGATCTTCGCGCCGGAGAACTCCTTCTTCGTTCCCTCCAGAACACTAACAGTGTGTGTCGGCGTTCCGTTGTAATTCCCGAGGAGGACCGCAGTCTGCTCTGCCAGCGGCCCAATGACCGCGATGTTCTTGACCGATTTGAGCGGCAGTACGCCATCATTCTTCAGCAGCACCATGGCTTCATTCGCCATGCGGCGCGCGAGTGCGCGGTGCTCGGCGCCGTCAAGCTCGCTTTTTTGAATCTTGCTGTATGGCACCGTGTCCGGTGGGTCAAACATGCCGAGACGGATGCGCGCAGTAAACAGCCGAATAAGCGCAGTATCAACAGCAGTTTCGGGAAGATAGCCCTGCTGAACTGCTTCCACATACGGCTTGAAATCGTGATCGTCGGTGACCTTACCGGGACCATCAATGCACTCGTTGTCCATGCCTCTTAGCAATGAGATCGCCGAGGCCTGCGGCTGGGTGGGGCGATAATGGTGATCCCGGAAAATATTGCGTACCGCGTCGCAGTCCGAGACTACGTATCCCTGAAAATGCCAAGCCCCGCGCAGCATATGCTGCAAAAGGAACTCATTTGCGCAGGCAGGTTGACCGTTAACGGCGTTGTAGGCGCACATGACAGAATCGGCATGGCCTTCAACGACCGCGGCGCGGAATGCCGGAGTGTACGTGTCCAGCTGGTCGTGCTTGCTGACGTCGATGTCAGCGAAGTGACGCGTGGGCTCAGGCCCGCTGTGAACAGCAAAATGTTTCGGCGTAGAGATAACTCGAAAGTAGTGGGGATCGTCTCCTTGCATTCCGGTGACGAACGCCACAGCCAGGCGCCCGCTCAGGAAAGGATCTTCTCCATACGTCTCCTGTCCGCGTCCCCAGCGCGGGTCGCGAAAGATGTTGACATTCGGCGCCCAGAAATCCAGCCCGCGAAAAAAGCCTGAGTTGCCATCCTGCAGAGATTGGTCGTGGACGATCCTGCCCTCGATACCAATCGCCGTGGCCATTTCATGAATGCCCGGCGCATCGAATGTTGCAGCAAGCCCGATCGGTTCGGGAAATTCGGTTGTGCCGTCGGCGACATCGCCGTGCAGCGCCTCGCTCCACCAATCGTAAGCTGGAATCTTGAGGCGCGGAATTGCCCGGGCCTGATTCACCAGCTGGGACGCTTTCTCCTGGAGCGTCATGCGGTGCACCAGGTCTGCCGCGCGCTCTTCTGGCGTTAGCTTGGGATTCATGTAAGGCAAATTGGAATTGTCCTGAGCAGCAGCGGTGCAGGCCAGCGGAGTGAGGAAAGCAGCCAATAACAAGCCAATCAGGGTTTTCGAATGCTTCATATCTTCTCCACGGTTGAAGAGCAGGGTTATTGAAAAAGTCTGGGTGCAAAATCTTTGAGATCGCGACGCCACGTTTGCCATTCGTGGTCCGTGCCTGGCGACTCATAGAAAATGTGTTGAATGTTAGCCTCCTGAAGAGACGCGTGCAGTCTCAATAGTCCGGTACGCATTCTCTCCGGTTCTTGCGTCCCCACTCCAATCCAGAGCAGGTGAACTCTCTTCGCGAACGCCGCTGAATCAGCAAATACCCCGTTGTAATCGGTTTTGGGATCCAGCTTTCGATTTCCCAGCACCAGCATTCCGCCTGCTCCACTGAATCCCCCGATGTAGGAAAAGAGATCGAGATGATTCAGCGTGATCTGAAATGTCTGCATTCCTCCCATGGAAAGACCGGCCATCGCGCGGTGATCGCGATCGGGAAGTGTTCGAAATGTTGAATCAATGTATGGAATCAGAGCTTGCGTGACATCATCTTCGAATGCTGCTGCCATGTCTTGCATGGCCTTCATCATTTCAGGAGAACCAAACGGTTTTCCGGTCAAATCAGGAGGAGTCTCCCCGGCGCGCCGCGCGTAACCATACCCCATGACGATGATCATCGGCCTACAGCCCTTGGTCGCGAGTAGGTTATCCATGATGAAGTTTGCGTGCCCTTGACGGATCCATCCAGTCTCATCTTCCCCTGCGCCATGCTGCAGATAGAGCACTGGATAGCGGGTCTTAACCTGCGTGTCATAGTGGGGTGGGAGATAGACCAATGCGTGACGCCACGTTCCCGTCACCTTTGAGTTGTACCAAACCTCGCGTACAGCGCCGTGCGGCACATCTTGAATTGAGTAGTAGGTAGAGCCTGGTTCAGGGACCTCAACCATGCTTGCGTACTTGCCGCCTCCGAAGAATGCGCGGCTGTTCGTATCACTGACCTCCGCGCCATCAATAATCAAGGTGTAATAGTGCAGGCCGGGAACAAGCGGCGGTGTAGTAATCGTCCAGAACCCGTCCGACTGTTTTTCCATATCCACTTTGGGGCCGCTCCAAAAATTCAAGCGGACTTTCGTTGCATCAGGGGCCTTAACACGAATCTCTACTCTTCCAGCGCTGTCAACTTTGGGAAAGTCGGCTCCCCAGACGTTCGTTTCAGCGGGATGGAAATCGCCCGACTCCTGTGCGCAGCAAAAACTTGTGAGCAACAACATCATTATTCCGAAGCACCGCATCGCTTATCTCCTCGCTAGTAACGAAATCGAACTTGAGCCACTGGGCTCGAACGCCATGTGCATTGCCAGCACCTTCAAACGTAGAAGACTCTTCGCAGCCTGCTTTACTCTTCAATTGAGAGGACGGAGACAGACTTGGGCTCAACTTTAAGTACCAGCTTGCCATTTTGTACTCTGGCTGAAATCGGCCTCGGCGCAACCGTATTTGGTACGGCGAAAGTATTGACACTATCTACCTTCGGCGCGGTAAGGGTTTGCCCGGCAGCAGACTTGGCCGTAACACCAGCGATGCTTGCTTCAATGTCGACTGGCTGGTTGGGATCGATGTTCGTAATCTCCAACCACAATTTGCCGTTAGCATCCCTGGCTGCAATTGCATCCACGCGCGGCAGGGTGATGTTCTCGTGGGTGTAGGTGCCAGCATCGAAAGTCACAGGCACAAAAGTTGCATCCTGGAACGGCACGTACATTTTGAAGACGTGATAGGTCGGAGTCAAAGCCATCTTTTCTTTATCAGTCATGATCATTGCCTGAAGCACGTTGATCATTTGAGCGATATTGGCCCCGCGCACCCGATCAGCATGCCGCGCAAAAATGTTCAGGTTCAGGGCGGCCAGAATCGCATCCCGCATGCTGTTCTGCTGGACTAGGAAACCGGGATTGCTGCCCGGTAACGGAGCGTACCAGCTGCCCCATTCATCCACCACAAGCGCCACCTTCCTCTGTGGATCGTATTTATCCATGATGGACGAATACTTATTAATAAGACCGTCCATAACTAAAGTTTCTTTGAGGAATTCCGCGTATTCGCTTTCCCCGAAACCAACAGATTTAAACTTGTCCTGCCAACGCACCACCGTGTATGAGTGCATCGAGAGCCCGTTGATGTCCCAACTCCACGTGTGCTGCTGGTAGGCCTTCATCACAGCTTCGGTCCAATCGACGAAACGAGGTTCAGCGCTGCCCGGACCCACCGCGAACTTTTGCATCTGGTGGTTCTCCTGCTGCTCCGGATTGTAATTACGGACGAAGCGGCTGTAGATTTTCATCTGGCTCACGTAGTAGTCCGGGCTCATGTTGCCACCGCAATCCCAGCTCTCGTTTCCGATGCCAAGGTAGGCGGTCTTGTAAGGAGCGGCATGACCATTGGCGGCACGCTCTTTGGCGAGAGTCGTTGTCGTGGGAGCGGTCATGTACTCCAGCCAATCAGCTGCTTCGTGCGGAGTGCCGGAGCCAACATTCACCGAAATGTATGCTTCCGATCCGATCTGATTGATGAAGTCCATGAATTCGTGAGTGCCGAATGTATTTGGCTCAACCACCCCACCCCAATTCGGATTCAGGGTTACATTTCGGTCCGCACCGATTCCGTTTCGCCAATGGTATTCATCTGCAAAACAGCCGCCAGGCCACCGGACATTTGGCACCTTTATCGCTTTTAGTGCGGCCACGACATCATTACGAATGCCACGAGTGTTTGGGATTGGAGAGTCCGCGCCTACCCAAATGCCGTCGTAGATGCCGTGTCCCAGATGCTCCGCGAACTGACCGAAGATGTTGCGATCGATCTTTGCTCCCGGTTTCGACGCGTCAATCATCAGTTGAACTTTGTCGGCAGCAACCGCCGACGAAGTCAGGGCGAAACTCACGAGAGCGAAAGTGAACAGAACATTGAACCTGCGAACTGACTTCCGCACGATTGAGACGCTGAGTTTATGAGCATGTTTCAACGACATCGTATTATGTCTCCGGTAGTCACGGGTGCCATTCGGGGAAGCGAACCGGTTGGTGGTCGCATCGTATGCCATCGCCCTTCGGCCGTCCAGCTATTGAAGGCGAGATGGATACGGAGTCGCGATCGTCGTTTTGGGGTCAACGAGTCCGTGAAGCATTGCGCAACTCAGTGAGCACCGATACCCCATGACCTCTGGCGATTTTTTTCATTCGTGTGCTCATGAAGTTGCCTCAGTATATCGAACACTTCATTTGAAGGATGGCGGAATTCTTGACATCGTTAACCTTACCGACTATTGTGCACTCCGCGCTGCGATGCGATCGAAAACTCAGCGGTCAAATCCTACAAAACGCAAGAGGCGTTAGCGCTAGTCTCGGAATCACAATATGAAGGCGCTCGTACTTCAGAAACCAGGGCAGGCATCCATCGAGATGGTTCCGGACCCCGTGCTCACGGACGGAGACCTGTTACTGAAGGTCCGGATAGTTGGCTTCTGCGGAAGCGATTTGAATTCGTTCCGCGGCCTTAATCCACTTATTTCTTTTCCGCGGATTCTGGGGCATGAAGTATGTGCCACTGTTGTGGAAGGCAAGAGCGGGTTCGCAGCGGGGACAGATGTCGCACTATCGCCTTACACAAGCTGCGGCAACTGTGCGTCGTGCCGCCGCGGACGCCCGAATGCATGCCAGATCAACCAGACTCTCGGCGTCCAAAGGGACGGTGCTCTCACAGAATTTATCGTAATGCCAGCGGAGAAGTTATATCCGGCAAAACTCACGCCCAAGGAATTGTGTTTGGTGGAACCGCTTACCGTGGGCTTTCATGCCGTGGCACGGGGACGAGTGGCTGCGTCCGACACCGTTGCAGTTTTGGGATGTGGCGGGGTGGGGCTCGGAGCCGTGGCTGCATCCAGCTCTCGCCGCGCAACGACGATCTGTATTGATGTGGATGACGACAAACTGGAACTTGCGCGACTGGCGGGCTGTGTTCACGCCATAAACGCTTCTCGTGAGCGGTTGCATGAGCGCTTGCTGGAGATAACAGAAGGACGAGGCCCGGATGTGGTCATCGAAGCCGTCGGCACTCCGGCGACTTTCCGAGCTGCTGTAGAAGAAGTTGCTTTTACCGGCAGGGTTGTGTACATCGGGTACGCGAAAGAACCTGTGACTTATGAGACAAGGATGTTTATACAAAAAGAATTGGACATTCTGGGCTCGAGGAATGCACAGCCGGAAGATTTTCACGCAGTTATCAAGCTTCTGGAGGCACGAAAATTCCCGGCGGAGCAGGCGGTGAGTCTGGTAGTTTCTCTTGACGAGGCACCGGGCGCATTGCGTTCGTGGAGTGAGAATCCATCGAGCTTCAGAAAAATTCTGGTCGCATTGGACGGGACACCATGAACATTGGCGTGAGCGAATCGACAACCACGGTCCGTCCTGGGCTTGCTAAGGGCGGTTTGTTCCGCACTTCGCAAGGTCTAAACCTTGCGTTCACTTTCGTTCTCCTCACCTCGTTATTTCTTTTATGGGGTTTCTGCAACGGAATGATCGATATCCTGAACAAGCATTTTCAGGACACGTTGCATATCAATAAGGAGCAATCGGGGCTGGTGCAGGCGGCGAATTATCTGGCCTACTTCCTTATGGCGGTTCCCGCGGGATTTATCGCAAAAAGATTCGGGTATAAAGGCGGCATCCTCTTCGGGTTGTCATTGATTGCTGCCGGCGCGTTCTGGTTCATACCTGCCGTGAAGGTCGGCACCTACTCCGCATTCTTGCTGGGTCTATTCGTTATTGCCGCAGGAATGGCTTGCCTGGAAACAATCGCGAATCCGTATGCAACAGTTCTGGGTTCGCCGGAGGGCGGCCCCACGCGCATCAATATCGCTCAGACGCTCAACGGAGCTGGTTGGATTCTGGGTCCGATTGTCGGCGGCCATTTTGTTTTTGCAAGTGCAGGCAGTGCTAACGCGAACGGCGGCCTTACCACGCCCTACATGGGCATAGGTTGTTTCGTCGTTCTGCTGCTGATCACGTTTGCGTTCTCGCCAGTCCCGGAGTTGCACGTCGAGGATGATACCCGTCGTTCGCAAATCCAGAATGACATCAAGCCCACAGGTGGGCAACAGGTAACGATCGCAATTGTTTTGGCTATAGTTTGCGGGCTGCTGTATTTCTTCATCGCTCCAATTCTAGGATTGATATGGACGCTGTTGCACTTGAAGGAGGCGTTGTTTCAGCTGGTGAAGATCTTCCTGCTGATCGGTGCCTACGTCATTTCATTAGTGGTCGTCTCACGCAACTGGGATATGTTCCGGCGCAAGCATTTCACGCTAGGCGTTGCGGCGCAGTTTCTCTATGTTGCGGGGCAAACCGGTATTTTCAGCTTTTGCGTCAACTACGTTCTGGAGAATGATCCGGGAGTTACACGGCTTCAGGCGTCGCAATGGTTGGGCGGTATCGGCTTCGTTTTGTTCATGGTCGGGCGGATATGCGGCAGCGCCGTGATCAGCCTGTTCAAGCCGCATCGCGTGCTCGCGGCCTACTCTGCTATCAACGTGGTCCTGGTTGCGGTCACGATGGGCGGGGGCAAAACAGGGATGTACGCCATGTTTGCCAGCTTCTTCTTCATGTCGATCGGATTTCCGACGATTTTTGCTCTCGGCATCCGCGGTCTGGGCGAACACACGAAACTGGGTTCATCGCTGATCGTGATGTCCATCGTGGGCGGAGCTATAGCCGCGCCGTTCATGGGCCACATCGCGGACCTGCACTCGATGCGCACCGGTTTCGTAGTGCCGTTGGTTTGTTTCGTCTTCGTTTCGCTGTACGGATTGAACTGGGCAAGACTTAGCAGGCAAGACTCGTTACCGCTCACAAAGGTGTAGCTCATTTCGCCTCACTCAAAATGATTGCAACGGAATATTGCGGTTCAGGAAGGAATCATGGCCTTGCATTCTTTGATTGATTTATTGCGGTTGACTCGGAGACTCGGCATTTTCGTGCTGGCATTGTGCGCGCTTTCCAATCTGAATGCCCAAACTGCCACGGCTCCGACCGCCTCGCAGGACCCGGAAAAGATCGATCAGATTTGGCAGAAGGCCAGCAGTAAATATGATTCGCAACGCGCCACCCTGCTGAGGGATGTCGATACTGTTGACCACCAGGGCCCATTCCGTCCCGATTGGGAATCACTGCAGAAATACGAGGCGCCGGCATGGTACCGAGACGCCAAGTTCGGGATTTTCATTCATTGGGGAGTTTATTCGGTCCCGGCGTTCGGGAGTGAATGGTATCCGCGAATGATGTATGTAGAGGGATCTCCAGAATACAAGCATCACATCGCTACCTATGGATCGCATGAGAAATTCGGCTACAAAGATTTTATCCCCATGTTTAAGGCGGAGCATTTTGATCCAGCTGCGTGGGCCGAGTTATTCAAAAAGGCAGGCGCAAAGTATGTCGTCCCGGTTGCGGAGCATCATGATGGTTTTGCGATGTATGACAGTGGCGTGAGCGACTGGACAGCAGCAAAAATGGGACCTCATCGTGACACCACGGGAGAACTGGCCAAAGCAGTACGGGCCGCAGGTCTGCACTTTGGCCTGTCATCGCATCGCGTGGAACACAATTTCTTCCTAGGACCGGGCCGCAAAATCCCCTCTGACATCAATGACTCTCAATACGCCGCTCTCTATGGTCCCGCCCACACCTGGATGATGAATCCACAGGGCGCGCCGCTTAATGATGACTTCACCTATGTCTCGTCAGCGTGGGCGAACGACTGGCTGGCTCGGTCCGCGGAACTGGTGGAGAAATATCATCCTGACATTGTGTATTTCGACTGGTGGATTGGGCAGGCGTCGATTCGCCCTAACCTCACTCGCTTCGCGGCTTTTTACTACAACAGTTCCCTGAAGTATGGTGACCACATCGGCGTAATCAACTACAAGGACTACGCAATGCAGGACCACTCCGGCGTGCTCGACATTGAACGCGGGCAACTGGCCGATGTACGGCCAATGCCCTGGCAAACTGACACATCCGTGAGTAATAGGTCTTGGGGCTACATTACTAATGACACCTTCAAATCACCAGAATTTGTAGTTGATCAACTGATTGATATCGTCAGCAAAAATGGCAATTTGCTGCTGAATATCGGGCCGCGTTCGGATGGAACGATTCCTGAAGAAGTGCAGCATGTTCTCCTTGACGTTGGCGCCTGGCTGAATGTCAACGGAGAGGCCATCTATGGCACTCGTCCGTGGCGTATTTTTGGCGAAGGCCCAACCAAAGTTGCGGCGGGATCGTTTCATGATACTGACACTACCCACTACACAGCCGGGGATTTTCGGTTCACAACCAAGGGCGCCGTGCTCTATGCCATCGGACTTGCGTGGCCGGATAATGGCGAAGCGGTAATCCGCTCCCTCGTGCCGGCGGCTGGGAGTAATGGCGTGCAGGCGGTTACCTTGCTGGGAACTGAAGGCACACTGCAATTTGAGCAGCATCCCGACGGCCTGCACGTGAAACTACCAGCTCAGTCTCCCGCTAAGTATGCCTACGCGCTTCGCGTCACGTTTTGAACGGCTAATGTAGCCGAGAGAACCGCATTTTGGTCTTGTTTTCAGGAGAGCAGAGCAGAGTAGTCCTCGGACATCGAGTACCGTAACGAGCGCGAGACATGACTCTCGAGGAAATAACCAAACTCACCAACGTATCGGGCGGGGTCTTGCGAACGACCCAAATCGTTTGCCGACGGTAGATCCCGTCCTCGCGAGGCGAGTTTGGCGACTTATTGAGCGGGTAGGCTATTTTCCGAATCTTGACCGCGAGGGATCGCTTCCCGAACGGAGTCGTGATTTCGCCCCGATGGTCTCGGACATAACCAATCCTTTTCCCGGAGATCGTGCAGACTTTCACCCGATTAGCTGTCGAGCATAATTACGAAGTTCTACTTAGTTCCGTGCCGCCCGATTCCGGTCTGCCGGATGTGGTCGCCAGAAAGATGATGAAAACTATCCAGCTCGCGATGAAGAATGGCAAAACTGACGAACCGAAATGCAAGCAACCAGATGACAGAACAAACACACTAGGCGAACAGCAAGGCCGATTTTAACGCCTTTCGCCACACTTCAGGATCGTGGATTCAGCGCAATGTTGCGATGAATTTTTGATGAGTCGCCGTTACACTCGTTCGGGTGACATACGCCGGATTGACTCAAGCAAACTTGAGTCGAACTTGGGTCAATTAACGCCCAAAAACCGGGTAAAAAGAGAATCGACGCGAGCCAAGAATCGAATCAATGAGTAACCGCCTGGTTTCATCAACTGTGCAATTCGGGGTGAGATATCCTGACTTGAGCATGCGCGGGAGTTCGTAGCGAACGTCCAAAACCCTGATGAACAACAAGCGGTTTCTGATCTCTCGAACGGAGTATCGATGATGATGGTGATGTTATTTCGCGCGGTAAACGTTATGAGAGTCATCGGTCGCGGGCTACTCAAAGTTAGCAGTTCTCTCCTCCTCGCGATCTGCTGTTTCTTCTGGAGGCCAGCGAATGTACGGGCGCAGTTGTGGGAAACACCGCCGCGGCCTCCTGTGCGGTATGCGGCAGCCGCGGATGGTATGACTTTCTCGGTCGGACCCGAGCAGGTTCATATTTCCGTTTGCCGTTCCGACGTTATACATTTCATCGGTAATCCCGAACCGTCCAACGCGATCCGACAGAGCCAGCCATGGATGCTTGATTCGAAAGAGGCCTGTCCAGGGGCAAAGTTCCAGATATCACAGACTGGGGATGAGGTGATCCTCACAACCGACAAGCTGAAGATGACTTTTTCATTGACGTGGGGAAACGTCCAATACAGCACCATGGCAGGCGAGAGCCTTTTGCGTGAGCGAAACTCTATTCCTCGCACCTATGAACCCGTCGAGTTGAATGGCGAGAAAACATTCCACGTCGAAGATCGATTTTCGGCGGACTTCTCAGAGGGCTTCTACGGTCTGGGACAGCATCAGAGTGGCTTGTTCAACTACCGCGGAGCCACGGTGGAACTCGGCCAGAACAATACGGATGTCGCGATTCCATTGCTGTTGTCGAGCAAGGGCTACGCGTTGATGTGGAATACCGCATCACTTACCTATGTGGACAATCGGTTCCCACTGGACTTGAATCTGAGTTCGCTTGCAGGACATTCCGTGGATTACTACTTTATTTACGGTCCGGAAATGGATCAGATGATCCATGAATACCGAAACCTCACCGGGAATACTCCGATGCTCCCCGAGTGGGCGTATGGCTTCTTTCAGTCGAAGGATCGCTACGATTCGCAAGACGAGGTGTTAGGTATCGCCCATCGTTATCGCGAAGAGCACATCCCATTGGATGCCATTGTGCAGGACTGGTTTTGGTGGAAAACAGAAGGCGATCCAGTTTTCAATTCCAATTTCCCGGATGTTCCTGGCGAACTAAAGCAACTGCACGATGAGCACGTTCACGCGATGTTGTCGGTATGGGGGATGTTTGATACGAAGGCGCAGAATTACCGGGAACTCGCTGCCAAGCACTTCGACGTCCCGAATGCTCACGTGTACGACTCGACCAATCCGAAGGGGCGCGATTTCTATTGGAACAAACTGGTCAGCCCGTTGTTTTCGCAGGGTTGGGATGCGTTCTGGCTCGACAGCGCAGAGCCCGAGGAATACTGGCCGCATTGGGGCGACGCAATTCTCAGGGACAAGCAGATTGCGATTGGCAACGGAGCCGAGTACACGAATATATTCCCTTTCACTCACACTCTCGGAATCCAGCAGCACTGGAGAGCGACGACGAACCAGAAGCGGGTCTTTCTTCTGACGCGATCCGCATTCTTAGGCCAGCAACGAGTGGGTGCAACGGTTTGGTCGGGCGATGTTTATGGCTCGTACTGGGGTTTGCGCCATCAAGTGGCTGCCGGGCTGAACTTTGCGCTTTCCGGTTATCCGTATTGGACAACGGATATCGGGGGCTATTGGCCACCGCACGACAATCCTGTTGATGATCCGAAATTCCAGGAACTCTACGCACGATGGTTCGAGTACGGAATATTTTGTCCGATTTTCCGCACTCACGGGCACCGCCCCCAAAATGAGATCTGGGCGTTCGACAAAGTTCGGCCGATCTTGATCAACTATGACAAGCTTCGATATCGCCTGATGCCGTATATCTACTCCCTCGCTTGGCGCGTGACCAATGAGGATTACACAATCCAGCGGCCGCTGGTGATGGACTGGAGAACTGATTCGAACACGCGCGATATCGGTGATGAATTCATGTTTGGACCTGCAATTCTTGTCGGCCCCGTGCTGCAACCCGATGCTACGCATAGAACTCTTTATTTGCCCGATTCCCCAGCGTGGTACGACTTCTGGACCGGAGCAGCGCAGAAAGGGGGGCACGAAATTGACGCGGACGCTCCCCTCGACCGCATTCCCCTCTATGTACGTGCCGGTTCAATCATTCCCTTCGGCCCAGAAATTGAATACACGAGTGAGAGACCCGCAGGGCCCATCGAGCTTCGGATTTACCAGGGAGCCGACGGCGCTTTCGATCTCTATCAGGATTCGGGAGACGGCTACGACTATGAAAAGGGCGCGCATGCCGTTATTCCAGTGCGCTGGTCTGAGTCAACCAAGACTCTGACGATCGGCGATAGGAAGGGCCAGTACCCCGAGATGCCTGCGAGCATTCAAATCAATATCGTCTGGGTCTTTGCCGGGCACGGCTCCTCAGCCGCACCCGTGACCAACCCCGACATGACTGTGGAATATACCGGCAAGGCAATTTCGGCAGTGAAACGGTGAGATCCATTGTGTCAACACAAAATGCCGATCGGACGCGGGTAAGTGGCTCACCTAGCTCCAAGCGACTTCCTCTCCGTTGCAACGTGTCGTTGCGCTGCAATTGCTTGCGGCTTCACTCGAGAGAAATGATCAAACTATCTATAGCGCCTTCACTACTTCGATGGCCGATTCGAGCTGGAGATCTCGTCCGTTCCATCCCATCTGATTGCAACAGTCCATATATCGCTCATTGAGTGTTAATGAAGGAATCGCGCAGGCTATGCCGAAATGGGCCGCTCATCGCTTAGATACCCCGCTCAGAAATCCTGCCCTGGGAACAAACGGCCCAGTCACTGCGGATGTCATAGCATGTTGGGGCAAAGGAGCAGTATTTACCCCAATCTATGTTCACGCGAGTCAGAGTTTGTCTCCTGTTTGCCCTGATCTCAGCCCCAGGCCTCTTCGCCGCCGATTTCGTCATGAAGGTGACCGACAAGAATTACCTCGATACTCAAGGTTTCAGCGTTTTTCTCTACGACAGCACGTACCATCCCGTCTTTGTGGACCAAAAGAACACGGCCATGGAGATGATCCTTCACGGCCAGCGCATCGCCACTAACGGCGACGTGCGCTTGATGCCCACGCCGGAACAGTGGGATCTGGTGGCTACCCTCAAAGGTCGCCATGCCGACAAGGCTAACAGCCGACTCAGTGCCGACCTCGCTTTCCCGGTGTTCGACTTCAATTACACACTGGAAGTGGCAGCGGAGCCAGGCGGCGTGGAGGTCAGCATCAATCTTGACAAGCCGCTACCGGAGAAACTGGCGGGGCGGGCGGGCTTCAACTTGGAGTTCCTGCCCTCAATCTACATGGGCAAGGCCTATCTGGTGGACGGAACCAAAGCCGGTATCTTCCCGCGTACGCCCAACGATCCGATGACGAAGGTTTTGCCCCTGCCTGATGAACCGAAAAAGGCGTACTACCTGGAGGACTGGGATAAGGCCAAGGGATACACTCAACCGTTGCCATTCGCCGAGGGCAAGAGCATTACTCTCGGGGTCGACGACGCGCTGGCCCGGGTCAACGTAGTGTCGGATACGGCCAACCTCATGCTGTTCGACGGCCGCGACCGCGCGCAGAACGGCTGGTTCGTGCTGCGTTCGCTGATTCCTTCAGGCAAGACCACTGGCGCCATCGTTTGGCACATTAGGCCGGACGTGATTCCGAACTGGACGCGACTGCCGGTGATCGCGCACAGCCAGGTCGGTTATGTGCCGGGCTTCTCAAAAGTGGCAGTGCTCGAACTCGACCCGAAGTACAACGCACCTAAGACGGCCAGAGTGCTCCGCCTGATGGAAGATGGATCCTACAAGCAGGTGTTCGAGGGCCCGATCACGCCTTCAACGGCCTGGCTACGCTACGTCTATTCAAAATTCGACTTCACCGCGGTCAAGGATTCCGGCCTCTATGTCATCGAGTATGCAGGCCAGCGAACGGCGCCGTTCCCCATTTCAAATGACGCTTACGCGAACATCTGGCAGGACAGTCTGGACCATCACCTTGCTGAGCAGATGGATCACGTTTCGGTTCGCGAAGGCTACCGCATTTGGCACGGCGCTTCGCACCTGGATGATGGCCGTATGGCGCCGGTAGTTGGGGAACAATTCGATGGCTGGAATCAGGCCACGGCAACAGACGGAAAGTACAAAGGCGGCGATCACATCCCGGGAATGAACGTGGGCGGCTGGTATGATGCCGGCGACTTCGACCTTGAGGAGCCTGCGCAGCTGAACGTGATTCAGAGCCTCGCTCTGGCGTATCGCGAATTCAATCTCAAGTACGACGAGCTTACGGTAAATGAAGTCGCTCGTGAGGTTGAGATGCACCGTCCCGATGGGGTGCCGGATTCGGTGCAGCAAGTCAAACACGGCGCACTGCTGATTCTGGCGCAGTTTCACAACATCGGTCACGCCATCCGCGGAACTCACGAACCAGATCTTCGCCAGTACACACAGGTGGGCGACGGCGCGTCGAAAACTGACGGCCGGATTTACGATCCGAAGCTCAGGCCGAACGAAACGAAGGGCGAGTACTCCGGCAAGCCGGACGATCGCTGGATCTTCACTACTAACAATCCGTATTTCCAGTGGAATGCCATTGCGGCGCTGGCTGCAGCGGCGGATACGCTGAAAGGCTGGGACGACGCGTTAGCCAAAGACTGCCTCGTCACCGCGATCAAAGCATGGAAGGACGAGAAGTCTCACCCGACGGAGAATTCGGGGGGCGGCGGGTTAGGCGGAGCGTCTCAGGCTGGTTCT